>Ga0255760_10000846_pt1 | contig 30045 bp, 31 predicted proteins | sample 071ome_25_FD_179960 | JGI IMG/M metagenome (GOLD analysis project Ga0255760, IMG submission 179960) | Coastal salt marsh microbial communities from the Groves Creek Marsh, Skidaway Island, Georgia - 071410BT metaG (version 2) | ecosystem: Environmental > Aquatic > Marine > Intertidal zone >...
TTGCCGCCTTGATCGTCATACGACCGAGTTGTCCGCCACCGATCAATCCGATCTTGGCGAGAGGGTATGAATGGCTACTGCTCATAGCGAAGTCTCAACGGGCCTAAGCCCCGGAAAAACGGGGAATAATACATCAAAAATCCGTAACTTAGCACGTAGTCATTTAAATTCCCGCTAGCTAGGATTCGTGGCGTGTATCATAGGGCTTCACTGAAATTTGATAACTTTTCTGGATCCAAAACAAATGAAGCCTAAACCGTATATTGGTATCAACAATGACCCAAATGGTGCAATGAACCCTACGGGTAATGTCATTCGAGATGCGTGGGTATTTAGCTTGATTCCTGAGGATGAGACTTGTGAAGGGTGGTCAATGGGGCAAATGGATAATCTTTACGACCAAGTTGTTCAGGCTTGGCAGCCGTACGCGAACCTGCCATCAAACTTGCCGGATGATCTGAAACAACGCCATGCCAAAATCTATGTGGAGGCGATGCAGCAGGCCCGTGCGAAAGGATGGGATCCAGATAAAGATGTTGCTGACGAAATAGCGGATGAATAGTAGCAAGAAGTAACGACGAACCATGCAAATCGACTTTAAGCGTTATCACTGGTGTATTCCAAAGTTGCTTGCTGGCGCAGTCATTTTGTTTGTTGGTTTTGTGATTTACCAATTGACATCAGATGACAAAATGCCTGTCGAAGAAGTTGGTGTGCTTGGTAAAACTAACGAATTTATCGAGAAAGTGGCTGCGGCTGCGCGAGATCGTAATGCAGAGATCCTTGAAACCCGTAAATGGCTCGTCGATCAAATGCGCAACGATGCGCCAAGTGATGCAGATAAAGAGCGGATTTTGGCGTTAGCCGAAAAGTATCAGCTAAAGCCAGATGATCATGAGCTACCTGTGATGGTGTGGCACTTGCTGCAGCGGGTTGATTTGGTGCCTGTTTCACTTGTTGTTGCTCAAGCCGCGAATGAATCAGCGTGGGGTAAGTCTCGTTTTGCACGCGAAGGTAACAATCTCTTTGGAATTTGGTGTTACACCGAGGGTTGCGGCATTGTGCCTAAACAGCGCAAAGATGAAGCAAAGCATGAAGTCAAGCGTTACGGCTCATTTAATGACTCTGTTATTGACTACATGAGAAACATCAATCGCCATCGTGCCTATCAAAAGCTACGTGAGATACGAGCAGCGGAGCGTGCAGCGGGGCGTGAGCTGAGTGGACATCGCTTGGCAGCGGGTTTAGCTAAGTACTCAGAGATTGGAGATGAGTACATTAAGCGGATACGCGCGATTATTGATGGTCGTAAGCTAGCCTTGCTCGATACGGTTAAGTAGTCATTTGTATAAGCTTGTAATAAGTAGTTTTTTGATACTCGCCTTATGGGTCGGACAGGCATCGTCCCAATCATCCCAAGAGGTTTTTATACATACTGTTGCCAAAGCGGCACAAAGTGGTAATGCAGAGAGCCTCAGAACACGCACTTGGTTGGCGCAACGTTATGTTTACTTTCAATTGAGCCCGCAAGATCAAGCAATTGTTTTGGGTCTTGCCGATGAGTTCTGGGTTGATGTTGACGACAAATCTTTTAAGCAGATTTTAGGTGAACTACTGATTAAAATTGATGAAGTGCCACCTTCATTGGTTGTTGCTCAAGCAATCAATGAATCAGGGTGGGGGCGCTCGCGTTTTGCTCGAGAGGCAAATAATTTATTTGGCATGTGGTGCTACACACCGGGTTGCGGCTTGGTGCCTGAACGTCGCCGAGCGAACGATAAACATGAAGTTAAACGTTATGCGTCTATTCAAGATTCGGTGGATGAGTATTTGCGCAACATTAATCGCAACAAGGCCTATAGTGAGCTGCGCACTTTAAGAGCAGAGCAGCGTCAACGCTTGCAGTCTTTATCCGGAGAGTATTTGGCGCAGGGTTTGCGTCGCTATTCTTCGATTGGTGGTGAATATGTGAATCGCATTCGCGGCATTATCCGTTCACGTCAACTCGACCGCTTAGATCAGCAATATAAAGTGCCAGGCTATCGTCGATGAGGATAGGTCTGCTGCTCTTGTCCCTGTTGCTCTTGATGACAGGCTGCTCAAATAAAAACCCCCATTTCGATCCTAGTAAGTCACATCATCGTGAAGATGGTTTTGCTAATCGATATAGCGGTCGTGCGAAAAAGGAAGGCTTCTGGCAGTGGCAGTGGGAGCGCCGCGTGGCGGATTTGCCTAAGCCACCTTTATCACCGATTAAGCCCATTGAGCCTGATCTCAGCTTTATTCAAAACAACCGCACACAAACAGCAGCGACATGGGTGGGCCATGCGACGGTGCTTTTGCAAACAGCTGGACTCAATATCTTGACCGATCCGCAATGGAGTGACCGAGCATCCCCAGTGAGTTTTGCAGGCCCCGCACGTCACCAAAAGCCGGGTGTGCCATTTGATCAATTACCACCGATTGATGTGGTGTTGATCTCACATAATCATTACGACCATCTCGACCTTCAAACCGTGCGAGATTTGATGGCTAAGCATCCAAGGGTCCGTTTCTATGTGCCATTAGGTGTTGATACGTGGTTTGAGCGCAATGTTGAGGGCACTCAGCTTAAGGGTGAGTCAACGAATGTGATTGCGATGGACTGGGATGATAAGACGGTAATCCAGGGTGCTAAAGGTGAAGTGGAATTGCAGTTTCATGCAGTTCAGCACTGGAGTGCTCGGACGCCATGGGATCGTTATGAGACTCTTTGGGGTGGATGGGCGGTCCTTCATCCAGAGTTTCGATTCTGGTTTTCGGGTGATCTAGGTTATTCCAAAGACACGCAAGATGTTGGTAAGCGATTAGGTTCAGTCGATCTTGCAGCGATAGCAATTGGTGCCTATGAGCCACGTTGGTTTATGCAGACGATGCATGTGAATCCGGCAGAAGCGGTGAAAGTGATGCAAGAAGTTGGCGCTAAACACGCCTTAGCGGTTCATTGGGGTACCTTCGAGCGCCTTACTGATGAATCATTAGACGAGCCGCCGCGCGCCTTGAAAAAAGTCTTAGATTCAATGCCTGAGCCGCGCCCAGATTTTCGTGTGCTGGCTCACGGTCAGACATGGAAGTTTGATTAGCGGCTGAATTTAACTGCTCGCGTAACTTGAATATCAGAAACGAAAATTACCCCAGAGTGTTTACTAAAGAAGGGGCCAAAGCCTTCGAGTAGAGGAGTTGCGAGATCTTCAGGTACCGCAGCAATGATCATAATTAGCACATTGTCTTCATTAAACATGAGGTGTCCGGCATGAAAACCTTGGCTACCTTTGCCTGAAAGATTGTTTACGATGGTGTAGCCCTTTACACCAGCTTTATCTAAGAGGTCTGTAGCGAACTCCATGTGCTCACCCTCTAAGATGATCTCAAGTTTTTTCAGAGGCGTTAATTGAATGGAAGTCATGATGCTCTCCGTTCCTCGTTAGTCGGTATTGTCTTTTCAACCCACTCACCTCGTGAGTAGAGCCAAATCTTTTGTGTTTCGGGGTCAATCACCATCATGCGTATCCAGGCATTCTTAACAAGCTGTTTGATCGCAACAACGCCTTCAATAGCTTGTTTTGCCATTTCAAAAGGCGCTTCAATCACAGTGATTAAACGCAAAGGTTCATGGAAGGGCTTGCCATCTTTCAATACAGTTTGTGAAGGAAGGCCGGTGCGTAAGTCACTCAGGTTTCCTGTCATGACGCCCAAGCGACAGGCGACATTGTGGTTCACCTTACTACCACTGCCAAACCGATCGTTATCAACCACAGAGAAGTAGTGCTCCATGTTAATCCATTGGCCAACCACTAGCGGGCCAGTCAGGATGGTATCGAGCAATCGACGCTTTGGATCAACGCGATAATCGTAGGAATGTAAGAAGGCGCGCCCCTGAAGTGAGTTATGTTGAGTTAGCTCGCGACGCCCGATCACAAAATATACATTCTTTGATAAGCCCCATTCAGGGCGGACTTGTGACCAGTCCATTGAGTTGCGATATGCGATTTTTGCAGCTCGTGTGGGGTCAGTCAGGGTAGCCGGGTCTAGTTCAAGAGTTGGTATACGCTCAGCGGCACACAAGCGTGAAGCTGAAGTGAGGCCACTCTGTAATCGATCTAGGTAGACCAAGTGAGATGGGGGCACTAAATCAATGTTGTGTAGCGTGATCTCATCGGTGGTGGTGTTATGCATGGCAGGCATGAACCATGTGTCATCAGGTATATCGATGCCATTACGACTTAGTGCGCGACGAACATGTGGTTTGTTGGCCATTTGCGCTAATACTTTTGCACTAATCAAACCATGGTTACCACCGCATGCACCGCAATCGAGTGCTGATTCATAGGGGTTATTATCAGACAAACTGCCGTGACCGCAAACCAAGACAAAGCGCGAAAACTGTTTTGTCATACCGATTGCATGCAATGCGGTGCTCACATAATTAACTTGCTCATCAATCGTGAAGCCTATGCGTCCCAAACGTTCGAGCTGTTGATGAGCATCTGAAGTGCTTATTTTGTAGGTTTGATTAAGGCGTTGAATAAATTGACTTGCAGTGTTTTCGTCGAGATGAAGTTCACGATACGCATCTTCACTTAAAGGCTCATGTCCTAAAGAGGCTTCACGTAGTTCTCTAACAACGGCGTCAGTGATGCGTTCGCGAGGAATGTTGAGCTCATGCTCTACCGCATTCATGATTACTACGCGTTGAACAGCGCGGACAATCGAGTCTGCTTGATCACGAGAAAGTTTATCAACGAGTAGTCGCCCGGTACGTTTCTCTGGCTCAATTAATTTTCGTAGCTTGTGATAAGCACGAGGAGCGATAGTTTTGCCAATCATGTCAAAACCAAATAGCAAGCCAATGGCTTCAACGGTAACAAAGGGCGTCAAAGTTGATTCTTTCAAATCGTGCATAACATGCTTCAACACCTCGATCGCCGGTTCGTCCAGCTCGGTGATGGCAGTAATTTCAGGCACTAGATTTTTAGGGGTGAGGATCACCGGGCAGAGATGCATCTCACTCCCTTTTCCCAATTCCATATAGCTTACAGGCACGCCGAAGAAGCCTGCGATACCAAAGGTTTGATAATCACCCACATTCTCAAGCTGGCGCCGAATACGTTCCGATCGTGTATCGATACAAAACATCGCTTGAGCAAAAGGACGTTTCTTATCGGGTGAAGATGGTTGTAGATTAATCCCTGCGAGGAAGTCCTCAACCGCGTGCATTTCTAATGAGCGCAGCCAGATCATCCCTTCGTGCGCTTCGAAGGCTTTGAGTAGTTGCAAAAGCTCAGTTAACTCATCAGGTGTTAATGCTAATAAAGCTTCTTCCTGACCTAATAAAGCAAACAGGTCTTTCAATCGTTGGGCTTGCGAATCGGCTTCACTTTGGAGCTTTTGTTGTACGTAGTCACTAAAGGCATTTTCAATCAGGTGTGTTTTGCCACGCATCAGCGCTGTATCAATAGAGTGAGCAAGTTCGGGCGCGACGCGCTTGCCATTAAGCTCGTAGCGCAGATACATTTCCTGTGTTCGTTGCTGAATGGCGTCACGAATCATACGGGTCGTCGTAGCAAAACCCTTTTGATTGGCTTCGCGCATCATGGCTAAACCCAGTGTCATGCGAATTGCGACAAAGTCCACCATGTCGGCAGGAAAGGCTTGCTGCCAGTGGTAAGTCTTAGCGCTGAAACGCCAGCGAATAAACCCCGCCCAGCCGTGTAAGCGTGTCATCTCCTTTGTTAGGTAGTTAATCCAAAGGTCCTGAGGAATGCCCAGCTCATCTAACACATAAGAAATCACGCCTTCAGGCGATGCATCTTGGTCCAGTATGTCGGCAACATGTAGGCCACGCATAAAGAAAGGAAGGTTGCGTTTTGCTTGATCTCGCCATGCATTAAATAGGCCTTTTTCCCGATTAGGTAAGTCCCAAACAGATTGGCCCTCATCAAAGAAATCCAAGCAGACTTTCGTGACGAGTTCGTCGAGATCAACACCAATGTGGGTGCCATATAGGCTGTCCACCGCCTCATAAAGCGGGTGGTCTCCTAGTAATTCATCTTCGAGTTCATCGCGAACTGTGTTGATAATGGTCTCGGGATCAACCTTGCTGATCTCTCCGTGCAGGGCAGCATAGACATTGGACGGTGTTGCAATGCTGCAAGGCTTGATCAGTTTCTCACCACGCTCACTCATCAAGGTATTGATAAGGTTCATCAAATCAAGAGAGCCAATGGCTGGCTTATCGGCAAGAAATTTGCTGATACCGATATTGAGAGTCTCGCGTTCAACTTTGCCTTGTTTTAAATACTCTTGGTATACAGGTCGCTGCAGGAAGGTTCTGCCATGGAATAGTTCAGCGCCGAGCTTAAGTGCTTCTTCAAATGGTAAATGCTCTAGACCGTGCAAAGGGTTGTGATGAATAAAGGTACGCATCGGCCAGAAATAGGGGATAGGCTCAGCAGCAACGTGAATGCTGCTTCGGATACTTAAGCGTCGACCTAATGGAATGCTCATGACAAGTTACCGGTATAGATTAATCCGAGGATGGCGAGAGCGCCCAGGAGTAATGACATTGCCCATGTCATACCAACAGACAAATCGCGAGGGTATGGCAAGTTTGCAGGCCCAACGATAAGACCTTGTAGTAATCGAGCGGCACACCAGCTCCAGGTGCCCCAGATCATCACTAGCCAAATTGAGGGTAAGGGTTGTGACAATACCAGTGTGTGCAACATGGCAAAAAAGGTTGGAAAGATCGGTGTTGCAATGGCAGCAAATACACTCACCACTAACACACCTGTTAAGCGTGGATTGGCAATCGCTAAGCCGCCATAGAGTCCGGTATAAGCTGCGCCATAACGCTTAGCTATCTCGCCAGAGATGAGTGCCATGATGGCTAAGGGCAAGCTAAAGCCAAAAGCAAAGATTTGTAACTGATGCTCGGATAACTGATCGAATGCGAGAATCCATAATAGCGCCCAAGATGAAGTGGCAAGATAACCAATCCAAATGTTCACCTCGCGCATAGCCAGCATTCGGAAGGCATAAAGACCCGAGGACAAGAGTCCCCAATACTGCAGCCATTCAGGAATCGTTGCTTGATGCTGAATGATCAGAGCAATACCAATTTGAGGCCAAATCAACAGCAGGATGACTTTAAGCCAAGGTGCTTTGGCTGCATTTAATAGCGCATTAAAGCCAATGCTCAGCGGGAAGAGTGGAAAGAAGAGCCCAATCAGTAACCAATGCCATTCCATGCTTAACCCCAACGTAACCATATGTTGGTACGGGCCGATAAATTAATCGTCCATTGGGACAGATGTTTGTAAACATCTGATACATGGAATTCGCGTGAAACGATGGCATAAAAATTACGTGCCCAATGCCTTGTAACGACATCATGCACAAAATGGCTATCTTTCCAGTAGGTGCGTAGCCAGGTCGCGACGATCAAAAGCGCGATGCTGATTGCGGCAAGATTGAACAACAGGGTGTCTGTACCCGCTGCAACATAGAGTTGATGCGCAAACGCAGTATCAGGGAACAGGAAGACGTCAAACGCATGACTAATGTAGGTGTAGCCCAAGACCACGACAACAAAAGTCGTCATGACTAATAGCAATAAGCGCCACGGGTGATGTGTTTCCATCTGATAGGTCGAAAATAAAACCTGCGCACCAGTGACCCAACCAAAGAACAGCAAAATGATCGCGCCTTGTTTTTCAAATAAATCGGGGGTAACCGCAAAGTGTGAGCTAAATAAAACAAAGGCGGGAACAATAATGGTCAATATTGCCATCGCTAACCAAGGGAAGTTCTTTCGAGTAGGGCGTCGTTCAACAATGAATTGATAGAGCTCGTCTTTAGGGATGCCATCATGCTTACGTGCTTGATTGATCACGCTGCCAGCACTTAAGAACAAGGTGCCCTTAAATAGTCCGTGCGCAATCAAGTGGAAGATGGCCAATGAGAAGGCGCCAACGCCGCATTCCATGATCATAAAGCCCATCTGGCCCATTGTTGAGTAGCCAAGCGCTTTCTTAATATCGCTTTGTGCCAGCATCAAAATTGAGCCAATGACAGCAGTGATTAATCCCACCAAAAATACCCAGTGCAACACGCTATCGGTTTGCAGGTAGAGCGGTGCAAAGCGGTTTAATAGGATGCCGCCCGCGTTAACGATGCCGGCATGCATCAATGCAGATACGGGTGTTGGGCCTTCCATGGTGTATGGCAGCCAGGTGTGCACCAAAAATTGTGCCGATCGCGCAAAAGCAGAGACCGCAATTAAGCTGCCAACGACCTCGACAACGCGAAAGCCAAAGAAGGTGGTGACATCAGGGTTGGCTTCAATTGCAGCGAAAATCTCGGGTAGAGACCAGCTATCAAAGGTGTGGAATAGAACGGCTGCGGCAAGAACCAAGGGAAGGTCGCCAAAGCGATAGGTGATGAAAGTCCAAAAGCCATAGCGGAAAGCAGAGAAGCTGCGCGTCTCGTGTCCGAGAAGAAAATACAAAAATACGCCAATGAGATGCCATGCCACTAGCAGAGTGATCATGTCGGCGGCAGCCACCATTAAAATTAGGGAAGCGGACATCACGTCCAGCAGGACAAAGAACCGGCCATAGCCGTATTCCTCGGCCATGTAGCGAACCGAATAGATACGAACTAAAAGACTGATGGCGGCGATCACTGTGCTCATCAGTACCGCTAGAGGGTCAAAATAGAGTGACCCCCATGTCTCACCAAAAGAATAGTGTGCGACGGGGTAATCCATGAGCACCATCAGCAACAAGGTTGAAGCAAGTGCAAAAGTGAGTGTGCCGCCAATTACGCTGATTCGAGAGACACGGCGTCCCATCGAGCTGCTGAGTAATTGGGTCATTAATGCCGAGATAATAGGTATTACCGGCAGTAATAAGACAAGTTGCTCCATTTATCCCCTCGAGCGTGTGGTCGAAGATTCGCCACACATTATTTTTATGTCTTTGAGACTAACAGGGAAAAAAGAGCGATGGAATCAGCAGTTTTTGCGCTGGCATAAACTTTTAGCCTAATTCTGACGAGCGCTAGTCCTTCTGGCATAATGCGCCGCTTCTATGGTGACCCTGTTGGTCTCCCGCGACGATAGGTTGTGAATCTGGTCAGGCCCGGAAGGGAGCAGCCACAGCAGCTGACTCGTGCGCCGGGAATCGCTGGCAGGGTCGCCGCTCCATTCCAAATGCCGATTCAGGTAGACTCTGCTCTTACTTAAATAATAAGAAGGCACAACATGTCTTATCAGGTATTGGCGCGTCGCTGGCGTCCAAAAACCTTCTCGGAACTGGTCGGTCAAGAACACGTTGTTCGTGCGCTGAGTAATGCGCTGGATAACGATCGGTTGCACCACGCATATCTGTTTACCGGAACCCGTGGTGTGGGCAAAACCACCATTGCGCGTATCTTGTCAAAATCACTCAACTGCGAAACCGGTGTCGGTTCACAGCCATGTGGTGAGTGCAGTGTGTGTCGTGAGGTCGATGAAGGTCGCTTTGTCGATTTGATCGAGGTCGATGCAGCATCAAAAACCGGTGTTGATGACACCCGTGAGCTACTCGATAACGTGCCGTATGCTCCAGTGCGTGGTCGCTATAAGGTGTACCTGATCGACGAGGTGCACATGTTCTCGAACCACAGTTTTAACGCGCTGTTAAAAACGCTCGAAGAACCACCGCCACACGTTAAGTTTTTACTGGCAACGACTGATCCACAAAAAGTACCGGTTACTGTGTTGTCGCGTTGTTTGCAGTTTGGTTTGAACCGTTTGCCTATTGAGCAAATCGAAAAACAGTTTGAACACATCTTAGCTGCGGAGAACATCCAGGCTGATAACGAAGCCCTCTATCTGATTGCGCGTGCTGCGGATGGCAGTATGCGTGATGGTCTCAGTTTGCTTGATCAAGCGATCGCTTTTGGTGGTGGCACGGTGCAGCTTGAGCCGGTGCGCGACATGCTTGGTGTAGTTGCAGCCGATGAGCTGCCAAAGATGCTGGCTGATGTGCATGCCGGTGATGGTCATGCGGTTGTGCAATCGATTCAAGCACTCGCGCAAGCGGCACCCGATTTCTCAGCCTTGTTAAAAGACTTGCTAACCTTATTGCATCGTTTAAGTCTACTTAAGCATGCGCCAGATGCGTGGCAGTCAGGGTGGGGTGAAGCTAATACCTTGCAGTCGTTAGCGGATCAGTTAACCCCAGAAGATATTCAGCTGTATTACCAGATCGGCTTAGTCGGTCAGCGTGACATCACGCTCGCGCCGGACATGCAAAGCGGTTTTGAGATGGTCCTGCTGAGGATGATGGCTTTTCGCCCAGGGGCAGTGAGTGAGGCGACAACGCCAAAAGCTGCCCCGGAAAAAAAGCCTGCAGCCCCGGAATCGATTGCTAAGCCCGAATCAGAACTAGAGTCACAAGTTGCCGCAGCTAAACCTGTCGAAGCCATTAAGCCTGTTCAGCCAAAAGAAGAGGCAATACCGGCAGCAACAGCTGTAGCGGCGCCACAAACAAGAGTTGATTTGATGGACTGGCATAAAGTGCTGCCGCGACTCGAGATCAACGGCATGGCAGCACAGCTAGCCGCGAACTGTATACCAGTTGCTCAAGACGGAAACGTCTTGACCCTGTCGGTAGCTGAGAGTTTTGCCAGTATGATGGGTTCAGCTGCAGAAAAGCGTTTGCTCGAAGCACTGCAACGGTTTGCGGGTAATAACCTCAATTTAAAACTGCAAAGTGGACAGGCAAGTGATACACCTGCTGAGCGTGCACAAGTGGCGGCAGAAAATCGTCAACAACAAGCTGAACATGATGTCTTGAATGATCCGTTTGTGCGTGGCCTTCAAGAAACCTTTGATGCTGAAGTGGTCGCGGGTTCTATCCGTGCCATCGAGCCGAAATAACCAACCGAGAGATGTAAAAAGATGAAAGGTGGAATTGGTAACTTAATGAAACAAGCGCAAAAGATGCAGGCCGATCTGCAGAAGGCGCAAGAAGAACTCGCAAAAGCTGAGATCACCGGTGAGTCAGGTGGCGGCTTGGTTAGCGTCACACTTAATGGTAAACACGAAGTACGTCGTGTGCAGATTGATGACTCGGTGCTTGATGATAAAGAGATGCTCGAAGATCTCGTCGCCGCTGCAATGAATGATGCCGTGCATAAGCTTGAAGCGCATAGCAAAGAACAAATGGCTGGCGTGACCGCCGGTATTAACTTACCACCTGGTATGAAGCTACCGTTCTAATGAGCGACGCTTCGCTACTGTCGCAACTGATCGATGCACTGCGTTGTTTGCCCGGTGTTGGGCCGAAGTCTGCGCAACGTATGGCATTTCACTTGTTAGAGCGTAACCGTGAAGGCGGTCGACGTTTATCTATTGTGCTTGCCGATGCCATGGAGCAAATTGGTCATTGCAAAATCTGCCGAACACTCACCGAAAAAGAAATCTGCAAACTCTGCTCACGTCCTGAGCGTGCGAATGGTGCTTTATGCGTGGTTGAGAACCCCATGGATGTGATGGCGATTGAACAAGCTACTGACTTTCGGGGTTTGTATTACGTGCTTGGTGGTCGTTTGTCGCCACTTGATGGCATAGGGCCTAAAGAATTAGGTTTGGATCAATTGCGTGAGCGTTTGAAAAGCGGCGAGATCAAAGAATTGATCTTAGCGATGACGACCACGGTAGAAGGCGAAGCGACCGCGCATTACATCAGTGAGATGGCAGAGGTCGCAGTGGATAATATTTCGCGTATTGCGCATGGTGTACCGCTTGGCGGCGAGTTGGAGTATGTCGACAGTGGCACCTTGGCGCATGCATTTGCGGGTAGGCAGAAAATAATTAATAAATAGGTGATCGCAATGAGTGACTGTATTTTTTGCAAAATTGTTAGCGGAGATATTCCATCCGACAAGGTTTATGAAGACGATCTTGTGATTGGTTTTCGTGACCTTAATCCGCAAGCCCCACATCATTACTTATTAATTCCTAAGCAACATATCGCTACGATTAATGATGTGGATCAGGGTAACGAAGCGATTATGGGGCGTTTGTATACTGCGGCTGCAACCTTAGCTAAAGAGTTGGGCTTTGATGAGGCTGGTTACCGTGCGGTAATGAACTGTAATGGTGATGGTGGGCAGACGGTGTATCACGTGCATCTGCATGTGTTGGCGGGTCGTCAACTCACTTGGCCTCCAGGCTAATCTATGGCGCAGATCTGGGTGGATGCCGATGCGTGTCCAGTGGTCATAAAAGAGCTGCTTTATAAAGCGGCTGTACGTACACAAACGCAGCTAACTTTAGTGGCCAATCAGGCGTTATCAGTACCTCACTCGAAATACATCTCAAGTGTTCAGGTGCCATCCGGTTTTGATGTCGCAGATAACGAGATCGTTCAGCGCAGTGCGGCAGGTGATCTGGTGATTACCAGTGATATTCCTTTGGCCGATGAAATCATCACCAAGGGTGGTTTGGCGCTTAGCCCGCGTGGTGAGTTATTTACCGCTGAAAACATCAAAGGCCGACTGAATATTCGTGACTTTATGGAAACTATGCGTAGCAGTGGTATTCAATCAGGCGGCCCTGCTGCACTCAATGCTAACGATAAGCAGGCGTTTGCGAATCAATTAGATCGTTGGTTAGCTAAGCAGCGTTAGCAAAAGGACTAACGATCGGTCTTACCGGCAAATCGGCATTGATCTTTTGTAACGTCAGATACAGACCGCCTAACTTACGGTGCAAGAACAATACATCGGTGGGTGGTAAGCGATAAAACTTTTGTTTTAAGCGAAGGTCTACAACTAATTCTTGGAGTTCATCCGCGATTTGAAGCTGACGGAAATTCACGATTTCTGCCATTCGCAGTGGTGAGGTTGCCAATTCGATCATTTGACTAATCGCATATGCATAGGGTTCTGGATCAGTACTGTCGAGATAACCCACCAGGCAGGCGCTGTGATGGATGGCTTGTTGGTTGTTGTCTAAACAGGCCGTAAGCAGCTGTTTGAGTGCTTGCTGTAGCGCATCTGGGATAACGCGTGTGGCGCCAAAGTCGAGCAGTTGCAGTACGCGACGATCCGCATCGTAGAGGTAGTTGGCGAAGTTGGGGTCGGTTTGTGCTGTTCCCCATTCGAACACTTCGGTCACGGCAAGGCTGAGCAGGCGATTGCCCATTTCATTGCGTAAGTCAGCTGGCTCGTTGACTAGCTCATCAATTGGTTTCCCATCCAGCCAGTCCATAACCAATACATGTTCGGTGGTTAATTCATCCAATACCGCAGGCACTTCTAGGTAGTCGATAGCTTTGGTGCGCTCGGCGTAATCTCTTAGGTGTTGTGCTTCGAGCAGGTAATCCGCTTCGGTGTGGAGTTGCTGCTTCGCTTCCTCCAGAAGTGGCGTCAGATCTAAACCTTCTGGTAGCAAACCAGACCAGCGGAGCACCATCGCGACATTATCAATATCACTGTCGATGCTTTTTCGAATCCCGGGGTACTGGAGCTTGACTGCCACACGACGACCATCCTTGAGCTCGGCGTAATGCACTTGCCCAATAGAGGCAGCTGCCACTGGCGTGAAGTTAAATCGCTGGAATTGCTGATCCCAGTTATCACCCCAATTGGCTTTAAGTACTTTGGCGGTTTCACCTAACGGTAAGTGCGTGGCATCTGAGCGCAATGAGCTGAGCAGCTCGCTAAGCTCGGGGGGTAGCACGTTGCCGCTATCCATTGATAGTAACTGACCAAGTTTCATTGCAGCGCCACGCAGCTCAGAGAGTGTTTTACCCATGCGTTCGAGATTACGCGGTGTTAACACAAGGTCCTTGAGCGCAGGGCGGTTACCACTTACCCATTGTTTGCTGGCTTCTGTCATGACGCCTGTGGCAATGCCACCGGCAAGTTTACTCAGAACGCCAAAGCGTCCAATGCGACTGGTGGTGACCTTTCTACCTGACATAGGGTTTGTTACGAGAAGCTAACGCGAGCGGCTAGTGCGGATTTTTCGAGTGCAACATCGCTTAGGTCTTCTCCTGACATGCTCATAATGATGGCTTTGCCAGAGATCGGAACAAGCTTATCAATTTGAAATCGACCTTTGGCTTGTCGCAAGAAGCACTCTTCGTCAAAAAAGATGTGCTGATCATCGCCAAGTTCATCAGAAATGACCGTGTCATAACCAATATGACTCTTGATGTCATTTTGATCTTGGATGTCAATCGACTCGATAGATTGAGACTCGGGACTGATTAGAAACGCTTTCATCTGTAACACCTGTTTAACTTTTGATTACCTTTTAGCAAAAAGTTGGTTACAAAAAACCTGTCTTGACTAGGTAATCCCGGTTTTTTGGTGAATGTCTAAGAATAAAAGTGGTACAGGTGAACAAGTTCTGTCAAAACGATGTGAAGTTGTGGAAGATGCATCCATCAAAATTAAGAGAGCGAATTGATGCTAACCGAACACGATTTAGAAGGTTTGCCGGCAGCTTCTGCTGCAGCCGCCAACATGATGCACGCGATGGGTATGAGCCGAGCTCAGCTGCATGGCTTTTTCACTTTGATTGGTTTTTACGCGGGTACGCGTCGCCCGGAAGAAGATTACATGCCGATCATTCAAGCGGTGTCACAAACAATTCCGACCAATCGCGATGTGCCAATTGACGAACAGGTAGAGGATTTTTACGAAGGCTACGAACTACCGATTGGTGAGTTCATGTTCAAGTGGGGAGCGGATGTGACTTTTGAAAAGATCTCCCTCGAAAATTCAGATCAGACCGCACAGCTCTATCAAATCCGTAACTTTGATTTATTTTCTGAAGGTAAGCGAGCTGGCGTTAAGCAAGCGGATCACTTAGCTGCTTTTGATGAGCTGTATTTCCCTTTCCTAGAAGCGGTGGGTCAGCAAACAGCTCGTTTTTCTGAATGTTCTCTGCGGCAATCGTTTCAGTGCGGTGTCTTGCAAATGCAGATATTTGGTCATTTGGATGTATTGGCTGCAACGCAAACGAACTTTTATTTAACCGATACCTTGCCGCCAATGATTGGGCACTTCTTCCGTGGCTTTACCCAAAATAAGCTCGAAGAAATAAATACATTGCAGCCTCTGCAAATTGCCATGATGGGCATGGGTGTTGGCCCGAATGCGTATATGGAGCAATACTTGGGTTATCAGCATCAGCTAATAGAGCACTGCACTGATGACCTTGCACCAGAGGCCTTCTTTGACTGTGCCTTAGCTCAAGCAAAAAACTATAACGATTCAGTGAAGGGTGACTTATTGCCGTTGAGTCGGTCGAATGTGAAGTTATTGGATATCCCCATTTGGAATGAGGCATGCGATAGCTTCTTTTTAGTCAACGGTTATGTGAAACAGATCTGGGGCTTTGATGCTAGTTCAACGGAAGGCTTAGCTTACTGGGATTACAAGGCCTGTGTGGCGCAGACTATCTATGCCTCTTTGACTGAAAGTAAAGAAAGGCAGCACTAAATGCTAGACGTACTGGTGATTGGCGCAGGTATGACAGGTATATCCTGCGCGCGTCGGTTGCGTGCGTCTGGGCTAAATGTTGTGGTACTTGATAAAGGCCGAGGTATCGGTGGTCGCATGGCAACACGTCGAGCTGAGATCGATGGACAGATCATTCGGTTTGATCACGGCGCGCAATATGTGACTGCACGAGATGCAAGCTTGCAGCAAGCTCTCAATGAGATCAGTGATAGCGCAGTGATATGGGATGATGCAGGTAAGCCAGGTGCTTATGCGGGTGTTCCGGGTATGTCGAGTATTCCTAAGGCGCTCGCCGAAGGTTTAACGATTCATCAAAGTGAGCGAGTTGAGCGTCTTGAATTTCACGCTGATTACTGGCTTGCAACAACAGAGACAGATAGCTGGCAAGCAAAGCGTGTGGTGATGACGGTGCCGTTTCCGCAAGTTGCTCCGATTATTGGAGAAGATCATCCGTTATCTGCCAAGCTTATTGGACTTGAGTTTGCTCCCTGTATGACCTTGATGGCTGCCTTTAAGCCACAGGCTGACATAGATAAATCGACACGTTTAAACGAAGCGATTGATTTGTCATGGATTACGTTCAACAGTGGTAAGCCGAAGCGTGAAGATGCTGTCGATGCGTGGTTAGCGCAGGCAAGTGTTGAATGGAGCGCGGCACGGGTTAACCAAGATAAGGTAACAACTGAGCAAGAGATGCGAGTGCTGCTCTGTGAGGCATTATGCCTTGATCCGGCGGATATGCTGCACTCAGCTTTTCATAGCTGGCTGTATGCTCGAATCGTGAACCCCTTAGGTGTGCCTTACTTGGTCGATGAGACTCAGTCTCTTTATTTGGGTGGTGATTGGTGTTTGGGTGCGCGTGTTGAATCAGCTTGGCAAAGCGGCACAGCCATTGCGCAAGCGTTAACTGCTTAACCTCTAAATTGTTGTGTAGGTGGCTGCTTTAATAAGCGGCGTTCACTTAACCATCCAATCACTAACAGAAGTGTTGTTCCAATAACTACGCTGCTAAGCCATGTGCTGAAAGGGATGCCAAGCGTTAAGCCAAACAGTCTTTGCGCAATCAGTGTGGCAGCAATATGTGCTAGTGAAGCTGCGAGCAAGCCGATAGTACTACCAATAAAAGCAAACTCAGTGAGTGTTGCGTTCACAATATAGTGCTTTGATGCACCAAGAGTTCGCAATGTGGCGACTTCTTTTGCGCGTTGACGACGAGCGGTTTCGATACTCACGAGCAGCAAGACGATAGCGGCAATCAGTGTGAAACTAAACACTCCTTGAACAGCGCGCAGACCGCGATCAAGTACGCCTTTTACTTTATCGATAAGCGGTGTGAGGTTGATGGATGACACACTTGGGTAGTCACGCAAGAGCTTTTGTAGCGCGCTGGTTTTATCCGGAGCTATGTAAACACTGCTGATAAACGCATGTGGCACTTCGTTGGTGAGGTTTTCGGTACCTTGGACGAAGAAGTTCACGTTAAATGAGTCCCATTTTACCGAGCGGATACTTAGGATAGGGGCGCTGACACTAATCGCGCCGGCTCTAAAGGTGAGCTCATCACCGAGTTTAAGGTTTAGTGATTGAGCGAGACCCTGTTCTACGGAAAACCCTTTTTGATCATTGCTCCATGCGTTACCAGCAATGATGCGATTGTCATTTTGAAATTGATTGTGAAAACCCAGGCTATATTCACGTGAGGCGAGTCGTTTACCTCGATCGGTTTCAAATTGATCGAGGTTGATTGCCTGGCCATTAATGGCACTGAGTCGAGCGCGCGTTGTGGCAAAGAAATTATCCGTCGCAATGTGGTTTTGTTTGAGTTGTTGTATCAGTTTATCTTTTTCAGTGGGTAATACATTCAATAGAAAATGATTGGGTGTGTTCGTAGGAAGACTGGTTGACCACAATTGGTATAGATCAGTGCGTAGATAATTGAGTATAAGCAGCATGCAAAGGGCAATTGATAGTCCGCTGATTTGAACCATGACGATACCGGGGCGGCGTTTTATGGCGCCTAAACCAAAGCCGACTGAACCTTGAATCTTAATGCGTTGAACAAGCGCCTGGAAAAGACGCAGGATAACCATCAAGCACAAGGTAATCGCAATTAAAGCGCCGAGCAGTATGCCGGCTAAGCTGATGTCTTCAGCTTGATAAGCCACTAAAAGGGCATACGTGATAAAGACTGAGCCGCCGAGTAGAAATTGTGAGCGGCTCGTGCCGCGTGATTCGTTGCGTAATAAACGACTGGGCGAAACCGAGCGTATTGCCCATAGGCCGGGTAGTGATAAGCCGAGTGATAAAATCAGTGCATGAATGATGCTGGGTATTGCGGGTGTCCATTCTGCTGCAGGCAGGCTGTTGTCTATCCAGTCATTGGCAAGTTGAACGACCGACCATTGCAAACCGTAGCCAATTAAGATACCGCTTAATGTAGCGAATAATGTGATGCCTAATAGTTTGCGCAGGTAGCGCCAAAGGACTTGTTGCGATGACATGCCCAGCGCTCTAAATATCGCAGCGGCATAAAGCGATTCACTGAGGATGAGTTGTAGTGCCAAAATAATGGCAACACCGCCAACAATGCTTGCGGAAAGTGCGGACAGATTTATGAACTTCTCGCCGCGTTGAATCGCTGTTTGTAATTCTGGGCGACCATCGGTGGGCTCAAGCCAACTGTCATTTTTTTCTAACGCAGGCTTGAGTGTGTTGCGATAGGTACTAAGTTGTTGCGAATTGCCGGCCAGAAGTAGTCGGTGTTTCACACGACTGGCAGGGCCAATCAGTCCGCTATTCATCACATCTTGATGATGCGCAATGACTTTTGGCGCGAGTCGGAAGAAATTCATGCCGACATCCGGTTCGTCAACAATGTAGCCGCTGGGTTTTAGGGTTAATTCACCGAGAGAGATGTCTTGTTGTTGTACTAATGACTCTAACTCTGGCGCGAGAATAACTTGGCCTACGCTGGGTGGCTGTATGTAAAGCGCATCACCACGCCATTGCAGTTGGCCGCGGAGCGGGTAGTTATCACTGACCCCTTTAACCTGAACAAGTTGGGTATCGTCACCAATAAAAATGACGCTTGGGAACTCTGTTATGAGCGCAGTGCGAAGTCCTTGCTGTTCTGCAAGTTCACGCCATTCGTTAGGGATAGCTTCTGTTCGCTCAAGTACTAGATCAGCGGCAAGCGCGGATGACTTTTCTAACGTCAGACTCTGAGCAACACGGTTGGTGAGGAAACCAACGGTGCTTAGTGCTGTTACCGCAACCAAAAGGGCGGCGAAATACAGTCGCCAATATCGACTCATACGAAACGGCCGTTGACGAGCGTAAGTGTACGATCACATCGTTCAGCTAAAGTCGCATCGTGTGTGATTAATAGCAGCGTTGTGTCATGTTGCTGGCGTAAATCAAACAGCAAATCTTCGATTAAAGCACCGGTTTTATTGTCGAGATTGCCGGTGGGTTCATCTGCGAACAGTACTTTGGGTTGTGTGGCGAAAGCCCGTGCGATGGCAACACGTTGTTGCTCCCCGCCTGAGAGTTGATTCGGCTTGTTATCTAGTTTACCGGCAAGACCCACTGATGCTAATGCCGCCTTGGCGGTTTGATCGGGGTTGGCTGCTTTGGCGATCTCTAGAGGTAGTCGCACATTTTCTAGAGCGCTCATGCCAGGGACGAGATGAAATTGCTGAAAGACAAAACCAATGTCTTTTCGACGAAGTGAAGCAAGGTCTTCTTCGTCTAAGCCGTCAAGTGAGTTACCTAATAAGCCAATCGATCCTGCGCTTGGCTGATCAAGTCCAGCAAGTAAACTGAGTAGTGTGGTTTTTCCAGAGCCTGATTCACCCACAATAGCCACAGCTTCACCGTGTTTGACCTGTAAATCGACTCCCTGCAGGATGTCGAGTGTGTCACCGCTGGGTGTGATGAAGTGTTTATCAAGCGATTGAGCAGTTATGGCGAAGTTAGTGCTATTCATTATGTTATTTATGTTCCAAGTGGGCGCAGTGAAAGCCTCTACCTGGTTAGTCGTTGGTGACAGCTTAAGTTCCGCCTATGGTATCGCTGAAGAAGCGGGCTGGGTGGCTTTGCTTAGAAAGCACATGGCTTCTATCGATCCTGACGTCCAAGTCGTTAATGCCAGTATTTCGGGTGACACCACCTTTGGTGGCGTTGAGCGCTTGCCGACCTTGATCGATCAGTATGCGCCCTCATTGGTAATTATTGAGCTTGGGGGTAACGATGGCTTGCGCGGTTTTAATTTGAAAAAAACCGAAGAGAATTTGCGTCAGATGGTTCGCTTAGTATCGAAGAGTGACGCCAAGGTAGTGTTAGTGGGTATGCAGATTCCGCCGAACTATGGTCCTTTTTATAGCCGTCGTTTTGCAGGCCTTTACAAGGAAGTCGCTGATTCTGAAAATGCGGCATTAGTGCCTTTTTTGCTTGAAGGAGTCGCTGAGGATCAATCGTTGTTTCTTGAGGATGGCATTCATCCCAATGAAAAAGCACAACCGATCATTCTGCGGAATGTGCTGAATGCACTGAAATAAAAAAGGGCAGTGTTCACTGCCCTTGAGAGATTATTTTTTAGTGGCTTGAAGCAGCACTAAGGTGCCTGCAATACCCGCAATCACGGATGCGCCAATGATCCCAAGTTTGGCTTGCGTGATCAGTTCTGGGTGACCTAGGTACGCAAGGTCTGCAATAAAGATCGACATGGTGAAGCCAATACCACCAAGTAACGATGCGCCAGCAATATGTTTCATGTTTACACCGGTAGGTAACTTCGCTAATCCCATCTTTATCGCGATGATGGCAGCTCCAGTGATTCCAACGAACTTACCAAACAACAAACCTGCAGCGATACCAATGGTGACAGGGTGAGCTAGGCTGCTCAGGAAGTTGTCGAACTGAATGACAACACCCGCATTAAATAGCGCAAAGATTGGCAGAATAATCAAAGCTACCCAAACGTGCATTGAATGCTCTAAGCGCTGTAGCGGCGTTTGTACGCCATGAATGCCAGTCTCGAAGGTTTGTACCACAGCGACCATATTTTCGTTCTTAAGAATACTGTCGCCCTCTTTGTAGGTCTCATCAAAACGATAGAGCAGTTCACGCATTCGGCGTGAAAAGGCGCCTGGCTCAAAACGAGGTTTTGTCGGAATCGTAAAGGCGGTAATGACTCCGGCTAAAGTGGCGTGAACGCCAGATTGAAGCAAAGCTAACCACAACAAAATACCAACAAATAAATAAGGCTGAGGGCGGCGAATGCCGAAGAAGTTCATCGCAACCAATAAGCCAACGATTGCAGCGCCAACAACCAAGTACTGCATTTGCAGATCAGCAGTGTAGAAAATGGCTATAACCAAAACGGCGCCAAGGTCATCCACAATCGCAAGGGCGACTAAAAAGGTGATAAGTGCTTTAGGAACACGGCCAGCAAGTAGTGCAATAACGCCTAGGGCAAAGGCAATGTCTGTTGCCATTGGGATGCCCCAACCGCGAAGGTTGGTTGGATCGTCAACCAAAAAAGCAAAGGTCAATGCGGGGATGGCCATACCGCCAATCGCTGCAACGATCGGTAAGGCTGCAGCTTGTGGATCAGCAAGCTCGCCAACTAAGAATTCGCGTTTGAGTTCTAGGCCAACGACTAAAAAGAAGAGAGTCATCAAGCCATCATTGATCCAATGATGCAGGGTCTTGGTCATGCCGAATTCGCCAATCGCAAAACCACCTTCTATATGCAGCATGTGCTCGTAGTAGGGACCGAGGGCGGTATTTGCCATGATCAGCGCCACGAGTGCAGCAGCCATCAGAACAAAGCCCGAGGTTGTTTCTTGTTTTACGAACTGCTCGAAAGGCGTGGCGATTTGGTCGAATTGCTCCTCCCAGCGCGCCTTGATAGTGCCTTTTTTATTGTCGTCAAACTTAAGGTCAGAATCGCTCATGGTTATCCAGTTGTTATTGTCATTTTCAGAAGAAGCCGATTATAGATAAGTCATAGAGATTGTTACCCTAATTCCATAGATGATTGCCTAAATGGGATCCAGGCTGAATGATGGGTTTGTGTAACTTATTGTTATGTAATGAGAAATAATCAAATTTCTAAAACATAGACTGAGGTCTATGAAAAAGCTAGAAATGATTTATTGGCATAGGTTGATGTGCCTTTCCTATGCTGCGCGAGCATGATGGACATAGTACCCATTGTCCCTCGACACTAAGCACAGGAGTTTTAACATGGCCTCAAAAGCATATGATGCAGGCGTAAAAGAATACCGCGACATGTATTGGACCCCGGACTATGTTCCGTTGGATACCGATTTGCTCGCATGTTTTAAGTGTACTGGCCAGCCAGGCGTACCAAAGGAAGAAGTAGCAGCAGCGGTTGCAGCAGAGTCTTCAACAGGTACATGGTCAACCGTATGGTCAGAGCTTCTGACTGACATGGAATTCTACAAGGGTCGTTGTTACCGCATCGAAGATGTACCTGGTGACGACAACGCTTTCTATGCATTCATCGCATACCCTCTAGACCTTTTCGAAGAAGGTTCTGTTGTTAACGTATTGACCTCTTTGGTTGGTAACGTTTTCGGCTTCAAGGCATTGCGTCATTTGCGTCTTGAAGACATCCGTTTCCCTATCGCATTCATTAAGACTTGTGGTGGTCCACCAGCTGGTATCCAGGTTGAGCGTGATCGCTTGAACAAGTACGGTCGTCCTTTGTTGGGTTGTACCATCAAGCCTAAATTAGGTTTGTCAGCTAAGAACTATGGTCGTGCTGTATACGAATGTTTGCGCGGCGGTTTGGACCTAACCAAAGACGACGAGAACATCAACTCACAGCCATTCATGCGCTGGCGTGACCGTTGGGACTTCGTTGCAGAAGCGATTCATAAAGCTGAAGCTGAGACTGGCGAGCGTAAGGGTCACTACCTGAACGTAACTGCTGCAACTCCTGAAGAGATGTACAAGCGTGCTGAATACGCTAAAGAATTGGGTATGCCAATTATCATGCACGACTTCCTGACTGGTGGCTTTACTGCTAACACTGGTTTGGCGAACTGGTGTCGTGACAACGGCATGTTGTTGCACATCCACCGTGCTATGCACGCTGTAATCGACCGTCACCCAGCTCACGGTATTCACTTCCGCGTGCTAGCTAAGTGTCTACGTCTATCAGGTGGTGACCAGCTTCACACTGGTACTGTTGTAGGTAAGTTGGAAGGTGACCGTCAATCTACTCTTGGTTTCGTTGATCAATTGCGTGAAGCATTTGTTCCTGAAGATCGCTCACGTGGTGTTTTCTTCGATCAGGATTGGGGCTCAATGCCAGGCGTATTCGCAGTAGCTTCAGGTGGTATCCACATTTGGCACATGCCAGCTCTCGTAACTATCTTCGGTGACGATGCATGTTTGCAGTTCGGTGGTGGTACTCAGGGTCACCCATGGGGCAACGCAGCAGGTGCAGCAGCTAACCGTGTTGCATTGGAAGCTTGTGTTAAAGCTCGTAACGAAGGTCGTGAGCTTGAGCGTGAAGGTAAGGACATCCTTACTGATGCAGCTAAGCACAGCCCAGAACTCGCTATCGCAATGGAAACTTGGAAAGAGATCAAGTTCGAATTCGATACCGTTGATAAGTTGGACGTTAAGTAATCGTTTGTCGATTGTTTAAACGTTAACAGATACATAAAGAGGAAAAGATTATGTCTAACGGCCACGAAATTGGTGATTACCAGACAGCTAATACTCTCGAGACTTTCGGCTTTTTGCCAAAGTTCACTCAAGACGAAGTTTACGACCAGATTGAGTACTTGATTGCTCAAGGTTGGACTGCTGCGATTGAGCATGAGCATCCATCACAGTCGTCAAACCACTACTGGACTATGTGGAAACTGCCTTTCTTCGGTGAGAAGGATTTGAATGCAGTTGCAGCAGAGATCGAAGCTTGCCGTCGTGCTTACCCAGACCACCACGTGCGTCTGATTGGCTACGACAACTACACCCAGAGCCAAGGCGTGTGCTTCGTAGTACACGAGGGTCGTTAATTTAGCGACTCGCTCCGTGTAGTGGCGACCTGCCGGTGGGGTAGGTCAACGAATAACGCTAAGAGATAGCAGGTAAGAAAATGGCACAAAGTGCGAATTCAAGTTTAAGCGGACGTGAACTTGCGTTAGAACGACGCAAGGCGATGTCATCCGGTGGTAAAGCAGCTTTGGGTAATGCTGCTCCTCAGGCAGCAGCATCTGCACCATCGGCAACTGTCGCCCCTAGGCGCGCAGCGGCTGTTCCGTCTTCTACTTCTGCATCTGGCGGTGCTCGTGAAGCCTCACTGGCACGTCGTAAAGCTCTGTCTAAGAGCGGTAAATCAGCCGTAACAGGTGTTAGCCGTTCACGTACAGCAGCGGACGTAAATATAAGTAAACAAGCAGCTCCTGTTGCATCGCCTGAAAAGGTGAGTAACGAAGGTGGTTGCGGTTGTGGCTGTGGTGGCAAGAAAGAGGAGTGCAAAGCGCAAATCTCTTCTCGCTCATCAAAGTCTTCACGTTCTCGTAAGCGTACCCAACGCAAAGCAATTCAAACGAGTACGTGTAAAGCAGCTTCATTGGCGCGTCGTAAGGCGTTGTCAACTCGCGGCAAAGCGGGAATTTCTAAATCTGGCATGAGTGAAGCGCAAACAGCACGTGCAGCAAATCCACAGCTTTCGGGTCGTGAGTTGGCTAAAGCGTTACGAGAGAATCGTAGTAAGCGCGGTTCAACAGGTCAGAAAAAATCAGCACCAGCGGGTCGTCGTCGCAAGGCGTCAGACATGATTGACGGTGGTGCTCAAGATGCGACTTGGAAGGTTGGTGTAAGTGAAACGTCACACGGTCAGTCTGTGACTGGCACCATGGTAGGTCGTGATAAAGATGTAACTGGTGATGAGGCAAGTACTTGTCGCGCAATCACTGGTACCGAATATATGGGTGCTGACGTATTCCGTGATTTCTGCGAGTCAGATCCGGCTAAAGCAGTTCGTCGCACCGGCAAAACCACTACTGCTGGTGGCAACAGCGTTACCGGTAATAAAGTGGGGCGTGCAACGAAAGTGACTGGTGATGAGCCAGGTACATGTCAGCGCGTCACTGGCGCTCAATACGCAAGTGCAGGTCAAATGAAAATGCACTGTGGAACTGAGTTAGAAACGTCAGGTCGTCGTACTTATATGGATGAAACCCGCCAGGGAAAGTCAGTAACCGGTAATAACCCAGGCCGTTCGCAGCGTGTTACTGGTAATGAGTCTGGCTCTAATCGTCCTTTAACAGGTTCGCAATACACAAATATTGAAGATGGTGGCTCTGCGCCAGCTAAAGTCGGTATGAGTAATACTCTGCGTGGCGGTAGTGTGACAGGCACCATGGTTGGTCGTCGTGAGCGTATGACCGGTGATGAGGCGGGTAGCTGCAAAAATGTCACTGGTGATGATTACGTTGGCCAAGAACAATACTCAGGTTTCTGTTCTGCAAAGCCAGAGCCTAAAGATCGTAAAGTGGGTGTGAGTAACACCATGGGTGGTCGCCCAGTGAGTGGCACGATGACCGGTCGTTCAATGCGTGTTACCGGTGATGAGCCAGGTACATGTACCTCGGTGACTGGAACGCCTTACGCATCACGTGAGCAATACGCAACTTATTGTGAAGAGCCTTCTTCGAAAGCAGCTAAAGCGCGTATGGCGCCAAGTGAGCGTCGTATGGGTTCAGTAATGACCGGTATTCAGCCAGGTATTGGCGGTGTGATGACCGGTGCAAGCAAAGGTGCTTGCGAAGCAGTTAGCGGTACACCTTATGTTGGTGATGACCAAGCAGCAGAGGCTTGTGGTATGCCAGCACCTGCAGCAGCAGAAGGTGATTTCACTATTGATTCATCACCAGCGCATGCGTCTCATGGCGGTGGTTCAGATCAAGTAACTGGTGCTCGTTATGAGCGCGGCAACATTACTGGTCCATTCTGTATGGCTAGCGGCAAGGTAACTGGCACTGAAGATGCTCGCTTTGGTTCAAAGCAAGCACGTCCTGCTGAGCCTGTTCAAGGTGATGTAGAGGAAATTGATGGTCGTGTAAAGAGTCGTGTTACTGGTGAAGGTCAGAATGCCGGCTTGAAGATTACCGGTGATGACTGGGGTCGTAATGAGCGCGTAACAGGTACTGAAGGTTTGTCTTCAACCTCACGTAACCAGACTGTTCGTGGTGCAGCCATGAATGAGATGGGTGCGCGCGGTGCGAAAGAGCGTGTTGAAGCGCCTCAGCCTGTGAGCAAAGTGACTGGTGCAAGTGGCAACACTGATCAGGGCTCTTTAATAACTTATTCAGGCGGAGCACGCGGCTAATAGCCGGTTTGTTTAACGATGTTACGTTCGATTCAACCACGACAGAACACAGTAAGTAGGGCGCCAAGTCGTCGTCCTGCTGCGACTGCTGCGCGTCGTGGTTATTCAGCTCGACATTCATCTCACGCACTTGTGCGTTCTGATGATAATGCGCGCTTGGCTGATTACGAACAGCGTATAAAGTCATCGTTTGACGGTATCGTGCCCACGTTAAAGCGGATTTCAGCAAAGCAGCATGAGTCTGATTTTGTTGCACAAGCTCAACGCATTGCTAAAACAGAACTTGGCTTTGAATTGCCGATGGATGTTTTAAATGATGCTTGGGTTGATCAACTTGACATGCGTCGCTTGTTTGCCTGGGCTGTCTTTGAGACTTACCGTCGTTATACCGACGACTTTAATGCTCGTGATCCATTAGCAAACAGTCAAGATGCAGGATTTGATGCATTTTTACAAAGCTGTGGTTTCCACACATTAGATGTTACGCCTTGTGCAGATGGTCGCTTAGCACACGTGGTTCGCTATGTATTGCGCCTACCGCAGTCAGCGGTTCGTCGTAAGTCACATGCAGGCGCTACTTTTGATATTGAAGACAATATTCAGAAGTGGACTAAGGTTGAGATGTTGCGTCATCGTGAAGCAACACCAAACGAAGCAAGTGAGCCAACACATTACTTAAAGACTGTGGTTTACCACTTTAGCTCGGTAGATCCGGATCATCAGGGTTGTGCTGCGCATGGAAGTGATACTGCAGTTGCCGCAAAAGCAGGTTTGGATCGATTGATCGGATTCCGTGAGGCGATTGAAGCAAGCTACTGTTGTGGTGCATCTGTTGATTTATTGCTGATTGGTTTAGATACGGACACTGATGCCATTAAGGTTCATGTGCCTGATCAAAATGGCAATATCGATTTGGATCGATCTGTGGATGTGCTGGCATTATTTGATGAGACCCAGGGTCTATCAACAAGTGACGCATCTAAAGCAATCGATGCCGCAATTACAGAATGTAACGCGTCGGTTCAATCAGGCATGCAGCGTTTTATCGCGCAGCTGATTGAGAATAATTTTTCACAGATTGCTTATGTGAAGAGTAATCACGGTGGTCATTACCCAGACATTGGTCATGCAGAGCGCTTTATTGGTGCTGGTGTAGGTTTTGAAGAAGTGCAGTTGCGTAACCTTATGTATTTCTCATACCTCGACACAGTTGAAGAAGCGACTAAAGATTTAGATGTTGGTGTGAAGATTTTTAGTGGTTTGAATGTGGCACATGGTTTGCCAATTCCTTTCGTGATTCGTTTTGATTATCACGGCCAAGTGCCGGGTTCAAAAGATCGTGCGCAACAACGTTGTTCACGCGTAACGGATGCGCTTACGCAACGTTATAAAGATTTATTCGATCGTGGCTTGTTGCATGTGATGCAAGTTGCTCGCGATTTACATCAAGGCGGTGCGCTAAATGTATTTGCATGCACAGCTGATACACAAGAGGTAGGGGCTCACTAATGAAAATCTGCCAAGTGATTAGACCGTTGGTGTCAACAAATCGTATTGCTGAGATGGCTCATAAGCATCTGCAGGTTGTACGTGATGGAAGTTCGATGGCTGTTGCTGTTGATGCAGTAGGCGCCAAGCCAGATGACTGGGTTATCTGTGTGGGTAGTTCTGCAGCACGTGAAGCAGCAGGTAGCAAAGGTTATCCGAGTGATCTCACTATCGTGGGCATCATTGATAAGTGGCCACCTGAAGGCGAAGAGGCTTAAAGGATGGTTATTTTACAGGTTGAAGGTTCATTAACCTGTACCTCGCGAGTCGAGGGATTAAAACATTCGGTATTTCGAATTGTTCGAGATACCGCAGGCAAACGCCAAGTGGCAAGTGACCCTGTGGGTTGTAAGCCAGGCGATTGGGTCTTTTTATCAACTGGAACAGCGGCTCGTTTTGGGTGCGGTGATCCGGAAACGCTCACAGATCTTTCGATCTTGGGCATTATCGACCAGTGGCCTCCACTGGAAGAAATTGGCGCGAAAGCGTCGTTATGAAAGTCTATAAAGACTGATTTGACAGGAGAAAACGATGGCAAATGAAAACTACGGTATTGCACTGGGTATGATCGAAACACGTGGCTTGGTACCAGCTATCGAAGCTGCAGATGCTATGACAAAAGCAGCGGAAGTACGTCTGATCGGTCGTGAATTCGTCGGTGGCGGTTATGTAACCGTTCTGGTGAGAGGTGAGACTGGTGCGGTTAACGCAGCAGTACGCGCAGGTGCAGACGCGTGTGAACGCGTAGGCGATGGATTGGTAGCAGCGCACATCATTGCGCGTCCACACCGGGAAGTTGAGCCGGTGATTGCTCCACGTTAATTGGTGGTCGAGAGTTCTCGAAGCAACTTTTACTTTTTTGACTTTTTGGAGATAAGACAATGTCAAATGATTACGGTATTGCACTGGGTATGATCGAAACCCGTGGCCTGGTTCCAGCTATTGAAGCTGCTGATGCGATGACTAAAGCGGCGGAAGTACGTCTAATCGGTCGTGAGTTCGTTGGTGGCGGTTACGTAACCGTTTTGGTTCGTGGTGAAACTGGTGCGGTTAACGCTGCAGTTCGTGCAGGCGCTGACGCATGTGAGCGTGTAGGTGACGGCCTTGTTGCTGCGCACATCATTGCACGTCCTCATAAAGAGGTAGAGCCAGTATTGCCTACTGGTTCAGCTGACTAATAGTTGTCAGTGAGCTAAAACTTCGGTTATAGCTTATGATTTTGGGGCTCCAGTGGGGCCCCAAATATCTTTACCCCATTGCATTATGTGATGAGGGCTGCCTTCTTTGCATATTGTGGTTTCAACTCACTATTGAGTTGTTATGTACACCTATGTAGCGTATAAATTCTTCATTCAACGGTAACTTAAGAATCGATTATTCGGAGATATCTTTTGAGTAGCGAGTGGAAGCAAAGAGGCAAACCTGAGCGACTAGAGCGTCGCTATATATTTGAGAATTATGATTCTCTCAGAGATTTTTTAGATCGTGCTGCCGAACTTTCTGAGCAGTGTGATTATTACCCTGATATGGGTTTTGGTAAGGACTACGTGAACGTCACTATTCATAGTGAAGATGGTGAAGAAACGTTAGCCGATCATTTAAAAGAATTTTCAGTCAAGCTTGATGCGCTTGGCGGCTTTGTGAGCTGATTATGCGTATCGCAATCGGAAGTAACAAAGGGGGCGTTGGCAAAACAACTTTAGCAATCAATATTGCTTCAGCTTTAAGCCAAAATCATTCCGTGGTTGTTGTCGATGCTGATCCGCAGCGTTCGGTATCTCACTGGAAGTCTATCGCTGGCGATAAAAACAACTTAGATGTGGTCTCGCTCAGTCAGAAAGATGAAATGCTCACTGTGGCTAAGCACTATGATCATTGTGTTATTGATTGTCCGCCCTCGGTTGAGATGGAAGCGACGACAGAGGCAATGCTTGCTGCTGAGTTCTTTTTGATCCCGGTACTACCATCGCCATTAGATTTATGGGCATCTTTGCGCATTGAAGAAGAGTTAACCCGTATTCGTGAAGAAGGGAATGCCTCTTTAAAGGCGGCATTGGTTTTAAACCAAATAGAACCGCGTACCAAGCTTTCGTCGCAAGTGGCGGATGTGCTTAAACAATTATCAATTCCTAACCTGGAAACCCAAATACGTCGGCGCGTTGTTTTCCGAAATGCGATTTTAGATGGGCGTAGTGTGTTCGAGGCGGGTAAGAAAGGACAAGATGCAGCAGATGAGATTTCTGCTGTTCTCAAAGAAATACTTTAATGGAGTCTCATCATGGCTGACGATAAAACAGCAAATAAACTTATGTCTTCAATTGCAGCAGTTAAAGATTCTGATGCCGCAGCAAAGACCTCTAAGACACCTGCTAAAAAAGCTACGGCTAAAAAAGTCGCAAAAAAAGTTGCTGCAAAGCCAGCCGTTAAAAAAGTTGCTGAAAAGGCGTTGCCAGCATTGTCTTCACGCCGTGTATGGCCTGATTGAAATTTGATTCATTTATTCAGCTTGAACCCATAGTCTAAGGTCATTTATGATTCAGCCTCATGTATAG
>Ga0255760_10000847_pt1 | contig 30037 bp, 24 predicted proteins | sample 071ome_25_FD_179960 | JGI IMG/M metagenome (GOLD analysis project Ga0255760, IMG submission 179960) | Coastal salt marsh microbial communities from the Groves Creek Marsh, Skidaway Island, Georgia - 071410BT metaG (version 2) | ecosystem: Environmental > Aquatic > Marine > Intertidal zone >...
CTATGTCCGCGGGGAATCCTGTCATCACTGTTTTGCCGAAAAATCAGCAGCGGACAAAGCGCGCTTCAGGGAACGCCAACGTCAAATGGATTTGGCGAGAGCGCGTGGTGAGGACCACCTGGGAGACGGCGCTAAAGCAACCCATGCAGAACGCCGCTTGGCAAAACGATCAGCGCCCTCATCGACACCTGCCGAACCTTGATCTAGGCCGAGGCGGCAGTCTGATAGTGCGATCTTGCCTTCAGCATTGAGAAATACACGCCGAGCCGATCAAGCGACGGATCAGAGATCCCCACTCGCTCAGCGAGCATCAATGAGTACCCCATCATAATATCGGCTGCAGAAAACCCACTGGGCAAGAGATAGTTACCCTCGCTCAGTCGATCATTGACGACGCGCATGAAGGTAAGCGCTCGCGCTCGCCCGTCATCGGCAACAGCCGGGATGCGATCCTCCGGGGCCCTCACATGCGTATGTTGGGCAACATCCCCGATAGGTCTTGCCAGAGTTGCCTCGGAGAACCAGCACCACTGCCGGTATATGGCGTCTTCGTGACTACCCGGCAATGGCCTAAGTCGCCCTTCTCCATACCGGTCGAGGATATAGTCGACCATCGCCCCTGACTCGAACATCACCAAGCCATCATCTTCCATCGCGGGGACCTTGCCCGAAGGGCTCTTCGCACGCCACTCGTCCGAGGCCCTAAATTCAGCGGTAAATGGCACAGTTTCGATCGTCAGTGGCAAATCCAACTCGTGACAGAGCCAGATCACGCGCATCGATCGGGTTCCAGCCGCATGGTAAATGGTCAGCATAGTCGCCCTCCTCTCTCAGTAGGCACGTTGCAACGCTTTGCAACTCTTGTAAAGTCGGGGAATGGCTCTTGTTGCTGAAGAACTCGCAGAACTGGCTCGTTTACCGGACTCAGCGCTTCCGCTCGAGCGCATGGCAGCGCTCATTTCAGCGGAGCATCAGGGCAAAGTTCGAGCAGAAGACATCAGTGACGCGTTCAACCAGCTTGCTGAAGAATTTCTGGGCACTCACCCGAACCCAGCTGACCCCGCCACGCTGACAAGATTTATTCATGAAGTTGCCGGTTTCCGAGGCAATACTGACGATTATTACGATCCAGCGAACAGTTACATCGATCGGGTCCTATCATCCAAGCGGGGTATTCCCATCTCGCTGGCGCTGGTTCACCTTTGCCTCGCTGAACGCATTGGCCTTGAAGCCTGGGGCATTAACTTCCCGGGCCATGTCCTCGTTGGCTATCAAGGCCTCGATCAGGCTTACGTTGACCCCTTTTCGGGTCGTTACCTCAGCCTGTCGGACTGCAAGACGCTATTCAAACAAAATCTCGGGCCAAGGCAGGCGTTTAGTGATCACTATCTTAGAGCGGCATCACCCAGGGCCTTCCTGTTGCGGCTCGTTGAAAATCTCAAACAGGTCCATTGGCGACTGCGGGACTGGTCCGTCGTTGAGCGTTGCCTGATCCAACAAAGCACCTTAACCCCGGAGGTGCGCGACTGGTTGTTGCAACGCGGCATCGTCCGAGAGATGCGAGGCGATCTTGCAGCCGCGAGTCAGTTCTACCAAGAGGTGATTGAAACCGCGACAGAGGCAACCCTCAAGGAGACAGCGATTAAACGGCTCACCGCAATGGGCGCTTCAAAATCGACGCTGCACTAGCCCAAACCCAATTTGTATAGCACAGGCCTTTAGTTAGTTAAGCCGTTTCGAGAAGCGTCAGCGCGGCCTCCGCCCGCCTGGCAACGCCATCTTTTTGGCGATCTAAGTCAACCTCTCGAGAATCGCCCATGGCGCCTACTAGGTAGCGTTTGTATACACCCTGACCGATCGCTGCCAAGCGCCAATGTTGAAATGCACGGTAATAGTTAATGTCACTCAAATCGCGCCCTGTACGATTCGCATAGATATCACACAGCGACTCTCTTGATCCAAACCCACCGGCAGCAGTGGGGGATTGGTCTCCCTCACCTAGTACTTCTACCTCATCCGCCGACACCCAGTTGTTTAATAGGTATCCCACATCCGCAAGCGGATCACCCAATGTGCAAAGCTCCCAGTCCAAAATAGCGAGCACACGAGGACCATCGACAATCATATTCCCGAGCCGGAAGTCGCCGTGGACAATGCTAGCCCCGATTTGATCCGGCATACGCTCGGACAGCAGGGACTGACATGCTTCCATCGCCGGAATTTCGTGGGTTTTTGAGGCCACCCATTGCTTTGACCATCGATTCAACTGGCGAGCAAGATACGCCTCTTTCCGACCCAAATCGCCAAGGCCAACCGCATCGATGTCGACTGCGTGCAAGTCGCACAAAATATTGATGACATGTTCGCCTAATGCGGGTCGATCGCTGTCTTGGATCGCTACGCTAACAGTTGAATCGTTCAACACTACGCCGTCGATAAAGTCCATCACATAGAAGCTTGCGCCATTCACCTCAGGATCACTGCAGAGCCCATACGTTTTTGGCACCGGAACACTCGATGATTCCAGCGCCGATATAATCTTGTGCTCTCGCCCCATGTCGTGGGCGCTTTCAAGCACATGGCCAAGTGGCGGGCGCCGAAGCACGACTCGTCTTCCGGAATCATCGATACAAGCGAACGTGAGGTTCGAGTGACCTCCTGTGATCAACTCGTACTGATAGGGCGCCTCGAAACCAGGAACATTAGCCTCAAGCCACGCGCCAACCTTGCTGTCATCGATGCCTTCCATTCGTTACTCCCCTCTACCAGAAATGAATCCACCTGCTGACGCCGCCTCCCGCTAGCGTCATTCGCTTGTCCTATTAGTCAGCGCAAGCGCATCTCGATATGATCTCCCCCTAACCAGAAGGAACCGCTTGCCATGCTTTATAGGACCATGCGCTGTCACGCGCTCTCTGATGATATCGAAGTCCTTCAGATGGATGAAGTCGAACTGAGAGACCCTCTGCCTCATGAAGTTCAAGTAGAGATCAAGGCCTGCGCAGTTAACTTCCCCGATATTCTGATGATTCAAGGCGGTTACCAGTTCAAGCCTGAGCTTCCTTTCGCCCCCGGCGGCGAGTTTTCAGGCGTAGTCACTAAAGTAGGAGCGTTAGCCGAAGATATTCAGCCTGGTGATCGAGTAGTTATTGGCAACCGGGTTGGTGGATTTGCCGAATACATCAACGTTGACGCTGCGTCGGTGCGGCCCATTCCCGATGGAGTAACCTTTGCAAAAGCGGCAGGGTACGCCACTGCTTATTTGACAGCCTATGTCGCGTTAGCGGTTCGAGGCCAGCTGCAACCTGGCGAGACGCTACTCGTTCACGGCGCGGCCGGTGGCGTGGGCATGGCGGCTGTTGACCTCGGGAAACAGATGGGGGCCACTGTGATCGCAACGGCCGGCAGCGATGAAAAGCTAGCGCGTGTTCAAGCGCGCGGTGCGGATCACATCATCAATTACAGCCTTGAGAATGGCGAACTCGGCGGTTTCCGAGAAACGGTTAAAGCACTCACAGACGGACGCGGCGCCGACGTCATCTACGACCCTGTAGGCGGCAGCGTGTTCGATGAGTCGATGCGGTGCATCAACTGGGGGGGGCGAATCTTGACCATCGGCTTTACCAGCGGCGTGTGGCCGAAGGCAGCTGTCAATCACATCCTAATCAAACAAATCTCTGTGATTGGTGTCCGAGCAGGCGAAATTGGGCGTCGAGATCCAGCGCTTGGCGAGCGATGCAGGCAGGCGGTTTACGATTTACTCAAAGATGGGCAAATCGACCCCTACGTTTGCGCACACTTTCCGCTACCAGAGAGCGTTGACGCACTGGCCATGCTGCGGGACCGCAAAGTCGTGGGCAAAGCGGTCGTGACCATGAATGGTTACGACCCTCAGCTTGATTGATCGTTGGATGCCACAACGCCGTCTTTCAGCCATCCCTCTATTTTGGACTCGGTGTGTCCGAGCTCCCTTAATATAGCGAGCGTGTGCTCGCCCAGCTTGGGAGGATCCCTCGGGACGAGCTTCGATTGCCGTCCCAGCTGAATAGGATTGGCCACCGTCCACTCGTAGTCTGGATCACTCGAATCCGTTCGCACGATAATCTCGTTCTCAATGAGCTGAGCGTCCCGAACCACATCGCGGATACGCTCGACCAGGCTGAAACTGAGCGCTTCAGACTCCAATCGAGTACACAATTCATCACTCGTCAACGCCCCGCACGCCTCAGCAAACGACTGTCTCAGTTCCGCTCGCGCGGACATCAGACCCTTCATTGTCTCGAACCGCGGATCACTCAACCACTCCGGATGACCGAGCGCCCGCGCTATTTTAGGAAACTCTTTGACGGGGGTTGTCGAGACCAGCACGATCAACCGATCGTCCCTCGTGCGATAGATAGATGAGAAAGGAGATTGATAGCCCTTGTCATCGAGTATTTGACCCAGATCAAATCCAGAGATTGCGCCCTGCAAGTGCATGCCATTGGCGAATGCGCCGTTCGCGATCAGCGAGGTTTCAACCCGATCGCCTTCTCCCGTTTTTTCTCGCTGGTAAAGCGCAGTTACGATTCCCGCGTAGAGCGCCATCGCCGAGGAATGGTCGCCCACTCCTCCAACGGGAAATACCGGTAGCTCTTCACGGGGCTTTAAAAGGTCCAAGATCCCCGACGCCGCCCACCATGCTGTGGTGTCATAACCGCGCTTGTCTCGATCCGGCCCCACCGAACCGAATCCGGTGAACTGCGCATAAATGAGTCTTGGATTAATCTCTCGGAGTGTCTGCTCATCAGCGCCGTACTTGAGACTTTGCTCCTCTCTAAAATTGCTGACAAAGACATCTGCTCGGGCCACTAGTTCGTGGAGCAATTGCTGGCCCTGGTCCTGATTCAAGTCGAGCACCACAGCCTCTTTGTGGCGAGACGTCAGGGACCAATTGAAATCGTGTCGATGACGACCGTGTAGTAACCGATACCCATCACCTTGAGGCGGCTCAATTTTAATCACCCGTGCACCAAAATCTGCCATGATGGTGGCTGCACCTGGTCCTGCCAAAAACGAGGCCGCGTCAATCACCAGCAGGTCTTCAAACATGTGTTTCATCGTCGTTGCATCCCCCTAACAGAACCCCTATCTTAGCCTCAGTTTTAATTGGTAGGGGACACCATGCAGGCGATGTACGACTCACTCAAAGCCGTTTGGCAAGAATTAACCAGTGAAGGCGGCGCTTTTGAAATCGAGGAGATCACGGTTAGGGGCGCACCCATGCGAACCTTTAAAGCCGCTCCCAATCACCTAGGTGACATTTGGTCGAGCACCGCCCTTCATGGTGACCGGCCCTATCTTGTCTTCAATGATGAGGTGATCTCCTATACAGGCGCGCACGACATGGTTCGTGGACTTCGCTGCTGGTTCGAGAGAGAGGGACTTGCGCCGGGTGATCGAGTTGCGATCGCCATGCGGAATTTCCCCGAATATATGCCTTGTTACTGGGCGACCACGTCGGGCGGCCTCACCGTAGTTGGCATGAACGCTTGGTGGGTCGAAGACGAAATGGACTATGCGCTAAAGGATTCCTCTCCAAAGGTTTTAATTTGCGACGAAGAGCGTCTGCATCGATTCGAAAAGATACGCGCCGATTTCCCTGACCTAAAAGTACTCACCGTACGCTGCGATGGGCAGCCTCAAGACACGAGGCTAGAAACGGCACTAGAAACGATGGGCACGCCCTCGCCTGTCACGATAGATCCGGATGACGATGCGTGTATTTTCTATACATCAGGAACAACGGGTCGACCCAAAGGTGCCCAGCAAACCCATCGAGGATGCGTTCACAACATAATGAACATGGCTTTCTGGGGCCAGTGCCTTGCTCACACCAATCATCGAGTTCATGGGCTTCCGCTACCTGACCCAGAGACCGCTCCCCCAGCCGCAGCGCTCATCACGACACCACTCTTTCACGTCACCGCCAACAACTGTGTTGCTCAAGGCACAACGATGAACGGTGGCAAGCTCGTCCACATGTATAAATGGGACGCAGGTGATGCGCTTCAACTCATCGAGCGCGAGCGGATTACGAGCATGTCTGGCGTACCGGTGATGAGCCGGGAGTTAATCAGTCATCCTGACTTTTCGTCTCGAGACACGTCCTCACTGATGTCATTGGGCGGTGGCGGCGCACAACTTCAACCCGATTTAGTCGGCAAGATTGACGCATCGGTTGCCACAGCCAGACCCGGCACGGGCTACGGCATGACAGAAACTTGCGGGATTATCACCTCAATCGGCGGTGACTTTTTCGTTGACCGACCAGAGAGCTGCGGTCCCGCGATGCCCTCGTTTGAGGCGCAAATCGTTAATGCCGATGGCGAGGCGGTGACCGAGGGCACGGGTGAACTATGGGTTCGGGGCGCCCCGGTCATCAAAGGTTATCTCAACCGGCCCGAGGCGACGGCTGAAACTATCACCGACGGATGGTTGCATACGGGGGATGTTGCCAAAATCGATGAAGACGGCTTCATTTACATCGTGGATCGCGTGAAAGATATGGTGCTACGCGGCGGAGAGAACGTGTACTGCTCTGAAGTGGAGACGGTGCTTTTCCAGATAGAAGCCATCGCCGAATGCAGCGTATTCGGGGTCCCTGATGATCGACTGGGCGAGGAAGTCGGAGCGGCTATTTATCTGCACCCTGGGGCTTCAGAGACCGCAGAATCGATCAGATCGTTTGCTGGGACACTGATGGCAAAGCACAAGATTCCACGCTACATCTGGTTGCTTGACAGCCCGCTGCCCAGAAATGCCAACGGCAAGTTTTTGAAACGCGAATTGCGGGAAATCCTCGCGCCAGCGGATGCCGAGTAAACCGGTTTAACGGGCTTCGCTCTGCTCAGTGAAAAGCATTGACCGAGGCTTTTCCTTGAGAGATTCGCTGGTGGCATTGAACTTTAGCGGCTTTGCGTTAGCGGCTTTGCGTTAGCGGCTTTGCGTTAGCGCCTTTGCATTAGCGGCTTTGGATTAGCGGTTAGGCAGACATCCACCAGATTGGTATCGCTATTCGAGCGATTTCACGTTGGGCTCGATTAGCCGCCCGCTCTAGGCAACTTAAAGTTATCCCAAGTAATCTGTTTAGTCGGGGTAAAGACAATCCAACGAGCAGTATCGCCGCGGGCCGACGCGCGATTCGGAGTTGCGACCGCTGTTTTAGGCTCGCCATGCCCCCCTGCATATTTCACTCCCATTTGCTCGCGGACAATATCCATGCCTGGCTCGGCCTCTTCTTCTGCCGCAGTTTCCAGCACCCGGGCCCTCCCTTGAAACATAGCAGCTTGGAGTTCGGGGAATCGCTCATTGCGATCGACAATAATGCTACACACCGGGTTGCGACGAACATTGACCACTTTCTGACCGCGGCCGTACGTGAAAATTTTGCCTTCGGCCCAACCGAACCACATGGGCGTCAGATTAATCTCCACACCCGGCCCAATGGTTGCGATCCGCATGTTCCAAGTATTCATCATCAGATCGATCAATCGATCTTCTGTCATGGCCAGACGTTTTGAAATCGGCATTATCGCTCCCTCTTGATGCTCCCGATCAAATCACCGCTGAACATCACTTGCAAGCAAACTCACGAAAGCCGGATGCACCCTATGTTCTATATCGCCCTAGTTGTGGAGAGAAACATGAACAACTCGCCAGGAATATGGCGCCAACGAGGAGCTGCTCAGCGTCGCTTTTTGCGCTTGCCGGGACCGGGGACCTTAGGCAATCCCTGATGCTGGGTTAAAAATGGTCGACCCTTACCGGGAGGCCCGGAAAATTGAGTGCGCGGTACCAGGTGTTGGCGGGTGTTACCGATCAAATCCGTTCGGTTCATCCTTCGCAGCGCTCGTCGCAACATCGGCCAATTGTCTGGATCGTGGTATCGCAAGAACGCTTTGTGAAGGCGTCGCTGGCTTCCGTGTCTAACAATGGATACTGCCTCACTGTCTCGATCAATACGGTGAAGGGGATCACTCTCCGAGTAGTACATTGCGGTAGCAGTCGCCATGGGTGTGGGATAGAAATTCTGAACTTGGTCCGCGCGAAAGCCGTTCGCCTTCAGCCAAAGTGCCAAATTCAACATGTCCTCATCGGTTGTCCCAGGGTGGCCAGCAATAAAATAAGGAATCAGGTACTGCTCTTTACCGCTCTTCGCAGTCGCCTCGTCAAACATGGCCTTGAACCGATCATACGTGCCTATGCCCGGCTTCATCATCTTGGATAGTGGGCCTGTCTCGGTATGCTCTGGCGCGATTTTCAAGTAGCCACCCACATGGTGGCTAACCAATTCATTCACGTATTCTGGTGTCTCGACAGCGAGGTCATACCGCAGACCCGATGCAATGAGCACTTTCTTAACGCCAGGTATAGCGCGCGCCTTACGATATAAACTAATCAACGGGGTTTGATCGGTATTGAGGTTTTTACAGATACCTGGATACACGCAGGATAGGCGCCTGCAGTTTGACTCGATCTCTTTCGATTTGCACGCCAGTCGCCACATGTTCGCAGTCGGTCCGCCTAAATCAGAAATGACCCCAGTGAAGCCTGGCGTTTTATCTCTGATTTGTTCGATTTCATTTAGGATAGATTCCTCACTCCGGCTCTGGATTAGGCGACCCTCATGCTCGGTGATGGAGCAAAAACTGCACCCGCCGAAGCAACCCCGCATGATATTGACGGAGAACCGAATCATTTCGTAAGCAGGAATTCGTGCATCGCCATACGATGGATGCGGCACTCGCTGAAAAGGCAGTTCAAATACGCCATCGATCTCGGGCGTCGTCAACGGTAGCGGAGGTGGGTTCAACCAAATCCATCGCGAACCGTGCGCCTGAACCAGCGCTCGGGCATTCATGGGATTGGTTTCGCGGTGCAGGATCCTTGAGGCTTGAGCATATAACTTGGAATCGCTCACCACCTGCTCAAAGCTTGGCAGTTGGATCGCATTAAGAAATTGTTTCGGCGAAGCCACTGGTGACGATGTGGCGGCAGGATGGCTTGTCTGCTGATCTTCACCTTCGCGAGGGGCCCATGTTTTTACCCCATTCTTACCTGAAGCAACATTCTCTCGGCCTTCGGGCCTGGCTGCAGCATTCACCATCAGCTTCACTGGCGAGGGTCTGTCCTCTGGCAACATCGACTCATCAACAAGGTCAATGTTTTCGGGCAGCCGACTCACAACAAACGCCGTGCCTCGAAGATCCCGAATCGAGTCGATCGGTTCACCCAGGCTCAGACGGTGCGTCAGTTCAACGATCGCACGCTCAGCGTTACCAAAGAGCAACAGATCAGCTTGAGAATCAATCAGGACAGACCGCCTGATCTGATCGTTCCAATAGTCATAATGCGCCAGCCGCCTGAGGCTCGCCTCAATCGACCCCACCACAAGCGGAACCCCTGGAAAAGCCTCTCGGCAACGCTGGGAATATACAATGACCGACCGATCTGGCCTTTGACCTGCGGCCCCGTCGGGAGAATAAGCATCATCGTTTCTGCGCTTTCGGTCAGCCGTGTAGTGATTCACCATTGAATCCATATTGCCGGCCGCAATACCAAAGTAGAGGTTGGGTTTCCCAAGAACCTCAAACGCGGAAGGTGAGCGCCAGTCAGGTTGCGCAATCACCCCTACTCGGAACCCCTGCGCCTCCAATAGACGGCCGATCACTGCCATCCCAAAGCTAGGATGATCCACATAGGCATCACCAGTAACGATAATGACGTCACAGCTATCCCAACCAAGCGCATCCATCTCAGCTCGGCTCGTTGGCAAGAATGGCGCAGTGCCAAAGCACTCGGCCCAAAACCGCGGATATCCGAACAAATCAGGTGCTTGGGGGGTCATCGGTGACTGACCTAGGCAATGAGAGGGACGCTATTGTAGTCCACCCTCTCGACGATCCCAATCGGGTCATCAGATGGTCAGCGATGCCATAGCAGAGCCCTAATATGCTGGGAACGGTGCAGTGGCAGCACGCTGATATTCTATTGGTCGACGCGGCTAGCCAATATTGGTTCCATTTGAGAGGTGAACTTAAGGCGTTCATTTAATACGTTCACTTCGGGCACCTGTTTAACGCGATGAGTAATCAGCAAGTAGGGCATGTGAGGCTGAAAACTGATGTTCTCTATCTTCGGCTAGCCGGCGCTGGTAGGGGCAAAACGCCCTTCTCTCACACTATATGAAATCGGTTAACCCGGCCTAAAATTCTATTCCACTAGAGAATACATTATTCTACTTTTATTCTTTTTTTGATTTTTTGGCACTGTGCTACCTTCCCGTGTTACTTTTATTTGACGATGTTTGAGGCACGCCGTTACACGGGGAATGGGTGCCGCGATTTATGCCAAAACAGATGAATTTTTGCATGAATTAACGCAAATCAGCCTACCCGGCAGTCAGCGTTGCTCATCGTTTTGAACGGTGATCCAAAAGATCACAATCAAGCTCGGTTTAGAGGGTTTGTCCTCTAGCCATGCGCTCATTTGACACAATCGGATGGACCATGACTCAACACCAACGCCTTAATCAATGGATTGAAGACCTCAAAACACTCTGCGAGCCAGACGCCGTCGTTATCTGCGATGGAAGCAAGAGTGAATACGATCAGATGATGGGTAAGTTGGTTGATGCCGGTGTTGCGAAACCGCTCAATGCATCGCTCAGACCTAACAGCTTTTTAGTCCGTTCAGATCCTGCCGATGTAGCAAGAGTAGAAAGCCGTACGTTCATTTGCAGCCAGGATGAAGCCGACGCAGGGCCCACCAACCACTGGGCCGATCCTAATGAAATGCGCGCGACATTGAACGGTCTATTCAAAGGGTGCATGCGCGGCAGAACGATGTACGTCATCCCATTTAGTATGGGTCCAGTCGGATCGCCGATTGCCCATATTGGCGTTGAAGTATCTGATTCACCTTACGTTGTGGTCAGCATGCATATCATGACCCGCGTCGGTCAGGCGGTGCTCGACGAGCTGGGCGCTGATGGCGATTTCGTCCCCTGCGTGCACTCAGTCGGCTGCCCTCTAGAACCTGGCCAAGCCGATGTTCCCTGGCCATGTGCACCCAATGATTTACATATTTCCCACTTCCCTGAGACGCGCGAGATATGGAGTTTTGGCTCGGGCTATGGGGGCAACGCGCTACTGGGTAAGAAGTGTTTCGCCCTTCGAATTGCCTCCGCGATGGCTCGTCAAGAAGGCTGGATGGCCGAGCACATGCTCATTCTCAAACTTACCAATCCTGAGGGCGCTAAGCGCTATATCGCAGCCGCGTTCCCAAGCGCATGCGGTAAGACCAATCTCGCCATGCTGGTCCCAACCATCCCTGGATGGTCTGTAGAAACCGTTGGTGATGACATCTGTTGGATGAAATTTGGTGATGACGGCCAGCTCTACGCGATTAATCCTGAAGCTGGTTTCTTTGGCGTCGCTCCTGGCACGGGTATGGATACTAACCCTAACGCCATCAAGACTCTCACCGAGAACTGCATCTTCACCAATGTCGCGGAAACGGACGAAGGCGACGTTTGGTGGGAAGGAATGACAGACGAGCCGCCAGCCCACTTGGTCGATTGGCGCGGTAATGATTGGACGCCAGATTCTGGAACAGACGCCGCCCACCCCAATGCGCGATTTACGGTCTCAGCGGCACAGTGCCCGGCCATTGCAGATGAATGGGAAGACTTAGCGGGTGTACCCATCAGCGCTATCTTGTTTGGTGGTCGCAGAGCGAGCGTGGTACCGCTTGTTAATGAAGCGCACTCCTGGAATCAAGGCACATTCTTTGGCTCTATTGTTGCCTCTGAAAAAACAGCCGCGGCAGCAGGCGCTATTGGCGAACTGCGTCGCGATCCCATGGCGATGTTGCCGTTTTGTGGTTACAACATGGCCGACTATTGGCAACACTGGATCGATATCGGCGCTAAAGAGGGCGCACAGCTGCCCAAAATCTTTTATGTCAATTGGTTTAGGAAAGACGAAGAAGGCGGTTTTGTTTGGCCTGGATTCGGAGAGAATTCTCGAGTTCTCGAATGGATCTTCAAGCGTTGTGAAGGAACCGCTGATGCCATTGATACGCCAATCGGGCGGTTACCAACTCTTGACGGCCTAAATTTTGACGGCCTATCACTTTCGGACACGGACATCGCTACGCTGCTCAAGGTCGATATCGATGGTTGGCAAAGTGAGTTGCCCCTCATTGAAGACTATTACAAGAGTTTCGGTGGCCGAGTGCCAGCCGCCTTATATGAAGAACTCAAGCAGTTAGAAGCCCGGTTAGTTGAGGCTAGCGTCGGGGTCGCCTAGTTAACGGGGCGCTGATCAATACGGCTACACGAGGACCTAGCGCAGCTCTCGTGAATCTGGACCAGCGCTCATCGTTAAAGCGCTCCCTTCCGGATCCTCTTGGTTCACGGTAGATACTCACAAAAAAGCCGAGGCGAATGCCTCGGCTTCTTCATCGCACAACTTGCTACGATTTAGTCTGTCAGTCGCTCGATAATCGTGCCTGTACCAAGCCCACCGCCGCAGCACATTGCGATTAACGCGTAGCGACCATTTCGCCGCTCTAATTCATGCAACGCTGTGGTAATCAACCGAGCACCGGTGCTACCGGTGGGGTGACCAAGGGCAATCGCACCGCCATTCACATTCACCTTCTCATGATCAACCCCGAGATCTTTCTCCCAGGCCATAACAACAGAGGCAAAAGCTTCATTGACTTCAAATACATCAATATCCTCTAGCGATAACCCCGAGCGCTCAAGCACTTTTCTCGATGCAGGGATTGGTCCCTTCAGCATCGTCACTGGATCGACCCCAACCAGCGTTGTCGCAACGATCTTTGCCCTAGGCTTGAGGCCTAGCCGCTCACACGCATCACCACTCGCCATAATTACCGCAGCCGCGCCGTCAGAGACCTGTGACGAGGAGCCAGCGGTGTGGATCGACTGACCGGGAACTGGCTCTAGCCCTCCCAGCGACTCAAGGGTTGTTTCCCTTAACCCTTCATCCTTCGTCACGGTTCGAGTCTCACCTGTTGGCTCAAATTTTTCGTTGAGAATAGGTGCCTCAATGGCAACCACTTCACGATCAAATCGACCCTCTTCCCATGCCCGAATCGCCTTTTGTTGACTCTCCAGACCAAACTGATCGGTGTCTTGCCGGGTGATTTGATACTCCTCGGCAATCATCGCTGCACCCATGAACTGGCTGGTTGGCTGATAGTGATTGGAATAGCTCTCACCCATTGGGGAGCCATCTTTCATTGCCGAACCCAGTGGCACGCGGCTCATCATTTCAATACCACAGCTCATCACCACATCTTCAATGCCAGCACCAACCATAGACGCCGCCATAGAAGTGGCTTGTTGACTCGAACCACACTGCGCATCAACCGTTGTCGAAGCCACCTCAAGGGGAAGTCCTTGAGACAACCACGCGATCCGGGCGATGTTGAAGGTCTGCTCACCGACTTGCGAGACGCAGCCGCCCACAACCTGATCCACATCCATAGGATCGATACCCGCACGCTCAAGCGCTGCAACCTGAACTTTCCCTAGCAGATCGGCCGGCTTTAGCCCTGCAAGACCCTTCCCTCGTTTGCCAATGGGACTCCTGCAAGCCTCAACAATGTAAACATCCGCCATATTTAATACTCCTCTCCCTTATTACGCTCAGACTGGCGCTCTACCTAACATTTACGCCGCTCGATTGGCGCAACTCGCTCGTAGCATAGGATTGCTCGCGTCCCTTAGCAACCAGCGAGCGCGACAAGCCTTAACCTTATTTCGACGACTGCCTCCGGTAGAGGACTGCCCCAACTATGATCGAGAAAAGCACCATTACCCACTCCTCTGGCCAAAGCAGCGCGGCTGGGCTACCGGGCAGATAAAGCGTCAACAATCCGAGCGTCAGCACCAGCGTCACAATACCTAGTGGTATCCCGAAGGGAACCCGAAACGGTCGTGATTGTTCGGGTGCTTTCACGCGAAGCGCTATGAAAGAGACGACAACAAAGAGGTAAGCAATGACAATAGCGAAGCTGCCCGCATTCACGAGCCAAACTAAAATTTCCCGACCAAACAAAGGAGCGAAAAAGCACAGGACGCCGATACTCAGTATGGCGACATGCGGCGTTTGGTACCGAGGATGCATCGAAGCGAAGACCTTTGGGATCATGCCCGATTCGGCGAGCGCGTAGATGACTCGACTGCCTCCAATAATAAAAGCGTTCCAGCTGCTCAGAATACCGAGCACCCCTGCGATCAGCATGATCTGCCCCCAAATCGGGGCGCCCCACACTGAGGCCATCGCATCAGCGGTCGCCATACGCGAACTTTCGAGTTGCGCCTCTGGCAAGGAAACTCCAACGGCAACAGTAATCGCCACATACCAAAGCCCGGCTAAGGCGACCGAAATCACCAGGAGCAAACCGATGCGCCGAGCCGGCAAATTAATCTCTTCTGCTGATTGAGGAATGACATCAAAGCCAACCAACAGTGCTGGAACCATCACCAAGACGCTAAGCATTCCTGCCCATTCCATCGGGGCGCTGGTTGTTGTGTCAAAAGCCACGGACCAAGGCGCACCAAGCAGGAAACAGAGACCCACCGAGACGAAGCCCAAGGTGATCAGCCCTTGGATGAACGCAGCAAACGCAATGCCGCGCAAGTTGATCCAGGTCATGATCACCGAGGCTAGGCAACCGATCCACACGAAACCGAGGTAAACCCCTTCATCGCCTACCGTCCACATCAATCCCGTGCGCAATTGCGGGAAGAGATACTCCAATGCCGTTGGTAGCGCTGCGGCTTCAAAGACACAGACGGTGACGTAGGCCGTCACGACGGCCCAGCTAGCTAAAAATGACGGGGTATAACCGAGTGCCCGTAACGTGTACTGATGCTCACCGCCGACCTTTGGCATCATTGAGGCTAGCTCGGCGTACGTGAGTCCAATCAGCATGACAACAAACGACCCCGCGATGAAGGCCAAGGCTGCGCCCGCGATACCCGCACGAAGAATCCATTCACCGGTTAAGAGCACCCAGCTCCATCCGATCATGGCACCGCACGCGAGCGCGATCACATCTTTGGACAATAGCGACTTGGAAAAATTAGACATCATTCCCCTCCACTGGACATTATGCGCGCCCGCTTACAAACCGCAAAGCAGCCAATCCTTTTGACGCACTGCGGATCTCCATTGTCGATGCGATGATCGACTTATGCTATTTTCCCCTCACCTCTCCGACCGCAAACAAGGAACTGCCATGAGCAAACCGTCCAACCGACCTTATTCCTCTCAAGTTGTCGACGGGCTCGAGAAGGCCGCTGCGAGGGCCATGCTCCACGCGGTCGGATTTACCGAAGCGGATTTCTCTAAACCCCAAGTGGGCATTGCCTCGACTTGGAGCAATCTCACACCGTGTAACGTGCACATCAATGAACTGGCCGAGGCCGCCGCTATCGGCGCCGAGGACGCAGCGGCAAAAGCAATCACCTTCAACACCATCACCATTAGTGACGGCATTTCTATGGGTTCGCCCGGCATGCGCTACTCCCTAGTCTCGCGCGAGGTCATCGCAGACTCCATAGAAACAGTCGTCGCTGGCCAAGGCTTCGACGGGTTTGTTGCCATTGGAGGCTGCGATAAGAACATGCCAGGGTGCGCCATGGCGATGGCAAGATTAGATCGCCCCAGCGTGTTCGTTTATGGCGGGACTATTCAGCCCGGTAAAGATCGCCGCGACGTTGTCTCCGTCTTTGAGGCGGTTGGCCAATACGCTGCTGGGAATTTGTCTGAGATTGCGCTTAAGGATATCGAGGCGACGTCTATCCCAGGCCCTGGCTCCTGCGGAGGCATGTACACCGCAAACACCATGGCATCCGCCATCGAAGCCCTTGGCTTATCACTCCCCAACTCATCCGCCCAAGAGGCGGTATCAGACCAAAAGCGAAAGGACTGCCTAGCCGCAGGAGAAGCAGTGGTTCGGCTGATTGAGCGAGGCATCAAACCCTCTGATATCTTAAGCCGCGAGGCCTTTGAGAATGCGATTACAGTAACGATTGCTCTTGAGGGCTCTACAAACGCCGTGCTCCACCTACTCGCGATCGCGCATGCGGCCGGCATCCCACTCTCCATTGATGACTTCACTCGGATCGGTGCAAGAGTACCGGTCCTTGCCGACATGCGCCCAGCCGGCAAATATGCCATGAGCGAGCTGATTGAGATTGGCGGCATTCAGCCGCTCATGAAAACGCTGCTTGAAGAGGGATTTCTCCACGGCGATTGCCTAACCGTGACGGGTGAAACCATGGCAAGCAACTTAGCCTCTGTGGCGCCTTATCCTGCGGATCAAAAGATCATCCGCCCCCTATCTGATCCTATTAAAAAAGATAGTCATCTCGTTGTGCTGAAGGGCAATCTCGCACCAGAGGGCGGCGTCGCTAAAATTACGGGCCATGAGGGATTGACCTTTAAAGGCCGCGCCCGCTGCTTCCATGGTGAAGAAGCGGCCCTTGCCGCCATTCTCGACGGCACGGTCGTCTCGGGTGACGTCGTCGTCGTTCGCTACGAGGGGCCAAAAGGAGGCCCTGGAATGCGTGAGATGCTGTCACCTACGTCGGCGATTAATGGCAGGGGATTATCTCAGGAGGTGGCGCTCATTACAGATGGCCGATTCTCCGGAGGCTCGCACGGTTTTGTCATTGGTCACATCACCCCCGAAGCATTTGAAGGTGGACCCATTGCCCTTCTAGAGGACGGTGACGAGATTGAGATTGATGCTGAGGCCCAAACCATTTCTGTCGTGATTGACGATGACACGCTAGAACGCCGAAGGGAGAACTGGCAGCAGCCGAAGCCTTACACCGACCGAGGTGTTTTAGCCAAGTACGCCCGCCTCGTTAGCTCAGCCTCGCTAGGTGCAGTCACGGATTAGTTCAACCAAGAGCAGGTGACTCATCGCCCTGCATCCATACTAGAAACGACATTCGACTGAAAGCAATCGGCCGGTTTTTGTCCTCTTGCCACAATGTAGCCGTCATTGTCGCCGTCCTTCTGCCCAGCCTCAGGATGTCGGCCCGCCCATACGTCGGGATCACCCTACCACTACGAAGGTAGTCCACATCCATGTCGAGCAGCATGGCTGACTGATTGCTATCCAGCTGATGGTGCAGTTCGAGGGACGCTGTGAGCATCATCAAACTTCCTACTACGCCCCCATGCAATGCTGGCAGATTAACGTTTCCCACCAGAGAGTGACTTGTTTCTGATTTCGTCTGAATAGCGCCGTCAATGATGCTCACCGACAGACCAAGCACACCCGCATAAGGATCTGATTCAAGGAGGGCTTTAATGCGCTCGGGCAAGGGATTACTCATGGTCATCCGCCCTACTCTGCCCATTGGATGCCCCATCCCTAGCAGTATTCGGAGTCCCAAGCATAAATGTCGCTTGAACGACCGCGACTTTCTTCCCACTCGAGCGGAAAAAAGCTTCGCCTCGAACGTGGGCTACGTCATCAGCGTAGCTCTCACAACGAGCAGTCACGAGCAGCGACTCCGTCATCGATGCTCGAGCTAACCAATCGACCCGAAGGTTCAGCGTGGCCATTGATGTTCCGTCAACATAGCTAGCGTGCTGACGAATACACCATCCGCAAGCGTTATCTAAGGTGGCCAGTATCGCTCCTGGATGAAAAAGATCCGACTCCGCTGTTAATTTTACTTGGTCACTGACACCCAAACGCAAACACACATCACTCGAATCGGTTTCGATCCAATCCATACCGAGTGTTTCGCCAAAAGGCGGAAGTTCTCTTAAATTCCCTTGAAACATTCACTTTCCATCATCGTTTGTTAGGCGGCGACTCTACTACGCTTAGCTAGCCTTCATTGCGGCTCACAGCCCTCTTGGGCCTGATGCTCGATGATTTGGCCGCCACCACGCCGTGCGGGTTGACCAGACTTTTCATCAAATTGTTTAGCAAAAGGGGTGACATTTGATTATCGATATACCCTGTCAGAGTAAGGCGATCACAACCTTGTCACTTCTCATCTGTCGTGTATCAGCTAACGTTTTTCATCTGCTCGCAGCCAGCTCGCGAGCCACTTAGCACCTGAACGCAGGGCTACAGACGCGACAAAATTACCCATTAACAGTTATTCATCGTGACCAGAGCGCTACTCCCGGCCCAAGACTCAGGCTACTTTAATCGGGAATAACCGCACGTCCCCTGATGACCACCCCATTATCCGCCACATGCTTGCCGCTTGGCACATTAATCCAGAGGTCTTGGGCCGGCACAACCTTGACTCGAACGCCCATTTTCATTGCTGAATCCGGGCTGGATCCCTCCCGCCCGAGCTCGGTTATAGCCGCTCGTGGTCAAGGCATAGGGCGATGCTGCCTTTTGCCATCACCATAAACATGTCATTCCCTCTCTCAGTTTCGCCAACGATCATCGAGGCGATCAAGGCCATGATCATCCCCGCGGGCGCAAAGTTAACGTAATACCGAAAGCAATCATCGAATGACAGGTCTGCACCATAGTGGTTTAAGACATCAAGGTAATGCTTGATCAGCGCCCGCTCTTCTTTTCGGCGAACATCCGACGCGAGCGAGGTGCCCATGAAATAGCTCACATCTTGAATTGGGCAACCCATAAAATAGCTTTGCCAATCAACTACCGTGAGTGGATAAGGTCCGCCGAACATCATGTTGTCTAGACGATAGTCACCATGAACGAGCGCAAGCGGCTGTCCCTCATAAATCTTCTGGTAGCTTTGAAGGTGAGGGAGCAAACGTCCAGTCGCATCGAGTTCATCCGCTGACAGACGCGACTGGTACCGTTCCAAGTAACCAGGCGTCAGCATCGCGTAAAAGTCATGAAGCGCATTGGTGTCTTGGCGATCAGTGCCACCGCCCAAAAGCGGCTCGCGACTTAAGTCTTCGTCTGCCCACCGCGGGCCCTGCAAGTGCGCTAGTTGCTCAAGCGCCATCGCGGCCTCGTCTGCAGAACACCCTGTCAACTGATCACCCTGCTGTCCTGGCGCTAAGTCCTCCATCATCAATACAAACTCATGACTCGCCAGATCAATATCGGTGTGAAAGATGTTGGGCGTTTGAACCTTCACGGTGGGCTGAATGGATTGGTAGAACAGCACCTCTCGGGTGTAGTTGTTTTGTTCTATGCCCGTTTGTCGACTCACTGGGTCAATGGACGGGAACTTTCCCACGATTGACGACGGAACATTCTCACCGATCAGTGAAAAGCGAACATTCTCGCCAACCTGGCCGGTACCGATAGACTCTGCCTCGAAGTCAGTGACTTCACCAGTAAATCCGCGCTTGGCGACCACCTCGGTCAACCATGCAGCATCAACCTCATCAGGATTGGGGCGAATATCAATCATGTTCGATCCTCTGTTGCCACAGTAACGGGCAAGCCAAGTCACGCAAAGGCGTTTTGGTCCCTTTGCTCTACTTACGCTTCCTCATTTTGCTCACTCTTGCCCACCCTTACCTCTGGTTAACGACACTCTCTAGGAGCATTGTGCGCGGAGATGGCTCTCCGCACCTGCGCTTACCGCTGATTGGACCATTTTTGAAACAATCCGCCCAGTGCACGCATCACTGGCCTCGGTGGAATTTTCGACGCAGCAAGTGCCGCTTGGTTCAATCGTCCCGGAACGCAAACCACTTGCTGGTTAAACATCGCTTCCAATCCGCGTCGAGCCACATAATCCGGAGATTTCACCAACTGCTCGGGTAAGTCTTCAAGCGGCAGCTCCGCTACTAGTTCGGTTCGGGTGACGCCGGGGCAAAGTGCCGTCAGGCTGACCCCGCTCCCTCTGAGCTCTTCGCTTAACGCTTCGGTTAGGAGCAAAAGGTAAGCTTTAGCTGCACCATATTGGGCGAGCCCAGGCACTGGATGAAATGCGCCCATAGACGCAACGTTAAGAATTCGACCTCTCCTTCGGGCCTTCATTGCAGGAATAAGCCCGTGCATTAATTGGGTAGGGGCCGTCACATTAAGCTGGATAAGGCGCTGAACTTGGTCAGCGTCGGCTTCCATGAATGATTGATTTGGCGCACCACCTGCATTGTTGATCAGTATGTCGATCTCTCGATCATTGACCAACTGTAGCAGTCTCGATGCGCCGTCTGGCTCAGACAAATCAATTGTGAAGGAATCGACTGTCGCGGTATCTGGCAGTGACCCAGCGAGCTGATCAAGCGATTCCTGGCCTCGAGCCACCAGAATCAACCGAAGACCACGCTCTGCCAGCTGCAAGGCGATGGCGGCACCAATGCCCCTTGATGCACCCGTCACAAGTGCTGTCGTGGGCGATAGAGATTGCTCGTTCATGTTCTCAATCCTGGCCATTTGAGTGACAGTGTTCTCACGCTTACTCACCGATGGGCTCTTCGGCCCTGCTACTCATTGCTGGGTTATGTGCGCCTTTTTTTACTATAGGAACGTGTGCTTGACCCAACCATCGTACCGAGAAGCTCGCGAGTCCAATTTACCGCGACCATCTCACATGCGCCCACCCTATATTTTCAAGGGTCGGCCCTCAAACCCCTCTAAGCCTAGGGATTCAACCCTTACCGCTTAGGGCTGGGTTTTAAACGGAGAGAATTGTTCCAAGTAATCAATCTCCTCAGCAATGTGAGCGCGCTCTTCACCAAGGAAGCGATCCACAGCCGCTTTAAATCCTGAGTGAGCAATGTAATGCGCACTATAGGTCTCGCTCGGCAGATACCCCCGCGCCAATTTGTGCTCTCCCTGGGCCCCCGCTTCAACCCGTTTTAAGCCATGCTCAATAGCGAATTCGATGGCCTGGTAATAACAGACCTCAAAGTGCAAAAAAGGCCGATGTTCTATACACCCCCAATTTCGTCCGAAGAGGCACTCGTCACCAATAAAGTTGATCGCGCCTGCAATATAGCGACCGTCGGCTCGACACATCACGAGTAAGACCCGATCCGACATCGTTTCACCGATATGAGAAAAAAAAGATCGAGTGAGGTAAGGCGACCCCCATTTCCTATTTCCAGTATCGATGTAAAACCGATAAAAGTGATCCCAATGAGCCTCGGTGATCATGTCCCCCGTTAGCCGCTCAATCTCAAGTCCATCCTTCACCGCATCACGGCGCTCTCTTCGGATATTTTTTCGCTTCTTACTAGAGAGCTCTGCCAGAAAAGCGTCGAAAGAATCGTACCCGGGATTTTGCCAGTGGTACTGCTTGTGCGTTCTCCTGAGCCATCCTTCGTCACCGAGCCGTGACCAAGCGTCTTGGTCAAGGAAATTGATGTGCACCGAGCTAATCTCGTGATGATCAGCGATCTGCTGAGCGCCCCGAGCGAGCGCAGCCTCGGCTTCAAGATCAAGCGTCAGCAGACGACGGCCCGTCGCTGGAGTAAAAGGGATCGCACTCAGAAGCTTGGGATAATATCTACCGCCCGCTCGCTCAAACGCATCGGCCCAGCTGTAGTCAAAGATATATTCGCCCTGTGAGTGACCCTTCAGGTAGAGCGGCATGACGCCCTGCAGTGCGCCCTCAGCGTCTTTCACCTGAAGGTGATAGGGCACCCAGCCAGCACTCGCGCCCACTGATTCGCTGTCCTCGAGTGCCTTCAGGAAGGGGTAGGTTAGAAAAGGGTCAACGGGCGTGGAGGGCGGCTCAGCAAATCGCGTCCACGATTCGGACCCGATCTGCTGAATCCCATCCACAGGATGAATGGTGTAACTCAAAAACGTTCCTCGACGATCAGCGTGCAGGCTTAGAGAATTTCCTCAGCGATCACCTTGAGTGCCTCCGATTGTCCCGATCCGATCAGCATCGATCCAACAATCCCGTTGGCACCCGCTTCTTTCCAGCGTGCTAACTGCTCACGGATATGCTCAGCCGGCCCTACAAGATGGCAAGCATCGACCAGTTCGTCGGGCACCGCGGCCATAGCCTCATCTTTCCTACCCGATAGGTAGAGATCCTGGATTTTGACCGCCGCATCTTCAAACCCTAGGGCTTTACAGTAATCGTTATAGAAGTTTTTATCTCTCGCTCCCATTCCGCCAATGTACAGCGCCATGTTGCCTTTGATCGGTTGACGACAAGCATTAATGTCATCTCCCATGATGCAGGTGATGAAAGGAGCGATGTCATAGTCCATCATCGTTCGCTCCGACTTCGCTAGCCCTTTTTCGATATGAGGGAGCAAAACCTCGGGCTTGGCTGGATCCATCCAAATAGGAAATACGCCATCGGCCACTTCCGCACTTCCCGCGAGGCCATTTGGCGTAATGGAGGCCGTGTAGATTGGAATATCTTTGTCTGCCTGCAAGATGCTCTTGAGTGGTTTACCGAGGCCGGTTCCGTCGTCTCCGCTGTACGGCAAACTGTAGTGAAAGCCATCATGCTCAACCGGTGCCTCACGCGCGAACACCTTTTTCATAATGGATATGTATTCTTTGGTTCGAGTAATGGGGCGCCCATAAGCCACGCCATGCCATCCCTCCACAACCTGCGGACCGGAAGCACCAAGACCAACGATGAAACGGCCATTGGATAGCTGGTTCAATGTCATGGCTGTCATCGCAGAACAGGCAGGCGACCGAGCAGGCATCTGCATAATCGAGGTACCGACCTTGATCTTATCGGTTTGTGCCAAAATCCACGCCGCAGGGGTCACAGCATCGGCACCATAGGCCTCAGCTGTCCAGATCGAGTCGTAGCCGAGGCTTTCAGCGTACTTGATTCTATCGATATCCACCTGAATCATTTTGCCGCCGTATCCGCCCAATAATCCTAATTTCATATCTGGTATCCCTTTGTTCTCGTCAATGTCTGGTAAGCCCAGTATCTATTGCCGCCGCACTATCGCGCAACTGATTCATTGAGGCCCAATACACTGGTCGGACCCTTCCTTTTCAGCGAGCGTTCTTCCTATTTCGCAACTGGATAAACCGAATCGTTTTTACACTGGATAGGGCTGCCTCAACTCCCTCTCAACTAACGGCTGTTCAAACACAAGGCTGTTTTAGCTCAAGGCTGTTTTAGCTCAAGGCTGTTTTAGCTCAAGGCTGTTTTAGCTCAAGGCTGTTTTAGCTCAAGGCTGTTTTGGCTCAAGGCTGTTACAGATAAGCGCGGCACCTTACGGCACAAAGCTACCTGACGCTTATCCGCTAATGATGCAGGGGTTATCTAAGCAGACAACTTTGCAAGTATGGCCCGAGCGTGATCGGTATCACGACTAGGGAAACTGCCTGTGGTCCGATCCACAACGTCTCCGAATCGACCCAAGAACTTATCCACGGCCTCATCTGGTTCACCGACGACCGCAAACTTATCAAGGACATCATCCGTAATGAGCGTTCCCATCTCGTCCCACTGGCCCTGTTTAGACAATCGATTGAGTTCGGGTTGGAGTTCGCCAAGGCCCTCTATGCCGAGCACAGGCGCGTAGGCCGGCGTGGATCCATAAAAAGCGATTTGCTTACATACTGCTTGTTTTGTTTGGTTGAACTGCGCTTCGTCCGTACCACTTACAACAAAACCCGGGTAAACCACTTGGAAGTCATCCCGTGAGCGTCCGGCCTTAGCAAGACCCCGCTCAACCGCAGGCAATGTCACCTCACGCAAGTATTTCTCTGTCGTAAACGCGTGAATAATCACCCCGTCTGCTACCTCGCCGGCAACCTCGGTCATCATCGGACCGACGGCTGCAAGAAAGACCTTCGGAGCGCCATAGTCGGTGTCTGTCGGAGTAAACATCGGCGTCATCAGCGAGTGTGTATAAAACTCCCCTTCGAATTTGAGTGGGGCGCCCTCGTGCCACGATTGCCAAATCGCTCGCATGGCAAGAATGAACTCTCTCATCCTTGCCGCAGGCTTTGACCACGGCATGCTAAATCGCTTGGTGATATGTGGCCTAATCTGTGAGCCTAGGCCCAAGATAAACCGACCTTTTGAGAAGCTATTGAGATCGTGCCCAATATTGGCCAGATTCATCGGCGTCCTTGAAAACGCCACCGCAATCGAGGTCATCAACTCGATGGATTCCGTTTCCTGCGCTGCCAGCAGCAGAGGAAAAAACGGATCGTGAGCAGTCTCAGCTGTTAAGACACCGTTGTAACCCAACCCCTCTAATCGCTTGGCCTGGCGACCTGACTCGGTCAGATCTCCCATTAGTCCGCCATCTATTCGCATTAGCTTCTCCTAAAATGTAAACGCGTTGCCGGTAAAGGCTTCGTATGTGGCCTGCGTATCTTTTGGCGATACGCAAGAAATGATGTGGGTCGTGATTCCGCCTTCTGCATATTCCCTGATACGGTCTTGGCAAGCGCCAATATCACCAATAATGGCAATGTCATCGACCAACTGATCGCTCAGCGCTCCGGTGGTTTTCTCGCGATCCTTTGCAGCCCAGCCCTCGCGAATCGTTTCAGCCACATCTTCATAACCCGACCATGCTAAGAACGCGTTGTAAACGGGGGTCGCGTAGTAAGGCGCGAATGCGCCCCTGATACGATTTCTGGCATCTTCGACATCATCTGTGACAATCACTTGGTGCCGGCAGACTACCTCAACATCCTCTAATTTTTTCCCAGCCCGCTCAGCGCCGATCCGGATGTGGTCCATCATCTTTGGCAAGGCATCACGAGGAAACAAATTCAATATGACGCCGTCGCTATGTTCAGCCGCGGCCTCAAGCATTTTCTCCCGCAATGCGGCCATGTAAATAGGCTGCGCTCCTGCCTCTAGCGGAAGTTGCCGGTATCCACGACTGCTAACCGTCTGGCCGGCAAAATCCGATTTCTCGCCCGCCAACATCGACCTAACCAGCTGAACCGTCTCCTTGACGCGAGTTAACGGTTTCTCAAAGGTCTGACCGTGCCAGTTCTCCATCATGGTCTGGCTTGAGGAGCCAAGTCCAAGAATAAAACGGCCTCCCGACAATTGATGAAGGACATGGGCGGTTGACGCGAGCACTGCAGGCGTTCTTGAAAACACTGGGATAATCGCCGTGCCGATACGGCATCGTGAGGTATTCATTGCCACCGCAGCAGCCGTTGTTAAAGCATCGACACCGGAGCTGTCAGCGAACCAAAGGTCGTCATACCCTTCGCCCTCGGCCCACTTGGCCATCTCGATCGTGGGTTCCACCCCTCGAGGATCCGGTAGAGTGAGCGCCGTTCTTTGCGGAATTGCCATGGTTTGTCCTCCTCATCTGTTCGGTGGGTCCTGATCAGTCCTCCCCTGTCTAGGCAATGTCTAGTCAATGTCTAGGCAAGGCTTCCGTTTAATACTGATCTTTTCTAAAGCTCTTGGTTAAAGCTCTTGTCTAAAGCGCTCGATTAATTTTCCTGTGCTAAATCGAGATTTGAGCCCTTACTTGCATCAGCTCCGAGGCGGCCATCCAGCGCTCCATTTGCCAGGCAGCAGACTGGGCGATTGGCACCTACTGCTCCGAGAAGCGCGCTTAAATGATCTCGCTGCCCGTCAGTCTCTCTTCTTCCATTAATCCGGGCCGGATTAACTGCGCTTTGCTGCTCTTTTTCCGATCGTATCTGCGAGCCGAGGTGTAGGTAGGCTCTGTTAACTCCGGCGCATTCATCGACTTTGATCGCTGGTCATCATCCACAGGCTGGTAGGTCGTTGTTCGCTGCTGCGGTGTTCGACCCGCAGCACGAATCAATGCTTCCATCGCCTCTGGCGTCGTCTCCTGACCGTGACTTGCACCGGCCGCCCGAGTGATCGTCTCATTCATCAGGGTGCCGCCTAAGTCATTGACGCCCGCATTCAGACAAGCCTTCACACCCTCATGACCCAGCTTTGTCCAAGACGCTTGAATATTCTTGATGAGCGGATTCAGCACCAATCTTGAGATCGCGTGAATCAGCAAAGCCTCTCTGAAAGTCGGGCCTTTACGCGCTCCGCCCTTCAAATACATCGGTGCTTCCATGTGAATAAAAGGAAGAATCACAAATTCAGTAAAGCCACCCGTTTCTTCTTGTAGATCCCTAATGCGCAGCAAGTGTCGGGCAACATGTTCATACTGCTCAATGTGACCATACATAATCGTGGCGGTCGTATTGAATCCCACCGAATGCGCGGCGCGCATGACTTCAAGCCATTGCTCAGTATTGATCTTATCGGGGCAGAGCGTGGCTCGAACTTCGTCATCGAGAATTTCAGCCGCGGTGCCCGGTAGTGTGCCAAGCCCAGCTTCTTTTAGCTCACCGAGATATTCCGTCAACGACTTACCCAGGGTTTTGGCACCCTGCCAAACCTCAAGCGGCGAAAATGCGTGGATGTGCATTTGCGGGACCACTTGCTTAATCGTGTGACAAATATCGAGATAAGTCTGGCCCGTGTACTCGGGATGAATGCCACCTTGCAAACAAACCTCTGTTGCGCCTCGTTCAAAGGCCTCTCGAGTCCGCCGCATGATTTCATCAGGTGATAAATCGTAAGGCCGCCCCCTGAGGTTTTCGCTCATCTTGCCTTTAGAAAATGCGCAAAACTGACATTTGAAGTAGCAAACGTTGGTGTAATTGATGTTGCGATTAACGCAATACGTGACGACATCACCGACTAACTCACGGCGCGCTCGATCCGCTGCTTGATAGATATGTGTTAGCTCATCGCCTCGAGCCTTGAAGAGTCGCACGATATCCGATTCGGAGAGGCGCTCTCCTTTCGTCGCGCGATCGAGGATCGATGAAAGATCACTTGGCGCCGCGCGACTGGGGATATTCGAGACTCGATTGATTTCGCCAGCCGGCGGCTCGAGGACGGCGCCTGCTGACCAGTTCTCTCTACGAACGAATCCCTCTCCGTCGAGCTCGGAGTGAACGAGTGGCTGAATTTCCTTATCGATCCATCGATCAAGATCTTTCAAGTGAGACGGGTAAACGGCAAGACGCTCAACAAGCACTTTACCCTCACGCGCAGTCTCCTCTGCAAGCTCCTGAAGATGCGGCCAAGGCGCCTCGGGATTAACGAAGTCAGGCGTTACGGGAGACACACCACCCCAATCGTTGATCCCCGACGCTATGATTCGATGGAAAACACCAGGGCTCAAATTGGGCGGCGCCTGAATATTCATTTCCGCCCCAAATATCAGCCGAGCTACCGCAATCGTCCAAAGGAGTTCGTCCAAATCGGGCTCAGGCGCATCAACCATCTTGGTTCCGGGCTTAGCACGAAAATTCTGAATAATGAGTTCCTGAAGTTGCCCTTGCTCGCCGCCTGCCTCGCGGAGCGCAAGTAGTGAATCGATTCGCTCTTCACGCGTCTCACCAATGCCAATCAAGATACCGGAGGTAAAAGGCACCCCTAACTCGCCCGCTAACCGGATGGTCTCTAAGCGCTTCGCCGGCACTTTATCCGGCGATCCGTAATGAGGCATCCCCTTCTCGGTGAGTCGATCTGAGGCTGATTCGAGCATGATCCCCATCGAAATAGAGACTTTTCGGAGCGCCGCCATCTCTTCACGGGTCATTAATCCAGGATTGAGATGAGGGAAAAGACCGGTTTCGGTAGACACGAGTTCGGCCATTGCTCGAAGATAATCGAGCGTCGTCTCGTACCCCAATTCTGCCAAACCGTCTCTCGCAGCCTTGTATCGGGCCTCGGGTTTGTCACCCAGCGTGAACAAAATCTCTTTACAGCCTGCTTTCGCCCCTTCTCTTGCAATATCGAGTACTTGCTCAGGCGTCAGATAGGCGGCTTCTAACTTTCTTGGAACTTGAGCAAACGTACAGTAGTGGCACACATCACGGCATAGATGAGTAAGGGGAACAAACACTTTCCTCGAATAGGAAATCGCCGTCGGGTGCGCAATATCGCGAACCTTGGTTGCAATGGGTAGTAACCGATCAAGGTCGGTCACGTGGATTAATTGACGACTATCTTCGTCGGACAATCCTTGTCCTAGAGCGGCATGCTCCAGAATTCGTTCTACGTTGTTCACTCTGAATCCTTTTGCCAGGCGCGTAATCGCTCACCTAGCCCGTTTTCCATGACGAATGCTTGAGTATGAGACGCTGTTTCGCCAATTGCTAGTCGCTTGTTTAACTCGATGAGATCTTGTGGGGTATCAATATCTAGGCCTAATCCCGGCAATTTTAGCACCTCAGCCTTTAACCCTGCCTCGCTGGCCAAGCTGAGGTGTCGCCGAAAGCTATCCGGGCCGAACGAGAACGTGAGGCCACTTGGCGGTGCAACTGCCAATCCGTTCGTACCCATTAGGTCGGATGCCGGGACAATCCGGATCATCGATGGCTCCATGCGGCTGTCCAGCACCGCGTCTAGCTCATCGGTAGTCACGAGCGGCACGTCTCCTGGGAGAAACAGCATGCGATCGGCTCCCTTCCCCGCTAACACCGTCCCAGCGTGCTGAACAGCACCAATGAGGTCCGCCTCTACTGGCTCCTCAATCGTCTCCACATCAAACTCGGCCGCGATATCTCGAACGATCGGGTCCCGGCTGATCAAGTGCAAGGAATCAATGTGCTGACACAGCTCCGAGGCAGCGAGCACGTCCCTCAACATCGCTTGCGCAAGCGCACCCCGCTCCATCTCATTTAATATGGACGCTAGCCGTTGTTTCACATCTCGAAACTGCTTAATTGGGATGACGGCTGCCGTACTCACGTTCAGGCAATCTCCCGACAAAATGACAACACGTTCTCTGCCAGCTGACACCGATCTTCTAGTGAATGCATCATGGTGTTAGTGACCAGCACCTTGAGCCCCAACCGTTCTATGTCGCTCGCACTGTGCTCGTCTTGGACGTCTAAGACGAATCCGTCCAATACCTTTGGATAATGGTTTACATAGTATTCAGCGACACCGAGCGCTGATTGAGGTAACTGCATTTCTTGCATCATTTTTGCCGCCGGACCCTTGATCGCGAGTCCAGAGACAATCGGAGACACCGCGACGACTGGCGCTTTATGTTCAATCAGCCTTCTGGCCATCTGATCAAGGTCCAAAATTGGGCGGACGGAAACAAACGGATTTGAGGGGCAAATAATCACCCCGTCCAGAGGACTTGGACCACCAAGTAAAGCCGCAGCTTTAGGGTTCAGTGCTGCTTGATCGATGCCCTTAAATCGGACATCTTGAATAGGGGGCTCGCAGCGTTCCCTCACGAAATAGTGCTGAAAAGAAAGCGATTGGCCGGACTGACAGATAATTTCGGTTGCAACGGGATCATTAGACATCGGGAGCACCTCCGTCTGGATCTCGAGCGCTGCGCATAGTTTTGTTGTGACTTCGGTCAGATTTTGACCAGCTCGCAACCACTCTGACCTTAGGATGTGCGTGGCAAGGTCTCGGTCACCCAGACGAAACCAATTTTCACCGCCAAGTTTTGCTAACGCATCTAGGCATTGCCAGGTCTCATCCCTCTGGCCCCAGCCAACCGCTTGGTTGGACAGTCCAGACAGCGCGTAGATGAGTGAATCTAAATCAGGACAGATGCGAAGGCCAAGATGCTCAAAGTCATCACCTGTGTTGACTAGCACGGTAAGCTGGCCAGTACCGAGCGATCGACTCAGACCCAGCGCCAGCTTGGCTCCACCAACGCCGCCGGATAGCGCAAGGTATCTTTCGAACTCAGCCGTCATGTCTCTCCTTTTGAGTTTCCTCGCAAGATCACTCTATCTGAACATATCCATCTGCTTAGGACGAATCAGTGGCTTCACGCCCATCGCTTCCGCCTCTGCATTTTGACGGCCTTCGTATCCTCGAATGAGCACGAGTGGTACTCGCTCTGTCGTCTGGCCCATCACAACGGACGCCCCTGCCGCTAATTCGTCCGCTGCCGCCACCTGCGTTACTTTAAGCTCTGCGCCATAGATGTCCGATTCACCGATGTAATCCTCGAGCGCCGTCACCCCCGCTACGCCAATAGCAAGACCTACCGTGCCCATTCGCCAGGCCCGCCCCACCGAATCGTTGATG
>Ga0255760_10000848_pt1 | contig 30023 bp, 28 predicted proteins | sample 071ome_25_FD_179960 | JGI IMG/M metagenome (GOLD analysis project Ga0255760, IMG submission 179960) | Coastal salt marsh microbial communities from the Groves Creek Marsh, Skidaway Island, Georgia - 071410BT metaG (version 2) | ecosystem: Environmental > Aquatic > Marine > Intertidal zone >...
GGACGGCCAATCCGCTCAGTGTTTATGCCCAGGCAGCGCAGGTGATGGTCGATGGTGTTGTCCACTATGACCGATCCAGTAGCGAGCGGCCGATCACCGACTTCGAGCTCGGCCACCGAGAGGAGGTATGGAAATGAAAATGATGGATGGGTTGAGAGGCATTGCGCTGCTGGCGACGACGTTATTCGCTATGTCTGCAATCGCCGTGGACGTGCTGGTTGAAAACGCTTTCTTGCCGGGTACAGGCGGTGCCAAGGGCGAGCCAGTCACGATACTAATCAGTGAGGGTCGTATTCAGTCCATTGGTGCGGAGGTCACCGCCAACGACGTTGAAAGGTTCGATGCTGGAGGGGCGATTGTCACGCCAGGGTACATCGATTCTGGGACGAGTGTAGGACTTGCCGAGGTCAGCGGACTTGGCACCTCGCGTGATGGACGCGTTGAGGAGGTTCGCAACGCGGCCGGATTTAATGTTTGGACGGCACTGAATGAGGGCTCGTCTCTCATTCCGTTCGCGCCTACCGACGGGGTGACGCGAGGGGTTATCACGCCCTCTGCAGATGAGGCTAACTTTGCGGGCGAGAGCGCGCTGGTCCGATTTGTTAAGGGCGATAAATTCCTGGCACAGGCGAGTCTTGCTCAACACCTTTACTTGCGAGAGTGGAATCGGCGTGGCGCCGGTGGTTCAAGGGGTAACGCGCTGCAATTGGTGCTCGAGGACTTGGATGAAGCCGCGCGCTTTTTAAGGGATCAGCGCCAATACAACAGCAATAAGGCGCGCCCATTTTCGTTATCGACGCGCGAATTAAGAGCCTTGGGACGCGTCATTAAAGGAGAGCGACTACTTGTGGTGCACGTCGATCGCGCTGCGGATATCCGAAAAGTGGTTACATCTTTTGAGCGATTTGAGGACGTCAAGCTGATCATTGCTGGCGGCGTTGAAGCTTGGCGCCTAGCACCTATGCTCGCGGAGCGATCGATTCCTGTACTGCTGAATGTGCTCGATAATGTCCCCGAGTCGTTCGACCGGCTAGGCGCGCGGCTTGATTCCGCGACAATTCTAGACAAAGCAGGCGTGCCCATTGCCTTTATGTCGACGACCCCTTATTCGGAATTTCGGTCGTTAACGCAGGCGGCGGGCGTGGCGGTGGCAAACGGTTTGCCTTGGGATCGCGCCTTACGCGCGTTGACCGAAGGACCTGCGGAGATCTGGGGTATCGAGGGTGGACGGCTTGCCGAGGGGGAAGTGGCTGACTTGGTGTTTTGGGACGGCGATCCCATTGAAATCATGTCCGCGCCCCAGGCGGTCATGATCGATGGCCGTTGGGTAGATTTGACGACACGCCAGCAACAGTTGAGCGAGCGCTACCGCGATTTGCTCAAATTGAAGTAGCGCATCCCACGAGATTGTTAATGAAAGGAGTTCCAATGAGGCCCGAATCATTCAAGCCCTGGATACAACGCTCAGTTTGTATTGTTTTTTGTCTCGCACTGACGGGTTTAACGCCTCAACTTCTTGCCGATCTTGAGGCGCTCGAAGCTGAAGTTCAGGCGGACTATGAGCAGCGACTCGGTGCGTTGTTCGAGCACTTCCACGCGAACCCAGAGTTGTCGTTTGTTGAGTTCAAAACGGCGGCTCGCATGGCAGACGAAATGCAAGCATTGGGGTACGAGGTGACTTCTGGTATCGGTGGAACGGGCGTAATCGGTGTTTTGGAAAACGGTCCTGGTCCCCTCGTTATGATGCGAGCCGACATGGACGGCCTGCCAGTACGGGAAGAGACGGGGCTTTCTTATGCTTCCCGCGTCATGCAGGAAACGGTCGAGGGTGACCTTATGCCCGTCATGCATGCGTGTGGTCATGACGTTCATATCACGGCGCTTATCGGTACTGCCCGATATATGGCAAACCATCGAGATGAATGGTCTGGAACATTGATGCTGCTTGCCCAGCCTGCCGAGGAGTGGAAGACGTCCGGGGCAAAAGCGATGAAGGACGATGGCGTGTGGGAGATTCACGGCACGCCAGACTATGCATTGGCATTCCATGTGTCGGCAGACATTGAAGCAGGCAAGCTTTACGCGTCAGAGGGTGCGGCTTATTCGGCGGTAGACTCCATCGACATAGAGGTACCAGGAATCGGCGCTCACGGTGCCAGTCCCCATCGCGGTATTGACCCAGTAGTGGTTGCCTCACAAATTGTCGTCTCGCTCCAAACCATTGTTGCGAGAGAATTGTCGCCTCGTGAACCAGGCGTTGTGACGGTTGGCGTCTTTAAAGCGGGTAATAAACGCAACGTCATTGGTGAATCCGCGACGCTTGAGCTAACGGTACGATCTGACTCGAAGGCAACTCGCCAGAAATTGCTCGGCGCTATCGAGCGGATTGCGGTCAATATCGGGCGGGCAGCAGGACTTCCGGAAGATCGCCTTCCTGTGGTCAGTCTCGTAGGTGGCGTGCCCGTCACGGCAAACGATCCGGAGCTTGCTCGGCGCGTCAATGCAGCGTGGGATGCCTCGCTGGGTTCAGATTATGTAACCACCTATGACCGTGAGGGAATGGGTGGAGAGGATTTCCCGTTTTTGACGGAAGATCCATATATTCCTAGTGTGTATTTCTCTGTAGGTGGAACGCCGAGGACGGCCATTGAAGAGGCAAATAATGGAGGTCGGCCCGTGCCGTCGCACCATTCGCCGATCTTTCAGATCGACCCCAAGCCAGCCATTACCTCAGGCGTGATCGGCACGGTAACGGCGCTGAAAGCCATGCTCGATGCGCGGTGAGGGGGGTGTGAGCTAAGACCTGAATAGGCCCTTGGCTTTGTTCTCTAGGCGCTTTGACCGGTTTTCCTCACCCATTTGCAAATATTTGTGGGGATCATTGGGATCAATCCACATGAAGTGCTTTTTCCACGCCTCGCCTTCGTCGAGGGCATCCCAAACATAGGGCGTCTCGACCACCTGGCCAGCCGCCACGGCTTCTGCAGCAAGAACTAGCGCGGCGCGGAGTGTGGCCTCGTGCATAGAGCGATCAAACGGTTTCCCGAGGGGATTGCCTAGGGGCATGTCGTTGTAAAGGACCCGCGGTGTGCCGCACTGCTCCAATATATCCAGTGCCGCGCCAATCACGACCGTCACGATCCCGCGTTCTTCGAGTGCTCTAGCCGTCAAACTGACGGTCTGATGGCAGACGGGTCACAACGGAATCAGAATGGCAATATCCACTTCATCTTCAGTACACGCATCAGCAATAGCGGGCGCGTCCTGATCGATGGTCAGTCGTTGGCTATATTCTGTTGGAACGAAGTGGAACCTAGAGGCGATATTCCCAATGACACCCTCCTCTTCGAGTGAGCGAAGCACCTCGATAGGGAAATAACTACTTCGATCACGCGTATGCGTCGTGACTTTGTCCCAAGAGAGTTCTTCAGTAAAGAACTGAGCGGGTGCGCTCGCGAAATCATAGTGCTGAGCGGTTCGAATAGGCTTTGGAATATCTGATTCGACAACGGCGGTAGTAACAAAGGTGACGGTGCATTCGCTGAGTGGTTTGGTCAGCGGGGTAAATGGCGTTTCGTCGTTCGTTGACCAGGCATAGTCAGCTTTGAATCCCTGGGCGCGATAGTAGTCGCGTGTTCGATCAATATAGCGAATTTTCATGAGTGAAGCCGAATTAGTCCTTCTTGGGCACATGATGCGATGAGTTGACCCGATTGGTCAAAAAACGTGCCTCGACTAAACCCTCGTGCGCCGCCAGAAAATGGACTGTCCTGGTGATAAAGCAGCCACTCATCGGTTCTAACGGGCCGATGAAACCACATGGCGTGATCGAGGCTCGCGACCTGGAAGTTCTGATCGCGCCAATTGACCGCATGGGGGCGATAACTCGTGTCAATCAGCGTCATGTCCGATGCGTATGCAAGTAAGCATTGATTAAGGCGTGGGTCGTCTGGCATGGAATCGACGGTCCGAATCCAAACGTGTTGTTCGGGCGGCATAGGCTCCGGCGCGTGGTCCCGCATAGGGTCGACGTACCTCATCTCAATCGGCCGTGCTCGTTTCCCATAAATCTCGGCTGCATCGGGATAGTGCTCGATGTACTCTTCAATCAGCGCCTGCTCGGTAATGCACTGCTCAGGTGGGGGGGCTGCTGGTCGCCCGAACTGATGACTCAATCCTTCCTCGGCATCGTGAAAGGATGCAGCCATGCTGAAAATCGCTTTACCTCGTTGAATAGCAACGACACGTCTGGTCGAGAAACTCTTGCCGTCTCTGATTCGGTCGACGTCATATAAGATGGGGATGGTGGTATCGCCAGGGCGGAGAAAGTACCCGTGAAGTGAATGGGTTAGTCTTTCTGGTTCGCTCACGGTTCTTGAGGCAGCGACCAATGCTTGGCCAATGACTTGTCCGCCGTATACGCGCTGCCAGCCCTCATCTGGACTTCTTCCTCGAAAGATGTCTCGATCAATTTGCTCGAGGTCGAGTAAATCAAGCAGATCCCGAAGGGCCGCATCCATGGTGTGCTCTCCTACTGAGGGTCATCGAACTGGGCACCGCGATGGCGCCCAATTCGATATCGCGAGCGGGCAGTGTATCAGTACTTGTAGGCTTCGGCTTTAAACGGGCCTTCAACACTGACTTGTATGTAGTCAGCTTGTTTGTTGGTGAGTTGGGTGATCGTTCCACCAAACCCTTCCACCATATAACGTGCCACCTCCTCATCGAGTGATTTAGGTAACACTTCGACGGTGATAGGAGAGCGCTGGGCGGGATCCTGGTCAGCCCAAGCAAGCTCATAGAGATACATCTGAGCGAGCACCTGGTTGGCAAACGAACCATCCATGATGCGAGAGGGATGGCCGGTTGCATTACCCAAATTGACGAGGCGCCCCTCAGACAAAAGGATAAGGAAATCGTCTTGATCATCGCTTCGATAGATTTTGTGGACTTGAGGTTTAACCTCTTCCCAACGCCAATGATCGCGCATGAATTGAGTGTCAATTTCAGTATCGAAGTGGCCGATGTTGCAAACGATGGCATGCTTCGCAACGGTCCTCAGCAATTGTTCATCACAGACGTTAACGTTGCCCGTGCAGGTCACGATTAGATCCGTGCTGTTCATAAGTCGAGTGTCGATACAGTCAAGACTGCCATCGTTCACCCCATTGATGTAAGGCGAGACGACCTCAAACCCATCCATGCAGGCTTGCATGGCGCAAATAGGGTCTACCTCGGTCACTCGGACAACCATACCTTCTTGTCGCAGGCTCTGAGCAGATCCTTTGCCGACATCACCATAGCCAATGACGAGGGCGCGCTTGCCGGCCATTAACATGTCGGTTGCTCGCTTGATCGCGTCGTTCAAGCTATGGCGGCAGCCGTACTTGTTATCGTTTTTGGATTTGGTCACTGAATCGTTCACATTGATCGCAGGGACTTTGAGCTCGCCCTTTTTCATCATGTCGTATAGTCGGTGCACGCCAGTTGTTGTTTCTTCGGTGATACCGTGAATGCGATCGAGCATGGCGGGGAATCGATTGTGGACCATTTCAGTGAGGTCGCCGCCATCGTCAAGAATCATGTTGGCGTCCCATGGCTCGTCATCTTTCAAGATGGTCTGTTCGATGCACCAGAAAAATTCCTCTTCGGTTTGACCTTTCCATGCGAACACGGGAATACCTGCCGCTGCCATCGCTGCAGCAGCGTGATCCTGGGTTGAGAAAATGTTGCAGGAGGACCAGCGGACCTCAGCCCCTAATTCAGTCAAGGTTTCAATCAATACGGCGGTCTGAATCGTCATATGAATGCATCCCATGACTTTAGCTCCCTTGAGAGGCTGCTCGTCACGGTACTTGTCGCGCAGGCGCATGAGCGCAGGCATTTCGCACTCGGCGAGTTGAATTTCGGCGCGCCCGAAATCGGCGAGCGACATGTCAGCTACTTTGTAGTCAGTCATCATAATTCCTTAAAGTTCGATGTTTGGTTGAAAGAGATGAATTTGAATTTGGAATCCGTTTTTGAGCCCGAGGTAGGCGGTTTGGTCTGAGCGAAAGCCAGCGTTAAGAGCCCAAGTCATTAGGTCGCTTGGGTCAAACCCCAGCCATTGATCGCCGCAGATTTCTCGCGCCCAATCTTGGTCATGGGGGCAGAGATCAATTACCAAGAGATGTCCCTCCGGCGCCATCCAAGGGCGCGCTGCCTCAAAGAAGGAAGAGGGTGAGGCAATGTGATGTAAGACCATATTGATCACCAGCAAATCCACTTGCGCCTCTGGGTCAATCGATAAAAAGTCTGCGTAGCGACAGTCGACGTTTTTCAGTTCCCAGGCTCTGATTGCGGCTCGAGTCGCTCGGAGCATTGCTTCAGAGTTATCGACGCAAGTCACCTGTGCATACTGCTGGCTGAGTAATTGCACGAGGGGGCTGCTTCCGGCTCCAATTTCTAGCGCTGTCGCTTCTGGATGCTGATCCCCAGACTGGAGGAGACCTGAAAGACACTCGCGGTATTGGGCGAAATCGGTAATGAGTTCTTGGTTGTCTTTAAGTTGTTCATGGTTCGCTTCGAAGAATGCCGCTGAACGACGACTACGCTCTCCATGCACCGCTTCCTTTCGTGTTTGGCTCTCAAGGGAAAGCGGCATCTGATCAATGGTCTGGAATAGCGTGTGGGTGAGAGACTCTAGTGCCGCATGAGGCGCCTTTGTGGTTCGCCGATAAAAGATCGAGGTTCCTTCTTTCCTGCGCTCTACAAGATTGGCGTCACTCAAAATGCGTAAGTGATGGCTCATTCCAGATTGGGGCGTATCTGTGATCTTGCAGAGCTCTAAGACGCCAAACGAATCCTGGCGAAGAAGGCGCAGCACTTCGAGTCGAAGTGGATCGCCCACCGCTTTGGTCAGTCGAATGAGAGGGTCGCTGGTTGAAATAGAGGCGTTCACGGCCGCGTTCAGTGATGAGTGGCTCGCCATCTTAATGACCGATCAAGAGATTGCAACATATATCAAAAAATTTTGATATATGTTGTTCGCCGCCTGGTTTCTGGTTCCTCGGTCCGCTCTTCTGACAGCCCCAATTGTTTGTTGGTAGCCCAGTAGGCCCTGCTCCGGCCCGATGCTAAATGGAGCTCAATGTATCTGGTTAGGTTTTTGACTTTCGTGAATAACGCGAACCAGCATGGCGGGCGCTATCAGTTGCCTGCTATCTTCAGTCACGAGTGGTCGGAGCAACACATGAAGGTTCAGTTACAAGCAAAATATGACCCAGCCGAAGACCGGATATTGTTTCGCGTGTCGGATGGCCATCAGCCTAGGGGTATTTGGCTGACCAGGCGGTACACGATATTGATGCTGAAAATGCTGGGACAGTTCATCGAGCAGGATGCCGATTTGGCGACGCAGTCCGGGTCACGCGAACGAGCAGAAGTAAGAGACTTTAAAGCCCAACATGCCCTCAAAACAGCGGACTTTAGCCAGCCTTTTGATGAAGGGTCCGAGGCCACTAACTTAGCTGTTGAGGTATTCCCAGTTGGCTTTGAATTGACCTATTCGATTAAGGATTCCCGATTGTCTGTATCGATGAAACCTAAAAGCGATACTGCGATTCAGCTAGGGATGGATCGGGCTATGGCGTTCAATTTGATTGCGATGATCGGAAAGGCGGCGGCAGCAGGTAAGTGGGATTTGCCGCATGGCATGCTTGGACCTAAGAGCAGCGCCAATGACGGCGCTCGACCCCGCATTATCAACTGAGCGGGAAGGTTACTGGTTGACCGTCATGTCGAGCATTGTCTAGATGCTTTGAGTGCTTGGCTCACCCGCGAGCGGCAAGTTGACCGATACCTTGACGCCATCGGGCTCGGTTACATTCTCGATGCTGACGGAGCCACCATGATGCTCTGCAATGACGCGAACCACATGCAGTCCCATGCCAAAGTGAAGACGATTGTCTGGATTGCCGGGTCGAATCGAGATCATGGAATCAAAGACGGCCTCAAGCATGTCAGTAGGAATAGTGGCGCCGGAATTAGTCAACGAGAATTCCACTGCATTTGCGGATTGATGCAGTGATAGCACGATTGGTGAGTCAGGGGATGCAAAGTCGAGTGCGTTATCGACGAGCTTGTCTAGCAATTGCTCGATTCGGAAATCGCTGACCATGACATAAATTGGGCTAGTCGTGCCCTGGAAAATAAAGTTTGTCTCGGGGCGCACGACATTCAGATTGTTGAGATAACTTTGAATGAGTGCCGTCAGATCAATGCGCTCAAGATCCTCGCCAATGAGTGCATCTTCGAGGTTCGCAGCGTCGGCCAAGTTTTGCACGATGAGGCCAATACGATTTAACCCTCGCTGCGCGCTCTCAAGGTAGCGCTCGCGCTCAGTCCCATCGTCTGTTGCTGCGAGATTGTGTAGTGACGTGGACAAGGTATTTAAAGGGTTATTGATTTCATGACGTAGTGTGCGCGGCATATTTTCAAGAAATTGATTGTGCTGGTGCATGCGCGACAGCATTCCTGAGATGCGTCGGGCGAGATCGCCAATTTCATCGCCCGCGTCCATTTCACCGGATAGGCGGTTGGAGGTTAGTCGGCCTCTGGAATCAAGCACGTTCGCTGTCTCGTTACCCAGCTTTCTAATTCTTCGGGTCAGCCGCGCAGAAAACGTCAAAATCACCAGAGCAAATAGGAAAAAGAAAACCAGCGAAAAGTTCACGATGGTTTGTAAAGCCTCGCGGCGAATCTCAGAAATTCGGTCCGTCGTTTGTTTTAAAACAACCGTCCCAATGACCGAGCTTTGATTAACAATGGGATGAGCAGCAACGATAACGTTGCCATCGATCGGCGTCCGCACATAGTCGACTGACGGAGCGCCTGCCAATGCAGTCTTAATGAGCGTTTCTTCTTGGCCTGCAGCGGGGCTGCTAAGTGCTTGGTCCAGTAGCAGGTAAAATGGGTTTAATAATATTCCGAGCCAATCGGCCCATGCGCCAGAATCGGGCGCTGCGGAATCAGCCCCAAGGTCGGCGTAGCTTCCGATTTCGGCACGGATGCGGCCATCAACGTCAATCACTTGAATATTGGCGCCTGAATACCCTAGACCTTCGATGATTCGCAGAATCTCTGGCGATTTGAGCAGCACTAGGCCAAAGGCTTCGATGCCGGCTGAGGGCAGTGTTCCGGTAATGGATTCGATCGCCCGGTTCTCTTCACTATCCACATCGACTACGGCCAAGCCAAAGTTTCGTGCCTCCCCTAAAAATGAAAGAGGAACACGGAATTCCACAGCGTAGCCTGCGCTCGTTTCAACCAACACGCCGGGAATCTGGTTCTCTGCGGCACCGTCAATGTCGTACCGCCAGCGATCATCGACCTCGTAAGCGGTCGTGACTCCCGGCTCTGTTGCCGTGATGACTATCTTTCGCGTCTCCCCTAGCGAGTCTTTAAACGTGAGTCGAATGTGGTCTGACAGATCGAGGCGGAGGATGTTGCGATTACGAAATACAATTTGGTCGTCAACGACCTGCACAAGGGCATATACCTGGCCGTTGTGCTCGCCGAGTACCAAATAGAACTGGTTCAGTGCGCGGGATGACGAAGCAATGGGCGATGAGCCAAAACTCACGTTGTAGTCGAGGATATCCTCCCAGTCAGAATCGTTGCCATCGATGCGGATGGGTTGCTCGAGGGGGTAGGCGTAAAGTTGCTCGTAGCCATCAGGATTGATGGGGAGCTCGTCGAAAAGATCGTTTCTCCCATTCAGCAGGGTTGCCACACCTCGCGCTGTTAGAAGCTGGGCATTGCGTTGGCTTTCAAGCAGCACATCTTCCATCTCTGCTAAATACAGATAGCTAAACCAGGGAATGACCACCAGCAGAAAGCTGGTCAGAATGAAGAGCTTTGTCCCTAGCCTGGGCCCGCGAGTGGTGGCCATTCGCTACTGGGTCGACCAGCGATATCCGTAGCCGTACTCGCTCTTGATGCAGCTGAAGTTCGGATCCACTGCCTCAAACTTCTTCCGGATGTTCCGCATGTGAGTATTGATCGTATTGTTGGTGACCAACGACTGCATGGTTGCATTCATCAGCGTGTCGTATGACACCGCATGCCCTGGAACGCGGACCAGTTTGGCTAGCATTCTAAATTCGGTGCCTGAGAGATTGATCGCCTGGCCTTTCCAAGAGACGAGCAGGGCCTCTTGGTCAATGGACATGTCACCCACCAACTTTGCCTCGCCGCTCCCAGTCGTGCTCGCCGAGCGAGCTTCTTGAATCCTGAGTAATGAGCTAATTTTTTCAGACAGGTAGTCCAAAGAGATGGGTTTGGGAAGATAGTCCCAGGCACCAAGTCTTAGTCCGCTAATCTTGTCGATCTCTGCGATGCGCTCCGTCAAGAAAATAACTGGCAGGTTAGGGGCGCGACTTAAGAGGTCTCTGCATAGTTCGAAGCCGGCATCGACCTCATCGCCCAAAATAATGTCGAGGATAACGAGGTCGGGTAGGGCTTCGTCGAAGCCCGCTAATGCTTCGGGCCGACTCGAGAAGCCGCGCACGGAATACCCTTTTTTGCCGATGGCATCGATGTAGTTATTTCTTTGATCGGGATCGTCCTCAACGATAACGATGTTCTTTGCCATAAGGGTCTGCTCGCCTGCGATGCGATTAGTTTAGCGCGAAATGTCAAATAAGCGGTGAAGAATGCTGCATGGAACTTGAAGATCTACCTCACGTGATTGACGCCTGCTTGCGTTGATCACCGGATATCCGGCTTCTTCTCCTCTTTCTCCTCCCTTCTGCAGTTGGATTGGTCGCTTAGTCTGTCAGTGAAACAGGGCTTTCTTGGCTCAATTCGAACCGACCCTCAGACAGCTAGCAGGCTAGGGGCCCAGCATAGTGATAAAGCGTGCTCCCCGCGTCTGGAGTCCGTATCGCTTCACCAGATCTCTGGCGACACCCCAATGAGTTTGGCGCACATGCGAACTAAAAAAGTTTTTGGGCGTACCGGTGCTCGCTCGAGGCTGTTTGAACAATTAAGCGCCTACCTTATTCACCAAGGACGAAGTCCTGCTCTCGAAGACCCGCTCTCAACGAGAGCGTGAAAGAGGGAATGGGTTTCCTGTTTTTAGTGGGCGGAGACTCGCTAACGTGAGTTATCCATGAAGGCCGCGAGCAAGAACGCTTGGAACTATTCGGCGTTAGCCGCAGCCCTTGCCAGCACCTCATGAAGACTCGGAATAGACGTTGCAGCCCCGGCGCGCTCAACGCTAATGGCCGCGGCAAGACAGGCTCGATGAAGTGCGTCTACTGGTGCGTCCATTGCCAATAATCCAGCGAGGAAAAAGCCCGTAAAGGTATCTCCCGCGCCGGTTGTGTCGAGCACGGTAGCCCTTGCAGCCGGTGCAAAGGAGCGAGCCGATCGAGATTGGTACCAGGCGCCCTGATCGCCAAGGGTGAGGGCCACTTGAGCATTGGGGTAGGTTGACGCGACGGCATCAAGGATTCGTTCGGCATCGCTTTCGCCGGTTAGGGCCGCGCCCTCGGTTTCGTTGACGATAAATAAGTCGATCTCTGATAGCGGTAGAGAGAGTGCTCTCTCGTTCATTGGTGCCATATTAAAGGCGACTTGCATACCGTGCGATTTAGCGAGCTCGATCGCTTGCTGATTGCATGATGTTTCGTTTTGAATCAGCAGCCAGTCTTCGCTGCCACCTTGCTCGAGTCCTTGCTCTAGCAGGGTTTGATGCTCTCCGAGATTGGTGCCGCCAAAGATAACAATTGCGTTCTCGCCAGCGTCATTGATTTGAATGATCGCGTGACCGCTAGCGCTGGGCTCCATCGCTAAATGACTCGTCTCGACGGATTGTGACGCGAGCAATGTTTTTAGATGCTGGCCATCTTCACCGATTGCCCCAATGTGCGAGACGCGAGCACCAGCCTTCGCAGCTGCAATGGATTGATTGAGGCCCTTGCCGCCCGGAAAAATCTCGTAGGTTGAAGCGCTAAGCGTTTCACCGGGGGCAACAAAATGGGGGACCTGATACACGTGGTCAATGCAGCAAGATCCGTAGTTAAATAGCTGGGGCATTGAGGGTAACGTCCTTGGTTTTGGAAATGGTAATCCATTTTGACCAAGACGGGTTGGTTCAAGCGCTCGGTCGATCTGCTTAAGGTTGGTGCCATGAGGAGGCTCGTTTTGGTTTCGCTATTTAATTTGATTTTGTAATTGGTGATAGAAGCCTCGCGTAAGGCAGGGTAGAGCGCGTAGTGGTTGTGGAATCGTGACTAACCGGACTTGCGTCGCGCTCTTTCTGTGCCTTTCTGGTGGAGGGTCTGGCTTTACCGCGTAAATCGCTGGCTGATGCTTCGTGCGGTTGTTAGCAATAGTTGTTAGCAAGGGCTGCTAGGTGAAGCTACCTTGTGAGGTCGGAGCTGTGAGCAATTGAGGTGGTTGGATGTCGATGAGTCAATAGCGTGTTTTCCTAGTTGGAAGCGTTAAAGCGTTAAAGCGTTAAAGCGTTAAAGCGTTAAAGCGTTAAAGCGTTAAAGCCTTAAAAGTTAAAGCGTTAAAAAGTCAAAAAGGTAAAGGGCCGCATCAGAAGTGATGCAACCTAAACGAGACAGCAGCATGAGTGTGTTTATTCGTTTGTCTGCTGGTACGCGGGGTGGAAAAGAGATGAGAAAAGCTGAAGGCAAAGGTTCATTTTTCGAATGCATCCAGCGATTAGCCGGCAGCTTTCAGGCGGTGCACCATCAGCTCCTGTTGCTTATTTGTTTCGCGTGGGCGAGTGGATCATCAGCTGATGAGAGCCCTCAATTGATGGTCCTCGGAGTTGCCCAAGATGCGGGTTATCCACAAATTGACTGCTTCGAACCCAGATGCATTGCGCTGTGGGAATCAGCGCCGATGCAATCCGGCGCATCGTCGCTGGCGCTGGTAACGGCGGATAGTCGTGTTCTGCTTTTTGATGCCGCCCCCGAGTTGCCTCAGCAGCTTTATACCCTATGGCAAGCCACGGGCACTCGCGTTGCAGATATCAGCGGAATTTTCCTGACCCACGCGCATATGGGCCACTACCTTGGGCTTGCCTATTTGGGCAAAGAGGCCATCAGCGCTGATCGTGTGCCAGTTTATGTGATGCCTAGGTTTAAACAGTTCCTTGAGACCAATGGTCCTTGGAGTCAACTTGTTTCAGAGCAAAACATCCTGCTGAAGACGCTGACGCACAATCAGCCGGTGGATGTTGCCGACGTGCAAGTGAAGCCCCTTCAAGTGCCACATCGAGATGAATACAGTGAGACGGTGGGCTTTTTGATCGATGCGGGCCAGCGAATACTGTACTTGCCCGATATTGATAAGTGGCGTAAATGGAATGTGGATTTAGCAACGATGGTGCAAAGTGTTGATCTTGCCTTTATCGATGCTTCGTTTTTCGGGCCCGGCGAGCTTCCCGGGCGCGATATGTCGCTCATTCCTCATCCCACAGTAGTAGAAAGTATGGATTTGCTTGAAAGCTTATCCCGGGAAGACAAGGGTAAGGTTCATTTCATCCATATGAATCACACCAATCCAATGCTGCGCCCAAATTCGCCAGAGCGACAGTCAGTGCTCGATCGCGGCTTTCGAATCGCGCAGCCGGGCCAACGCATCGTGTTGAGTCGAGCTAGTGATTCATGAGCGGTTTGCTTCGATATTGATTACCGACCCGAGTTTCAGAAGCGCACCCCCCCCTATGAGCGTTGTTAAACCGTAAACGAGCAATGTCCAGGTCATCGGAATTGATGGAAGGATAGGCGCCATGACGCCTAGGACATGGAAGCTCAGAAAGACGATGGCGATGTTGAAGAAGGCCAGTTCTTTAGCCACAGGCGAAGATAGCTGCGGGTCGAGTATTCTGAGCAATAAAATGCCGGTACCCGTCGATCCACAGCAACATCCGAAACTAGTTAGTCCTCTTTCCATGCCAAAGCGCTTCAGGCGATAGCCTGCGCCAAGGCATAGCGCAGCCGTAACGATTGTGACCCCAACCGTCACCCACAAGATGGGTGCCCAGAACTGCATCAGTAGGCCGAAGTTAACGCTCACTAACGTGGCGGTAACCATTACATCTACTGCACTGCCGGTGATCCGTTTCTGGGTTTCGTCATCAACCAAAGTACCCATTCCAAAATGGTCGAGGCACCGCCTTATCACCACGCAGATCATCAGACCATGGAAGAAGAACAGGTTATAGCTGAATATGTTTTCGATTGGCGTCCCTATCACCACCAATTGAGCGAGGCTCAGATAGCCGTGGGTGAGCAAGTACGCAACACCGAGCAAACCAAGATGAAACGCTAAGGAATCAATGGTCGCGGGATGGGTGATTTGCTGACCGCTGCTCGGTTGCTGGCTGGAGAAGAACCCGGTTTCGAAGTCATCGTCCAGCGCCGCTTGGCTGGCATGTAACTCGCGTTCCATTGCCCATCTTGCGACTGGGACGCCAACCAGGAACGCTGCAACGAACCCCAGTGAGGCGTAAATCAAACCAAAGTCGGTCGCGAGCGAGATGTCGTACGAATTCTCCCAGAGGTTCCCTAGAGCAATGGCTTGCCCAGGGCCCTGCGTAAAGCCATGGGTGACGATCATGCCGAGATAGTCCGACAAAGACTCATCCGAAGTGGTTTGGTTGTAGATCCTGATGAGGGTAAGTCCAACGATGGCTTGAAGGGTTAGGCTGATGACCCAAATCACCGACATCCAGAGGCCGCCCATCGCCAGTGTTTTCGATCCATCTCCGTTATTGCGACTCGTGAGCACGAGTGACATGAAGCTCAGCGTAAAGGCGTGAAAAGCAATCGGCGTGAAATCTGCCGATTGGTAGCCGAGGCCAAGGCCGCTTGAAACTAGAAAAAAACCAATCACTCCACCAACCAAGCTGGCCGGCACGAGGTTTCTCTGCAAGATCTTAAAACGTTGCCGTAGAAGAGCCCCTACAAACATCAGCGCTAAGACAAAAGCAAAGGCTAGAACAGGATGAAAGGTCGAAGCCATGATGAAGTCCTCTCGGCCTAGCCTTCTTTACGCCAGCTAGCCCTCGTTGCAGGTGGGAACCAAGTCGGTCGAATGGCGAGGTTATCATTCAGTGATGAAAATAGTGGTGAAAATGCGAAAGGTGTCTCAGGCTGGTTTGGACTAATGTGAGATTTTATGGGAAAAATTCCCACTTTTTTCTTAAAAATCAATATAACAAGGGATAGATTAAATAAAAAATATTTATATATCTATATAAATGGAAAAATATATGAAAACGCTTTTATTCGGAGAAATTATGAAAATTCAGAGCTGAATATTAGGAGTTATGGCCCTTGGTCTGATCAAAATTTACAAAAAGATTAAAAATTAACCTAATAAAGACAAAAATTTAGTAATAAACTATTTTATATCCCTAAAATATAGATTATTTTATCCTTTTTATGAAATATTCCCCTAACAACCCACTGTTCGATTGACAATCGAGCCGGAATAGCCTCAACAGCCGTAACAACGGGAACAACGGGAACAACGGGAACAACGGGAACAACGGGAACAACGGGAACAACGGGAGCGCTTGCTTAGGAGGATCTCGGCGCTTAGGTGGATGGTCGCTATGAGGAGCGAGAATACCCCCCAACCGCGCTCTGGAAGGGTCCGACTGATCTGCGCGGAGTCCCATTGATCAACGATCGGTCAATGGGGGGAGTATTCGGTCAATTCATTGGGTCTATGGTGAGTCCATTGGGTCAGTGAATGATGAAAGAAAGCTGGAACTATCGGGGCGGAACCGATAATATGCCGCGATTTTTCGGGGGGTCCGCGATGAAACGCGAGGCGGTCCTGAAGCAATTGACCTTGAAGTAATCAAAGCAGCCCAACCTCAACCTACTAAGAGCATAGCCATGACAGACCTCAGCCGGTATCGAAATATTGGTATCTTCGCCCACGTGGACGCAGGGAAAACCACGACCACGGAGCGAATTCTCAACATCACTGGGAAGATTCACAAGATTGGTGAGGTTCACGACGGTGCTGCAACCACCGATTTCATGGACCAGGAACAGGAACGAGGCATCACCATTCAGTCGGCCGCCACAACAACATTTTGGAAGGATCACCGACTAAACATCATCGACACCCCTGGGCACGTAGATTTCACCATTGAAGTCTATCGTTCCTTGAAGGTGCTTGACGGTGGTGTGGGCGTCTTCTGTGGTTCAGGCGGGGTAGAGCCTCAGTCTGAGACGAACTGGCGTTATGCGAATGAATCCGAGGTGTCACGGATTATATTTGTTAACAAACTGGACCGGATCGGCGCTGATTTCTACCGCGTCGTTAAACAGGTTGAAGATGTGCTTGCGGCTAACCCGCTGGTTATGACGCTACCCATCGGGATCGAGGATCAGTTTACGGGCGTTGTCGATTTGCTGACTCAAAAGGCCCTCATATGGGACGATTCCGGCGACCCTACCAAGTATCACGAGGAGGATGTCCCCGAAGATATGGCAGACCTTGTGGCGGAGTACAGGGAAAAGTTGATTGAGACCGCCATCGAAATGGACGAAGACCTGATGATGTCTTACCTTGAGGAAGGCGAGGAGCCGTCGATCGAGCAATTAAAGGCCTGCATTCGTAAGGGCACCCGTGACCTGACATTCTTCCCAACTTTCTGTGGCTCTGCGTTTAAGAACAAGGGAATTCAGAATGTCCTTGACGCAGTGGTTGACTATTTGCCCAGCCCAACAGAGGTAGACCCTCAAGAAGAAGTCGATTTGGAAGGAAATCCGACGGGTGGCTTTGCCGAGGTTGATCCCAGCAAGCCGCTTCGAGCGCTTGCGTTCAAGATCATGGATGATCGTTTTGGCGCGTTGACGTTTACCCGAATCTACTCGGGGACGCTGAAGAAAGGCGACAACGTTTTAAATACCTACACCGGCAAAAGCGAGCGCATCGGTCGTATCGTTGAGATGCATGCTGATGAGCGCAAGGAGCTCGATAGCGCGCAGGCGGGCGACATCGTTGCACTCATTGGGATGAAGAACACCCAAACAGGCCACACGCTGTGTGATGAGCGAAACCCCGCAACGCTTGAACCCATGGTTTTCCCCGATCCCGTTATCAAGATGGCGATTGCGCCCAAGGACAAAATTGCAGCCGAAAAAATGGCGCTCGCCCTCGGCAAGATGATTCAAGAGGATCCTTCTTTCCAAATGGAAACGGATCAGGATTCTGGCGAAACCATCATCATGGGAATGGGTGAGCTTCACCTGGATATTAAGGTTGATATTCTAAGGCGCACCCATGGAGTCGACGTGGTGGTTGGTAAGCCACTCGTTGCTTACCGCGAATCGATTACTCAGACCATCGAAGATTCGTATACGCACAAGAAGCAGTCTGGCGGATCAGGTCAGTACGCGAAGATTGATTACATCGTTGCACCTGGTGAGACGGGTTCTGGTTTCGAATTCGAATCCAAGGTGACGGGTGGAAACGTTCCGAGAGAATTCTGGCCAGCGGTTGAGAAAGGTTTCCGTGTCAGCTTGGAAGAAGGGCCTTTAGCTGGCTATCCCTGTTTGGATGTCAAGCTGACTCTGATGGATGGTGCCTTCCACGCGGTTGACTCCTCGGCGATTGCCTATGAGTTGGCATCGAAAGCGGCATACAGACAGTCGATGCCGAAGGCGGGGCCCCAAATCATGGAGCCAATTATGAAGATCGACGTGTTCACCCCAGAGGATCATGTGGGTGACGTGATTGGTGATTTGAACCGTCGACGGGGCATGATTCAAGGGCAGGAAGCCGGCGCAACAGGCGTGCGCGTGAAGGCAACCGCACCACTGTCCGAAATGTTTGGTTACATTGGTGACTTGAGAACCATGACTTCAGGTCGAGGCCAATTCTCCATGGAGTTTAGCCATTACGATCCGACGCCACGGAATGTCGCGGATGATGTCATTAAAGAGGCCAAAGAGCGGAAAGAAGCGAAGGGCTAATCCGCCAATAGATGGAACAAACAAACGCGGCATCTGCCGCGTTTTTTGTTTGTAGGTTTGATGTTCGTCAGGTCTGCCAATCACCGCCTGTGGTTGAGCAAGTGTTCGTTGACACAATTCTCGAGCCGACCCGTTCGAAGGTATTTGGCCGCGGTCACCGCAGAAAAATTTCGAATATCAAACATGCTTTGAGGGGTAAAAAACGCAGAATGTGGGGTGATGACCAGGCGATGTTTCAGCCAATCCTCTCCATCCTTCCATGCACGAATCAGGGGTTTCTCTAAATTCGCGGGCTCATCAGGCAAGACGTCCAAACCAGCGGCGAGGATCTGATTGGATTTCAGTCCATCATATAGCGCGTCAATGTCTACAATGGGCCCGCGAGCGGTATTGATCAATATGAGGCCGGGTTTCGCCGCCGCGAGCACACTCGCATCAATCAAATGATGTGTCGCCTCAGACAACGGCAAATGCAGTGTGACGATGTCGCTGGTTGCCATTAGCGTTTCCAGTGAATCGACACGCTTGATCCCTAGCGCTAACTCGTATCCGTTGGGTTTGAATGGGTCAAAGAATTGCACATCCATATCGAAGGCTTTGAGCCGTAGCGCCGCAGCGGTCCCAATACGACCGAGTCCGACAATACCTACGGTTTGCGTTGATAAGCGCTGACCATAAGGGTTCAGCGCGGGTCGCCAATTGCCGACGGGGTCCTGCCTGAGCGATTCGTCGTGAAATGCAATGCTTTTAGAGAGGGTAAGCAAGAGCGCCATGGCGTGATCGGCGACTTCTCGCGTGCCGTAGTCCGGCGTGTTGCAGACTGGAATACCCAGCTTTGACCAGGCGGGCAAATCGACCTCATCGAATCCCACCGCAGGTTTGACGTAAATTTTGCAGTTATCGATCGAACCCATCATGTCGAGCGGGATGGGTGGTCCGACTAGCGCGTCGCAGCCAGCGAGCAAATCGCTAGGAATCTCGCTAGGGTGACTGAAAAAGTGAGCAGTAATGTCCTCTGTTGACCCTAACCCCGAGCGCTCTGGGATGAGATCGTCGTCCCAACGAATTTTCGGCCAAACAACGTGAAACATAGTGAGCGCTCCTTCTTGGTCCTGGGTGCTTTGATTGACTTCAAAAGCACAGTTAATGGATTTGCGGCCTGATTGGTTCGATATCAGGGTCTTCCAAGGATCAGGGTTATCGTCAGACCCGTCAACCGAGGTGGTCAGCGTCTCCTCGGTGAGGCGGCTAAGCTCGTAAAATATGCCAGTAATTCAAGCGCGTAACGCAGGGGCGTAATACAAGTGCGTAATTGAGGGAGGTGTGGAGCTAATGATTGCTCTGGTAGTCGAGTCCTGAGAATAGGGTAGCGAGGTGAAGTGTATTTTCTTGTCCAAAGAAAGCATTTAGTCACTCGACCGGCCGAACGGTAATGATACGCCGAGACTACGATGAGGGAACGCGGCAGGTTGATAGGGAAGAAATAACTAAACGATCTCTCTGTAGTGTCGATGACCATCGACGGCAACCATTGAGCGCAGAGGTATCGGCCAGAGTAAGATCCCAACTTATGTCAGTTGAGTAGATGTTATGAGCGAACGTGTGAACGCTACAGCGCTTAAACCATTCGTTGGCGCGAAAAATTTCCAACAGTCAAAAGCCTTCTACCTCGATATGGGGTTCGCCATTAATTGGAAATCAAACAATCTGATCCAGTTTGAATTCACAGGTTGTCAGTTTTACTTGCAAGACTTCTACGAACCGACTTGGTGCGACAATACGATGCTGTACTTAGAGGTTGATGACCTGTCTGGTATGTACTCCAGAATCAAAGCGGTGTCTCAAAAGCCTCAATATGAGGGTGCAAGGTGCCAACCACCCGAGCCGCAACCTCACGGTGCACTCGTGGCTTACTTGTGGGATCCAAGCGGTGTGCTCTGGCACATAGCGGGGATGACAGCAGATCTGACAGAGTAGGGTGATACAGAACTAAAGAATGGCTACAAAGCCTTTTTGAAATTGGCGCTGGCTGCTCTTCTCTGAATGCAGAATTGAGCCGCGGGCAGGCTGACGTGGTCGGGATGGCAAGATTTGAACTTGCGGCCCCTGCCTCCCGAAGGCAGTGCTCTACCAGGCTGAGCTACACCCCGAGGCAGCAATTATATAGCAAAGGTAAAATTTAAATGGGGGAATGCGAGTTAATTCGATCGCTCAACCGCAAATTGAGAAAGGCGGATCATTTGCGACTTGCAGGCTGAGTCGGGGAGGCCTTGAAGGGCGGATTCCGCCAAGCTTGCTTCGTGAGCTGCTCGATGCCTCGTGGTTTCTATTCCACCGCATCGTTCTGCAATGCAGCGAACATCCTCAAAAGCGATCGATCCTGGTTGGGTAATGGCCTGCTCGAGGATTCGTCGGTCCGACGCGCCAGCTGCTTGGAGGGCGAGAATGATCGGTAGCGTGACTTTGCCCTCCGCAAGGTCATCTCCAGTATTTTTGCCGAGGTCTTGAGCCGAACCTTCGTAATCCAGCCAATCGTCCATGAGCTGGAACGCAAGCCCGAGATGGCGCCCGTACTCACGGTAAGCAGCCGCTTCGCTAGCACTAGCGCCGCCCAGCACTGCCCCTGATTCCGCGGAGACCTCGAAAAGCAGGGCGGTCTTTCGGTAGATGACCTCTAGGTAATCTGCCTCACTGGTGGACGTATTTTGCAGAAGCGTCAGTTGCTGAACCTCTCCTTCTGCAATGCCATTGGTGGCCTTTGAGATCAGTGCCATGACATCAATGTTGCCCAGTTCGACCATGAGCTCAAAGGCTCTCGAATGAAGAAAGTCGCCGACCAATACGCTTGCGGCGTTGCCCCATTCAGCGTTCGCGGTCCGTCTGCCGCGACGCAGGGTCGATTCGTCAACCACATCATCATGGAGCAACATGGCGGTGTGTAGAAACTCGATGGCCACAGCGAGCTTGACAGGGTGTGGGCTGCTATCTCCGCAAGATCTGGCAGCAAGCAAGACCAGAAGCGGTCTAAGTCGCTTGCCCCCTGCCTGCACGAGGTAGGCAGCGATTTCTGCCACAAGGGGGACGCGCGAGTGCAATGAGGACTCGATCAGTTCGTTTATCGCTTTGAAGTCGCTAGCGACAGGGCCAAAAAGTTGAGACGACGGCATGCCAGGAGAGGGTAAAAACAGGAAGTCGATGCTAGGGGGATGGGGTGCGAAGTGTCAAGTCAAGGATCGAATCTATAGTTGAACTGGCATAGCTTCTCGCTTATTATTCGCGTCCCACGAAATGGGGTTAACGCAGTCCATTCAAGCATTTAGAAAGACTGCGGGGTGTTTCTACTTTTTACAGAGGCGATGTGCCCAGAGGCACAAGTAGGAATTTAGAAATACTGGCTCTGCACTACGCCCTTTATGAAGCGGGACCTCGCAAAGGCTCGGCTTGCGCAGAGGTTGTAGAAAGGTCGTAGAACGGTTGGAAAAAGGTTGCACAGCTTTTACAAAAAGCGTGTAAAAAGCTGGCAACACGTTGGTGTTCGAAACAGCCAGTTGTCCAAACATGATGTTGATCCGACAGATTGTGGGTCCGGATAGTTAAAGCGAGAAGTAGCATGTACGCAGTAATCGAAAGTGGCGGCAAACAGCACAAGGTCGTTGAAGGCGAGGTTCTGAAGCTCGAGAAGATCGACGCCGAAGCAGGAGAGACAGTGTCCTTTGACAAAGTCATGATGATTGGCTCGGACGAAAAAGTGACGGTTGGCCAGCCTTATGTGGACGCAGGAAGCGTATCAGCTGAAGTAGTGACCCACGGTAGACACGATAAAATCAATATCATCAAGATGAAGCGTCGTAAGCATTACAGACGCCAGGCAGGCCATCGGCAATGGTATACAGAAGTTAGAATTAAAGAGATCGTCGGAGGTTAGAGATGGCGCATAAAAAAGCAGGCGGAAGCACCAGAAACGGACGTGATTCCGAGTCCAAACGGCTTGGCGTTAAAATCTTTGGCGGCCAGACCGTGGTCCCGGGTAATATCATCGTGCGGCAGCGTGGCACGAAGTTTCACGCCGGTCCAAACGTAGGATGCGGCAAAGATCACACACTCTTCGCAAAAGCTGAGGGTACCGTTGCGTTTTTGACGAAGGGTCCGAAGAACAAGAAATTTGTGACGGTATTAGCGCAGGGCTAATACGTCATTGTTGGCTAAGGAAACCCTGCCCATCGGCAGGGTTTTTTTTTGCGCATAACGAACCGAAGCCCACTGAACCTCACGGCGAGTAAGGATGAACCATGAAGTTTGTTGATGAAGCGACGATTCGTGTTGAGGCTGGTCGCGGAGGCGATGGATGTCTTAGTTTTCGTCGGGAGAAGTACATTGAGTACGGAGGTCCCGACGGGGGCGATGGCGGAATGGGCGGCCATGTGTACTTTGTCGGGGACGAAGCCCTCAACACATTGGTAGATTTTAGGTTTAAGCCTCGCTATCGCGCTGAGTCCGGTGAGTCGGGTAAAGGTAGAGAGCGAACCGGTGCCAAGGGAGACGACCTCTACATTAAGGTCCCGCTTGGAACAGCGGTTTACGATGAAGACACCGATGATCTTGTGACGGAAGTTAAGACGCAAGGTGAAGTGATCCTGATCGCCGAGGGCGGACGTTATGGCCTTGGTAATACCCGATTCAAGAGCAGCACGAATAGAGCACCAAGAAAGACTACAAAGGGCCAGCCTGGAGAAATGTATGACCTTCGGCTTGAGATGCGTCTCATCGCCGATGTAGGACTGCTAGGCCTGCCTAACGCGGGTAAATCAACCTTTGTCAGTGCAGTGTCTGATGCAAGGCCCAAAGTAGCTGACTATCCGTTCACGACCTTAGTGCCGAGCCTCGGCGTCGTGCGGCAGGGGTTTGATCGAAGTTTTGTCGTCGCGGACATTCCCGGGCTTATCGAGAATGCTGCTGAGGGCGCAGGACTCGGCATACACTTTTTAAAACACCTGAGCCGTACTCGCGTGTTATTGCACTTGATTGAAGTGAATCCAATTGACAGTAGCGATCCTATCCATAACTACGAACTAATTGAGAAGGAATTGGGTCGATACAGTCAGGCTATCGCCGACAAGCCAAGATGGCTGGCGCTATCGAAGGCAGACGCGGCGAGTGAGAGTGAAGTTCAGGCGGTTGTTGACCGGCTTGAGGCCCAGGCTACAGCGAAAGCCCAGAAAATTTTTGTTATCTCCTCAGTGACGGGTGGGGGTATTGATGCACTCATCGGTGACCTTGGGCAGTTCCTGCTAGATCAAACCGAAGAGGCTCAAAACAAGCAGAAAGCGCTAGAGCAACGGGCCGGACAAGAAGCCCACGACTATTCACTGCTGTTGCGCGAGGCAAGGCGTAAGCGGCGGCAGATCGACGAGGATGATGATCAGGAAGTCACCGTCCATTATGAGCGGTGAGAGGGATGAGCGGGTCAAAACCTATCTGGATTGTAAAAATCGGGAGTTCCCTCATCACTCAGCACGGTCGTGGGATTAATGGCGAGCTGATTGATCATTGGGCAAGTGGCTTTGCAAGGCTAAAGGCTCATGGAGTTCACGTCATTCTTGTGTCCTCGGGGGCCGTTGCCCAAGGCGTGATACAGCTAGGACTCGCCAAACGACCGACTTCGATTGCTCAATTGCAGGCTGTTGCGGCGGTGGGGCAGATGGGTCTCATCCATCGCTATCAAGCGGCCTTTGAAAAGCATCATCTTCAGTCTGCCCAAGTATTGCTCACGCACGATGACCTCCGCGCTCGTGATCGATACCTGAACGCCAGAAATACACTCACCAACCTTTTGCAACTGGGTGTCATTCCTATTGTGAATGAGAACGACACCGTTGTGACGGACGAAATTCGGTTTGGTGACAATGATACGCTCGCGGGCTTAGTCGCTAATCTCGTGAATGCTGATCGATTGATGATAATGACTGATCAAGACGGGATCTTCGACAAAGATCCTCGCAGCCACCAGGACGCTGTATTACTTGATGAATCATCGGCAGCGAATCCTCTCCTGGATAAAGTCGCTGGAGATGGCGGGCGATGGGGTCGGGGCGGCATGGTCACCAAGGTTCATGCGGCTCGAATCGCGGCGCGTAGCGGTACCGATACCTTTATCTGTGCAGGCGACAAACCCGACATTCTGACGGACGCGCTCGGTATGAATGCTCGAGGGACTTGGCTTCGCGCCGACAGCCCACCCATCGAATCCAGAAAACAGTGGTTGGCGACCTTACCCGTTCGAGGTCAACTCATCCTTGATCAGGGAGCAACTCGAGTATTAGAAGAAGAGGGTCGCAGCCTGCTGCCTGTGGGTGTTCGAGCGGTCGAGGGCGATTTTGCTCAAGGCGAATTGGTGGTTTGTCTCTCACCGGAGGGCAGAGAAGTGGCTAGAGGCTTAACGAATTACTCCAGCCAGGAACTGCATCGGATCAAAGGGTGCAAGACTCAAGACATAGAAGGGGTTCTGGGATATCTGGTGGTAGATGAGGTGATTCACAGGGATGATCTTCTTCCGCTGTGAAACGAGGCGCCTGGAGTGTGATCTGCACACTCCAGTGTGGTTCGGACTATGCGCCGATGGCTTTTACTGCCGCGTTCAAGCGCGATTTGTGCCTGGACGCTTTGTTTTTATGAATCAGGCCATGGTTCACGGCTCGATCAATAATCGGTACGGCTGATGCGTAGGCTGCTGTGGCTACGGCTTGGTCGCCGCCTTGAATGGCAGAAATCGTTTTCTTAATCGCCGTTCGCATAGCGGATCGCTGGCTGGCGTTGCGTTGGCGTCGTACCTCTGCTTGGCGAGCGCGCTTCTTTGATTGAGCTGAATTGGCCACGAATGGTTTCCTGAATATGGCAAAAATTGAGCGCGCTAATATGCCGATTGAAAGGCTTTTTGTCAATCACACTTGATTAGTGTAAATCGCGCGTTTGAGGCCAGATGGTTTATCGAATTGTCCCTAGAATCTGTGGATTACGCATGGAGGGCGATGTCCGCGACGGGTTGATGGCCGATTGACGACACACCGACAGTCGATCGATGACTGGCAGGTCTTGCCAGGGCGGAGTGAGGAACGTCCCTGGTGAGATGGTCGCTCTCAGCCCTTAGGCGGCTTAAACTAAAGAAGAAGCATGTCGAGATAGAGCCAATGGCTGTTCAAGCAGCGGAGGGTGAGAGCCGGTTGATGCGTTCAGGCATCATTGTATCCGGAATGACCTTCCTGTCGCGAATATTAGGTCTTGCTCGCGATGTTGTGCTGGCTTACTTTTTCGGAGCCAGCGCAAACGCCGACGCATTTTTCTTGGCGTTCAAAATCCCTAATTTTTTTCGAAGAATGTTTGCAGAGGGCGCCTTCTCCCAAGCGTTCGTCCCCGTCCTTGCTGAAGCGAAGCGCTCTGGTAAGGAAGCAGTGCAAGACCTTATCCACTACGTCTCTGGCGCGCTGAGCTGCGTGCTTTTCGGCATCACGGTCATTGGGGTGCTCGGCTCGGCCTACTTGGTCATGCTCTTTGGCTTTGGCTATGTCATTCAGGAGGACGACGCACAATTGCAGTTAGCGGGGCAATTGCTCAAATTTACCTTCCCTTACCTTGCGCTTATCTCCCTCACTGCCTTTGCTGGGTCGATCCTTAACGCTTATGGCAAGTTTGCAGTGCCCGCCTTCACGCCGGTGATTCTTAACGTGTGTTTAATCGCAGGCGCTTTTTTGGGCCAGGAGTATCTCGAACTGCCGGTTGAAGGGTTAGCGATCAGTGTACTGGTTGCAGGACTATTGCAACTGGGGTTTCAGTTACCGTCGCTAGCCAGACTGGGATTGGTGCCGAACCCTAAACTGAATGTTCGACACCCTCGCGTCAAACAAGTATTCGTGTTAATGCTGCCAGCGCTCTTTGGCGCCTCGGTGAGCCAATTGAATTTATTGATCGACACGATGCTGGCCACGTTTTTGGTTAAAGGCTCGATTTCTTGGTTGTACTACGCCGACCGACTGCTTGAATTACCACTTGCGCTTATTGGTATCGCACTGGCAACAGTGATTTTGCCTTCGTTGTCAGCAGATGCTGCCGAGGATGATATGGCGGCATTCTCGAGCAAACTCGATTGGGGACTAAGATGGGTTGCCATATTAGGCGTGCCCGCATCTGTTGCCTTGCTCGTGTTAGCGGAACCACTAATCACCACGATCTTTTATCGAGGTGCGATGACCGCCCTTGATGTGTCTATGGCGGCGCTGGCTTTGCAGGCCTACGCTGCAGGGTTGCTAGGGCACATGTTTGTGAAAATCCTAGCGCCTGGGTTTTTCGCAAGGCAGGACATGAAGTCACCCGTGGAAATTGGCATCGTGGCTTTGGTATCTAATATGATTTTAAATGCGCTGCTAATTGTGTGGTTAGGTCATATCGGGCTCGCATTGGCAACGTCAGCATCGGCGTTTATCAACGCGTTTTTACTCTGGCGTAGGCTCAGAATGAATGAGGTGTATCGGCCCTTAAGTGGTTGGCCGAAACTTGCGCTTCAAATAGCGATTGCAACGGGAGTAATGGTGCTTGGAATTGAATTCGTGGTGCCTGCGACTGACCAATGGCTTTCTGCTGACGTCAGCGTTAAAGCAGCTTGGCTGTTGAGCCTTAGTTTGGGTGGAGCAATGCTCTACGGCATAGTGATGCTGTTGCTGGGTGTAAGGCAAGCGCAATTGAGGAATGTGGATCAATGAGAGTGATTCGGGGGCGCCGCAATATCACTGAATCGGACAAGGGATGCGTCGTCACCATCGGCAACTTCGATGGCGTCCATCTTGGGCATCAGGCCATCTTGGCAGCAGTGAAAAGCCAAGCGACAAAGGATAGTGTGGATTCGATGTTGGTGTGTTTTGAGCCGCAGCCAAAAGAATTCTTCGATGAGTTTAAGGCGCCTGCGCGACTCACCCGGTTTGCTGAAAAAGTAGAGTGTCTATCGCAGCACGGTGTGGACCGCATTCTTTGTATGAAGTTTAACGAGGCGACCCGGTCGATGTCGGGTGAGGCTTTCGTTCAGTTCGTGGTGGATGAACTTGCGCCCAAGGCGGTATTCGTGGGCGACGATTTCCGTTTTGGTGCGGACCGGTCAGGCGGGTTTGATGCAATGAAGCGCGCCGGGAATCAAAACGGGTTTTTAGTAAGCGACTTTGGAACGATTACTGAGGGCGCGCAACGGGTTAGCAGCACACGGATTCGTGCCTGTCTGAGCGAAGGGCGGTTTGAAGAGGCCAAGGCGCTATTGGGTCGCCCTTACACGATCTCTGGACGAATCGTCTATGGAAAGCAAATAGGCCGAACGCTCGGCGTGCCGACGGCCAATATTCAACTGCATCGGTACACCGCACCCCTTAGTGGCGTTTATGCCGTTCGAGGTGCGCTTGGCGGTGAGCAATTTGATGGCGTGGCGAATGTTGGGGTGCGCCCGACGGTGGAAGATGGTGCATTAAAGCCTATCTTGGAGGTTCACTTCTTTGGGCTAGATCGAGAGGTCTATGGCACAAAAGCGGTGATTGAGTTTGTCGCGAAGATAAGAGACGAGAAAAAATTCGAGTCCCTCGATGCGCTTAAAATAGCGATTTCTGAAGACGTCAGTCGCGTTAAATCATTTTTTGGTCATCAATGAATGGTTGGTCATCAATGAGGCATTGGGCGGTCATTGCGGGGATTGTGCTGCTCGATCAACTGTCAAAGCACTGGATCGATAGCGCCTTAGGGCTTTGTACCTATGCCGCCTGTGATCGCTGGATGCTATCGTCATGGCTTCAAATTGTTGTCCTTTATAACGAGGGCGCTGCATTCAGCTTTTTGAGTGATGCAGGCGGGTGGCAGCGTTGGTTTCTGCTAATCCTTTCTTCAGTAGTCAGCGTAGCTATCGCAGTGTGGCTTCGATCTCTAAAGGAAGGACAGGTCTGGCTCCGGGCAGGCCTGGTTTTGGTGCTGGCAGGCGCTATCGGCAATCTCATTGATCGCGCCGCGCTTGGGTACGTGATTGACTTTATTTCAGTCCATTGGCGGGAATACTACTTCCCCGCTTTTAATGTTGCAGATGCCTCGATTTCGATTGGCGCTGCATGCTTGATCGTTGATTTTTTCAAAGCGGAAGGAGAAAAGGCTTGAGCCGTGTACCAATAGGCCCAGGAACAGAAGTGACTTTGAACTTTAGGCTGTCTTTGCCCGATGGTCAGTTGATTGATCAAACGGGCGCGTCTGGCGCAACGTTCAAATTTGCAGATGGTAGTCTTCTGCCCGGCTTTGAGCAGGCTTTGGTGGGTCTATTTGCGGGTGACCAAACCCATGTCACGCTTTCAAGTGATCAGGGGTTTGGCGCGGTAAACGAGGATAATATTCACTGGATGAAGCGGAGTGATTTCGCACGAGAACTACTGTTAGAAGAAGGGCTCGTGGTTTCGTTTCAAGGCCCAGAGGGAGAGTTGCCAGGCATCATCAAGCAGGTCCGAGAAGAGGTGGTCGAGGTTGATTTCAATCACCCGCTGGCTGGGCGAGAGATTGTCTTCGAAGCAGAGATCATTGAGGTTGTTCAGGTAACCAGCGAGATCGCCAAGGGATGAGTATTGAGCCCTTTACTATTCGATTAGCCAATCCCCGCGGATTCTGTGCAGGTGTGGATCGAGCCATCGCGATTGTTGAACGCGCATTGGACCAGTTCGGGGCCCCCATTTATGTTCGCCATGAGGTAGTTCATAACAAACACGTCGTTGAGACGCTGACACAGCGAGGCGCTGTGTTTGTCGAGGAAATTGACGAGATTCCCGCTGGGTCGACCTGTATCTTTAGTGCACATGGCGTATCTAAGGCTGTTGAAAAGGCGGCTGAGGACAAGGGGCTGCATGTGTTTGACGCAACCTGTCCGCTTGTCACTAAGGTGCACATGGAGGTAACGAAGGCAGCCAAGGAAAGTCTTGATGTCATATTGATTGGGCACGAGGGGCACCCGGAGGTCGAGGGAACACTCGGCCAAATGCCGAGCGACGCGTCTAGCCGCGCATTGCTTATTGAATCGCCCGAGGATGTCGATGCTTTGACTGGGATTGATCCTGACCGCCTTCAGTTTGTTACTCAGACCACGCTGTCTGTGGATGATACCGAAGAGGTGATCAGTGCATTGCGCAAGCGGTTTCCTAACATTAACGGGCCACGGAAAGATGACATCTGCTACGCAACGCAAAACAGGCAAGATGCGGTCAAGGCGCTTGCCAAAGAGAGCGAGTTAATCCTGGTCGTGGGCTCCAAGAATTCCTCTAACTCTAATCGACTCCGAGAGTTGGCTGAGCGCCTGGGCGCTCGAGCGTTTCTCATCGATCGTGCAGATGAAGTGGAGAAGGATTGGCTGCGCGGGATAAAGACGGTCGGCGTTACCTCTGGCGCATCAGCCCCCGAAGTCTTGGTTCAAGCGGTAATCCAGCGTTTAGAAGAGGCCGGCGGTCAATTTCAAGGTGAGATTAAAGTCGCGGAGGAGACGGTAGAGTTTTCTCTTCCCAAAGCGTTACGATAGGGAGATCCAATAGGGGGAGCTCCTGTCTTGAAATCGTCAAAAACGCAGGGATTTACCTTGGTTGAACTCATGATCGCTGTCGCGATTATGGCGATCATCTCTGCAATCGCGTTGCCAACCTATCAGAACTACATTCAAAGCACCTACTTCAACCAGGCAGTGCTTGACGCCAAAGCCTGCACCCTCGCAGTCGAGCGGTTCTACACCAACAATTTCACTTACGTCGGCTCAGGCAGCGCCTGCAATGCAGCATCACCGGTCGATGGAGAGCAGCAGTATGTCATCGCCGTCGTGAGCGCCGCAGCGACCACTTATGCTGTGACGGCGACCCCGGTGTCCGGATCATGCAGCGGTGACTGCGTTCGGATTGCGCTAGATGGAACGCAGACGGTCTATTAATGGGAAGTGGCTTGAATAAGGCAATGACCATGGCGTTTGCCTCGCGGGAAGCGGTT
>Ga0255760_10000853_pt1 | contig 29921 bp, 30 predicted proteins | sample 071ome_25_FD_179960 | JGI IMG/M metagenome (GOLD analysis project Ga0255760, IMG submission 179960) | Coastal salt marsh microbial communities from the Groves Creek Marsh, Skidaway Island, Georgia - 071410BT metaG (version 2) | ecosystem: Environmental > Aquatic > Marine > Intertidal zone >...
CCGCCAATGGCGACTGAACTATCCGGACGAAAGAGCCCAACCCCTGAGTTATCGCCCAGCGTATTGATTATGTCATTACCTGCTATATGCAGAGGATCAAGATGGGTTGTTATCAGGTGATGGGCCGGCCGGTCTGAAATCTCCCTGATCATTGACATCATTTCGGGAATAATCTCGGGATCAGGAGAGTCGACAAAAACCAATGAATTGTCTCCAATTTGCACAGTCACATTAACGTCACCACCGTAGAGCATATAGACTTGATCTTGCACATGCAGCAGACGCAGAGAATCTTGCTGTGCAATAACATTCTGAACCAGAACAGACAAAGCCAAGAATTTTAATAATCCTGTAATTGCTTTTTTCATATACATAAATTGACCTGTTATAAAACTTTTATAAAGAATTAATTAAGTATTTTTATCAATCGCACTCTTCCGTACTGCAAAATTCTGCATCACCTACCAGCGGTCCCATATTGTCACGAAACTCCGGGTACATCGTCTCGGCACCACCTCGAACACCACTCATTGGCAGGCGATAATTCTCTGCAAATTCGGTAAGAAAAGGATTTTCACCCGGCAGATAATTTGGCACCAGATTATCTGGATTTATTGGAAGCTCTTCTGTGTAATCACAATTAAAGAAATCAATTCTGAAACTTGGGTCATAAACCCAGTCCTGCGTTCTTACCAGAGGCTCGGTGAAAAAAACCGGATCATCAATCACCGTCACAATCGTCAGATAGTTATCATGCAGCATCCAGTGTTCGGTAAAAGTACGTTCACTACTGGATGGAATACCGTTTCTTCTGTGATAGCTCTCTTTAAGGTGTGTTGTCGTAACCGTTAATATATTGCCATCCCAAACCCCGGTCGAAAAACCCTGGAAAGTGTGCGGACTGCCTTCTGGTGGATGCTCCCTGCCATCCAGCCAGATGGTTCGTTCCATATTATTCCAGCCCATTCTGGTTTTAAATGCCACTGCCTGCTGGCTACGCGGGTCGATTTCTCGCTGAACGCGCATATATGAAAGCCCTCTCATGGCATAGTCTCCACCATGCGGACGACATATGTATTCTGTAACGGTTGAAATGCGATCCGGCTGGTAACTTTCTCCGCGCATCCTTGCTTCGGCATTAATTGGCATTGCCGTAAAATCGCCAAAATGCGGACCTGGTCCCCTTTCTGGTCCATCCTCATGGAAAAGTGGCCGCCATTCACCAGAAAAATCAACCTCCTGCGCAATACCTGCTGCACAGATCAGACTACTCAACGAAACAATCAATATTTTCAAAAAGTTATCTAATGTCATACTTGCTCCAGCATTCTGAAAAGTTTTTATTAATCTCAATATTCTTCCATTAAAAGACAATTCGTATAAATTATAAAGCGCGTTTTTATTCGCATTGCTCCATATCACAAAATCGTTTATCGCCGATGCGTGGTCCCATATTTTCTCGAAACTCAGGATACATGGTTTCCGCTCCTCCGCGTACGCCCTTCATCGGCAGTCGATAATTCTCTGCAAATTCGGTAAGAAAAGGATTTTCACCAGGCAGATAATTTGGCACCAGATTATCCGGGTTTATTGGCAGCTCTTCTGTGTAGTCACAATTAAAAAAATCTATCCTGAAGCTGGGATCGTAAACCCAGTCCTGAGATCGCACCAGAGGTTCAGTAAAAAAACCGGATCATCAATCACCGTCACAATCGTCAGATAGTTATCATGCAGCATCCAGTGTTCGGTAAATGTGCGTTCGCTGCTTGAAGGCATGCCGTTTCTTCTGTGATAACTCTCTTTAAGGTGCGTTGTCGTGACCGTTAAGATATTGCCGTCCCAAGCGCCGGTCGAAAAACCCTGGAAAGTGTGCGGACTGCCTTCCGGTGGGTGTTCCCTGCCATCCAGCCAGATGGTTCGCTCCATATTGTTCCAGCCTATTCTGGTTTTGAATGCCACTGTCTGTTGAGTACGTGGATCAATTTCACGTTGAACACGTAAAAATGACAGGCCTCTCATACCGTAATCCGCCCCGTGCGGACGGCATATAAACTCTGTCACCACTGAAATACGATCAGGCTGGTAACTTTCCACCCTCATTCTTGCTTCTGCGTTGATCGGTATTGCCGTAAAATCGCCAAAAAGGCATACCGATGATATCTTCATAGAAAGCACGGGTTTTCTCCAAATCTTTAACAACATAGGCATTATGATGCAGTCTGGATGGCGGGTTATTTTTTGCAGTCATTTTTATCACCTCTTATTTTAGCTATCTATAAAGCAAGTTATTATCCATAACAATATAGAATAATAAAATCTTTCGCTAACGAAGCAATCGAAAATTCTTGTAGCTTTATCTAATTACTCTATAAATCCCGGTAGCCAGAGTGCAATCTCAGGAAACAACATAAGAAGGCCTAGGCAAGCAAAGAGCAAGGCAGCGTAAGGAAGCGTACCGAGGACCGCCTCTCGTAGTGACACGCCAGCCACAGCTTTCAAAACAAAAATATTCAGCCCGACTGGTGGCGTAACCAGGGCAAGTTCCATATTAAGCGCCACTACGACACCAAACCAGATCGGATCAAAACCCAATTCCACAATTACCGGGAACAGCAAAGGTATCGTCAGCATGGTTATGGCAGAGGCATCCATAAACATACCCAGTGCCAGTAGCAGTAAATTAATTAGTAGCATGACTTCCCAGGGTGAAAGACCTGATTGCGTAATAACCCCGACAAGCCACGCTGACAAGTTCATCATGGTAGAAGCCCTGGCTAGCAGCAGACCTCCGAAAATAATAAAACCAATCATGCTGGTAGTTTGCACAGCTTCTACCAGAATATTTACAAAATCATTTTTTGAGATGGTTTTTAAAACTAGCAACCCAATCAACAGTGCTATTACAGCGCCAAGTCCACCTGCTTCTGTTGGTGTTACTACACCCAGAAAAATTCCTCCTACTACAGCAATAATCAGCACCAGTCCCGTCCATGCACGTCTAAAAGATCGCCACTTTTCCGACCAAGTCGGTGCCTCTTTAGTATCTTCAACGGGAGAGAGCCCAGGCCAAAACCTGAAAAGTATCGTATTGAATAGGATCATCACCGACACAATCATCAAACCGGGAACAATACCTGCCATAAACAGTTTGGTAATAGACGTTTCCGTAAGAACACCGTAAAGGATAAAGTAATTACTCGGTGGAATCATAATGCCCAGAGTCCCACCAATCGCAACAGAGCCAATACCAAGGCGCAAATTATGTCCGCGCTTTTTCATTTCCGGCAGAATTAAACCGCCAACAGCGGTGGCTGTTGCTACCGAAGAACTCGACATGGCTGCAAAGATGGCACAGGACATTACTGCTGCTGAATGCAGGACACCTGGTATGCGGTGTAACCAATTAATGACAAGATCAACTATTGTGGTGCCTATCCCGGACGCCTTGATTATCGCGCTTAATAACATGAAAAGTGGAATCGCAAGTAATCCAAAATGGGACAGCTGATACATAGCTGTGCCACCAGATAGAATAACAACCGCTTGTATGCCTCCCATATACAAGAGGCCAATCAATCCTACACTACCCAGTGCAATGGCAACTGGCAGGCCGATTAAAATAGCTACCAGCATGCCTGCCAAGAACATCATTGCAAGTATTTCAATCGACATTATCAGATACTCGAAACGACTCCCGCTAACCAGACTTTGATTGTCTGTCTTTCATTCGGGAGCGAACTTCATCAATGAGCAGCGATAACAGAGCCAATTCCATTACAAGACAGCCGATGGGAACAATGGACATGATTATCCAGAGTGGTATAGGAACAATACCGGTCGTCACTCGCTCACCGATAAAATATCGCTGTGTCATTATCAGGCCAGATATCAGAACAACACCGACAAAGACCATTGAGATCAAAGGCACAATGAATTTGTACATCAGGTTCACAAACCTTTTGGGCGCGATGGCTGAGAGGATATCAACTGAAACATGGGAGCCGGCAATAAGAGTTGCAGCCAGGCCAGAAAAGACCACGAACAAAAAAATAAATCCCCCTGCTTCGGTAAGAATTGCAATATTTCGGCCCAAGCCATATCGAACAATAGCGTTAAGCGTAACACCTATAGCAGTTGCGAATATCATGGCACCAGCCAGTAACTGCAACACTGAAACTGCTTTCAATATGGCTTTTTGGAATAGTGAAAGATTTTTCATCGTGTTCTATTCGCAATATCAGCGAAAGGTGCAATTCCGGGATTATCCTGAATTGCCTGCTCAAGAATCGGCCTGGCATGCTCAACAAGAAAGGCCCTTTCTGCCTGTGTCAAATGGTGCACCTCGGCGCCGGCATCCTGCCACCTTCTTTCACAAAGAACTTCGTCCTCCTCAATCATGCTTGACCACTGAAAATCTTCCATAAGCTTTGCTGCGTCAGTCAAAATCTCTTGCAGGTCTGCCGGCAGACTATTAAAGAATTCAGGGTTGATACCCAGCCCTTCACCGCTTTGGGAAATATCGCCAAAAGTCACAAACTTCAGATGCTCAACCCAGCCACGTGAAATATGCGCAGCACAATTCGTCGTCACTGCATCAATCACATTACGCTGCAACGCTGCATCTACTTCACCAAGCGGAACTGAAAGTGGATTAGCACTGACTGAGGCAAGAAACATACTAATTGCAGGGCCAAGACTGCGGATACGCACGCTATCAAAGTTTTGTTCCGAGGTCAGGAACCTTGACTTATGCATAAGATGCAAGGCTCCTTTGTGATAATAGTTCAATAACAGTATGCCTCTGCTGGCATATTCGGGACTGATTATCTCTTTAATGCCACCTTCAACAGCCCGGCGAAAATGATGAGCATCATCAAACATGAAAGGATAAGTAAAATATTTCAATTCAGGGATAGAACCTGTCTGATAATTACTTGGCATTGTCGCAACATCCACTACCCCACCAGCAACAGCATCAAGTAATTCCAGTCCTGAAATAAATGTTTCTGCACCATAGACCTGTACCCTGATACGTCCATTCGAATTTTTCTCTACTTCGTCAACAAATAAACGTATGCCTGCAGCCTGCGCCTCAGGGTAATGATGTGCCAGAAGCATGGTAAAATCTTCGGCTGAGGCAGGCGCAATAATCGTATGGCTAAATAAGCCAGCAACAAGCACCTTAAGAATAGTTCGAAGAACTACTTTCATTTTCTTTCCCCTTCCCCGAAATCTAGCGAAGCAATTAACCAGTTGCAACTGATTAGTCCTGTTGATCCAGGTTTCATCAATTATTTTCAGTTAATCGGGGACATGCTCTTAACATTCAAACGTAGTCTTTCCTGGCTAAGCTCAACCCAATCACACAGTAATGGGCGTGTACACTTCGGCTCAATGATATCGACAACAAGAAAACGCTCTGCCGTTCGCATTGGTGAACTCAGTCGATTGTAATGTTCTTCAAGTTCAAGTCTGCGAATATCCGGATCATCAGCTTCAGCAATTTCACGTTTAAATGCAGCTGCGACACCACCTTCAATCGGAATAGAACCCCAACGTGCAGAAGGCCAGCCGAACCTGTGATTTAAGGGGCGTCTCCCACCATCCAGCCCAAACTGGGCACCATGTAAGCCACCAGCCAGTCCAAAAGCACGACGCACAATAATTGAAACCCAGGGAACCCTGGCTCGTTCAATTGCTTTCATTACGCGCATGGCACCAGACAAGGTGGCGGCCTTTTCAGCTTCAAGACCGGTCATATTCCCCGGCTGGTCGACAAAATTAATAACAGGCAAATGGAAACGATCACAAAGTTCAACAAAACGTTCTACCTTGTTAGCTGCTGTCAACGTCATAGCTCCACCAGCTTCACGTGGATCACCTGCCATAACCCCAACAGGCGTTCCGTTCATGCGTGCCAGCATGGTTATTATTGAACGTCCGTGATAACGCCCAATTTCAAAAATCGAGGCTTTATCAACGATAGCTTCAACAATCTTACGCGGATCATAAACTTTACGGCGGTTACGCGGGATAGCATTATTTAACCATTCTTCCTCACGATCTCTGGGATCATCGCAGGCAACACATGGCGGCAGGCTCCATACATTAGCAGGTAAATAAGAAAGGAATGTTTTTACCTGACGCAAAGCATCTTCTTCATCCTCCGCTTCATTATCCACCATGCCGCTGTGACGTGAATGTACAAGGTAACCACCCAATTCATTCTTATCAATATCAATACCTAAAGCCTGTTTAACCACCGGCGGACCAGCAGCAAACACCTGGCTGGTATCGCGCACCATGATGGAGAAGTGTGACGCAATAACTTTAAGTGCACCAAGACCGGCACAGGAACCCATAGCAACACCTACGACAGGCACCGATTCAAGTAAGGGTAATACCGGCCATTTAGAATAATCAGGAAAACGTGTAGTCTGATTTTGATCAAGCAACTTAACGCTGCCACCAGCGGTATCAACAAGACGCACTAGTGGAATTGCCGTTTCCAACGCTAGACGCTCAAGATAAACCCATTTGTCCGGGTTTGCTGACTCTGATGAACCGCCCCTTATAGTAAAGTCATCAGCTGCTACACAAACCAATCGTTCCTGGATACGCCCGGAACCAACAACACTGTTGGCTGGCACAAAATCAGTCATTACTCCTTCATCATCACGCGTAACTTTGCCAGTCAAACTACCAAATTCACGGAATGATTCCGGGTCGCAAAGTTTATCGATTCGCTCACGCGCAGTCATTTTGCCAAAGCTGTGTTGACGCGCGACAGCTTCATCACCACCGAGCTTGGCAGCAATCAGCTTACGCTTCTCAATATCTTCAATCTCGGCTGTCCAATCTTCTGATAGAGCTTCTGGTGACTTTGGAGTTTTCATACCTGCTCTCTCTGTGTACCCGTCGCTTCACTTTTCATATCAGGCTGAAAAACAATATTACGCTTTGCCAGATCAGCAACCTGCTCTTGTGATAGTCCTAGTACACGCGTTAATACTGTAGAGGTATCCTGACCAATTTTATGCCCAAGGTGACGAATCTTACCTGGTGTTCTGGAAAGTTTTGGCACAACGCCCGGCACGGTCAGTGATCCCAGATCAGGGTGTGGTACATCCACCAGCATCTGCCTCGCCCTGAAGTGTTCGTCCTGAAAAATATCTGCAACATCATTCACTTTTGAAGTTGGCACACCAGCTTCTTCCAGTAATTTAATAGCATCTGCAGAATCAACACTGAGCGCCCATTTGGCAACTTCCTCATCCAGCGCATCATCATTTGCACTGCGATCCCGGATATTCAGAAATCTCGGATCCTCTTTTAGATCCTGCCGCTGCATGACATCCGCAAGCCTGTGAAAAACGGCATTGTTATTAGCAGCAATCAGTACATAACCACCATCGCGTGTCAGGTAAAGATTGTTAGGCGCTGTACCAGGTAATCTGGATCCCCGGCGACTGGGAATTTCTCCAGTTTTATCATAAGTCGGGACAACTGATTCCATCATTGAAAATGACGCTTCATATAATGCTGCATCAACAACCTGGCCTGTGCCGGTTTTTTCAGCATTCAATAGCGCCATCATGGCACCAAAGGCAGCGTAAACAGAGGTAAGGTAATCCGTTGTAGCCAATGCTACCCGTGCAGGCGGCCGGTCAGGATCACCTGTCATATGCCGAACACCTGCAAAAGCTTCGCAGATTGCACCATAACCCGCCTTGGCCGAGGCTGGCCCATCCTGTCCATAACCACTGATACGCACCAATACAAGCTTGGGGTTTTGAGCTGAAAGGGCTTCATAACCCAAACCCAGACGTTCCAATGTGCCTGGTCTGAAATTCTCGACAACTATGTCTGACTTGGCTGCCAGATCCAGCACAAGATCACGTCCCTCATCACTCTTCAGCATGACTGAAATTGATTCTTTATTACGCAGAATCGCTGCTCCATACAGTGAAACACCATCAGCAAGCCCACCAATACTGCGAACCGAATCGCCTTCACGGGGTTCTATCTTAATGACTTCAGCGCCGAAATCAGCCAGCAAACGTGTACAGGCAGGCCCCGCGATGGTGCTGCACAATTCAAGAACACGGTATCCACTTAATGGCAATGCCTCATTTCCACCCGTAATTTCGCTGTTATCCGGCAAAAAAGTACCTCCCGTTTTACTTAAAGTTCCGCACTATAGCATTCACTATAATTGTTGACAATCTTACAAAACCGCCTGTATCGTATACTCACTAATTAAGGTGAGTGACGAGATGCATGACTGATGCATAATCAGGACAATGAATTTAAAAAAAGGCGTGAGCAAGCCCTTGCCATGGGTGGTCCGGAAAAACTCGCTAAAAGAAAAGCAGCAGGCATTCTTAACGCAAGGGAACGGCTGGCGCTGCTGTATGATGATGGAATTTTTCATGAAGCAGGTTTATTTGCAGTCGCCGAACGCGCGGAAGACCGTGAGCGAAGTGCCGCAGATGGCAAAATTGTTGGCTTTGGCAAAGTTGAAAAGCGTCCTGTAGCAGCCGTTTCCAACGACTTTACTGTCATGGGAGCATCCTCCAGCGCTGTAAACTCCCGCAAAATAGCTTATGCAAAAGATATAGCAACCCGCAATGGGACTCCCCTAGTTTTTCTCGGTGAATCTTCCGGAGGCCGTATTCAGGACAACATGGGTGCCCGTGGCATGGGGGCTTCAAGCTGGGATCCACAACAATATGTACGAACACGTGAGACTCCCTGGGCAAGCGCAGTACTTGGTCCCTGCTTTGGTTCTTCGGCATGGTACACATGCCTTTCTGATTTCTCGGTTATGCGAAAAGGCGCAACCCTTGCTGTTGCAAGCTCCAAAGTCACTTCCCAGGCTACCGGACAAACAATAGATTCAGAAGAGCTTGGTGGCTGGGAAATGCACGCAAAAGTATCAGGTCTGGTAGATCAGTTCGTGGATACAGACGAAGAGGCTATCGACGCAATCCGGAAATTCCTGTCTTATATGCCTGCTCATGTCGGAGAAGCTCCACCTGTCTGCACGCCACGCCAGCCAGCTACTTCCCCTGAAATCTTGCCTGAATTGGTGCCGCTGGAACGTTCAAAAACATACAACATGTACAAGGTCATTGATGCTATTGTTGATGCCGATAGCTTTTTCGATATCAAGAAGCAGTTTGCGCCCTCTCTCATTACAGGGCTTGCTCGTCTTAATGGTCAAAGTGTTGGCATCATAGCCAATAACCCCATAAAAAAAGGCGGTGCACTGGATTATGACGCCTGTACAAAATCAATTTCCTTTCTTGTGCTTTGCGATTCATTTCATATCCCGGTAATTCAATTAGTGGATCAGCCTGGCTTTCTTGTCGGCCCACAAGGTGAGCAACGGGGTATGCCTGTCAAGATAATGAACAATATTCAAGCCTTGCAGATGTGTACAGTGCCTAAATTGTCTGTTGTCTTGCGTAAAAGCTACGGTGCCGCCTACATAAATATGGGCGGCGGACGCAATTCAGATGATTTTACTGTCTGGAATAGTGCCGAGATCAGTTTTATGGATCCCAACATTGCGGTAAACATTGCACTGGGAATTGATGTAAAACAGGAATCCTCTGAACGTACAGAAGAATTGCGTAAACAGGTTGAAGCTGACAACTCTCCCTATGAAATTGCTGGTATGTTTGCAGCACAGTCAGTCATTGAACCTCAGCAAACCCGTAGCCATCTTGAAGCCATGCTCAATATTCATACCAGGGCAAAAAGCAATGGGCTTGGTCAACGCCTTCTAGCATCCTGGCCATACAACTAGTTGTGAGCATATTTTTTCAATAATCCTAGACCAAGGCTCAATATGATAGAAGGAAAAAAAGATGCAAAAAACTAAAGACATTCTCTCGTCTTTGACTGGAGTAGTTTGGAAAATTGATGTTGAAATTGGTACTTATGTGGAAGAAGACGATACCGTGGTTACACTAGAATCCATGAAAATGGAAATCCCAGTCGGTGCTCCTGACAATGGAGTTATTTCCGAAATCCTCGTTGCAGAAGATGAATTTGTCGAAGAAGGTCAGGTTGTAGCCCGCATGACAGTCTGAATAGCGAATTAAAAGAAAATCGAAAATCAGTTCAACAATCCGAAAATATGCAATGGTTGAAGTAACCAAGCTGACAAAAAACTCCACCAACTATGGCTTTTCATTTCGTCCGGAAGGCCTGATGCTTAGCTTGCCTGAGCAAATCGCAGACAAAATTTGCAATTCCATTCTGGCAGGCGAAATCAGTCCCGGTGAACGTATTCAGGAAATTCCTGTTGCCACAGCCTTCCAGGTTAGCCGCGGACCGGTGCGCGAAGCTTTACGTCTTTTGGAAAACGAAGGCCTCGTTACATTTTCGCCTCGCCGTGGCGCTCAGGTCACTGTTCTCAGTATTAACGAGGTAGAACAATTATTTGATATTCGTGCAGCGCTATCTTCTTTAGCAGCTCAACAGGCAGCAAAAAATATTAGCCCTGAATTACTCAAGCAGTTACGGGAAATAATCAATACCATGGCCGAAGGTGTAGCTACAGGTATAAGTGTTACCGAATATATTGCATTGACTTCCCAGGCCGGACAGATTATTGCGGCGGCTTCAGGCAACACAAGGCTGATGAAAATGATACAGTCGCTGTCGCGACAAACCCTACGATATGCTCAACTTGGCCTTTCTACACAGGAACGCCGCCAGCAGTCATCGCAGCATTGGGCCAAACTTCTTAAAGCTATCAAAACCGGCGATGCCAAAACAGCCGGTGAAGTAAACGCCGAGACCATCCGCTTATCCAGAAATGCCGCTGTTCAACAACTAAAGCAGGATGCCAACAAAAACTAAGCAGACACCAGTATATTGTAAGGAGTTTTGTTAACTCGATTCTGCTGTTGTATACATTTCTAAAGTTAAAAGCATTGCTATAGTAATTTCGCTATATGCTTGCCTTCCCGCTACATCTTGGTATTCATTACTTGATTATTCTTCTGAATTCTTAAGATTTCCTTAAGTTTACTGCTTTAGTCTTTACCGCACTGAAATACTATAAGGTTGAGTTCGTTATGACGACTTACGCACTAAAGACGACATCCGATGTTATAAAAAGCAAAGCCTCGCGCAGAAAGTCACTGTTCAGCAAATTGTTATCTCCAGCTCCTGAGTTCAGTTTAAGCCACAGAACAGACGCTGACAGAAGTGTCACTGAACAATTTATCAAACAGCAGTTTCAGAAAAGTTACGACGCTGACATCCATGAATTTTTCCCCGAGCTGCTGTGCATGCGCTGCTTTGACAATCTTTCGGGCACGGCTGGCATGCGTACTGCAAAAAACACAAGATTGTTTCTTGAGCAATATCTGGATCAAAACATTGAAAGCGAGCTATCCCAGAAATTTGAAAAGCAGATAAATCGTGACGGTATTGTCGAAATTGGTAATCTGGTATCAAGTCAGCGTGGTGCCAGCCATCTTTTATTTTTACTGTTTACGTCAGTATTACATCAGGCCGGTTATCAGTGGATAGTCTTTACCGCCACAAAAGCCCTGTATAACAACCTCACTAAGCTGGGTTTTGACATTAGCTCTCTTTGCGAGGCCGATCCCTTAAAACTCGGTGACAACGCGCTAGACAGCTGGGGTAAATATTATGAGACCCAGCCTCGGGTCTTTGCCGGCAATCTTGATGACGCCATGCACATTATCCGAACACGACCACTGTATCGGCGTATTCTGAAATTATATTCCAAACAAATTAACTACCTGGCCAAAGAGTTTAAAGCTGCCCAGCATGACTGATCTGCTCAAGCAATTAGAAGAAATTGTTCCGACTGAAAAAGCTGTTTTAAGCGATGGAACCAGGGTAGTCAGTCTTGAACAACTGACTAAAGAGGTTGACCATTTCAGCGGAATTTTAAAAAAACTCGCTGTCAGCAGACTGGCGCTTTATGCCGATAACTCGATTGGCTGGCTTGTCGTTGATCTGGCCTGCCAGAAATTGAATATCTGCTTGCTGCCGCTGCCGGACTATTTTAGTAACGAACAGCTTGTACATGCACTAAACAGCAGCGCCATCGAATATATTTTTACAGATCAGGCAAACCACCTGATCTCACGCTTACCCAAGCTGTCTCTGACAAAGAAGCTCGATTACACGACAGATTTGTGCTTTCTTGAAAATACAGAGACAGCAAAAAAACCGTTACTACCTGAATCCACCCAAAAAATTACCTTTACTTCCGGCTCAACCGGTCAGCCGAAAGGTGTCTGTCTCAGTCTGCACCAACAGCTGCAGCAGGCTGCAACCTTAGCGGCACTTATTGATATAAAAAATCCTGTTCACCTGTGCCTTCTTCCTTTGAGTACCCTGCTGGAAAACATTGCAGGAATCTACACCCCCTGGCTCGCTGGCGGCAGCATACAAATCCGCTCATTGGCAAAACTTGGCTATGGAGGCAGCCGACTGCTTGAGCCGGAAAAACTCTTAAAGTCTATTACTGAAATACAGCCCGACACGCTGATAGTGACGCCACAGCTACTCATGTTTCTGGTGCATTCAATAAAACAGGGCTGGCCGGTACTGAATTTAAAATTTGTTGCAGTCGGTGGCAGTAAAGTAGCGCCGGAATTGCTTGCAGAAGCCAGAAAATTGGGTATTCCTGCTTATGAAGGTTACGGACTGTCAGAATGTGCTTCGGTTGTCAGCCTGAATATTCCCAATCAGGATAAGCCAGGCAGCTGTGGCAAAGCACTTCCCGGATTACAACTGACGATTGATGATGATGAAATAATGGTTTCCGGTAATGCCATGCTGGGTTATCTGAATGACCCTGCAAGCTGGTATCCATCGCTTATCCCTACAGGTGATCTAGGCTTTATTGATGCAGATGGATTTGTCCACATCCACGGCCGCCGCAAAAACCTTTTAATCTCCAGTTATGGCCGGAACATTTCACCTGAATGGGTAGAAAGTGAATTGCTGCTGTCCCCTTTACTTGCAGAGGCCGTTGTTTTTGGTGATGCCAGGCCTTTTTGCAGCGCGCTGATCTATCCTGCAAACGATTCGATCAGTGACATGCAGATCCAAAACGCCATCAAGCAGGCAAATTCGACTTTACCGGACTATGCCCAAATACAGGCATGGTTGAGACTGGAAGCTCCACTTTCAACAGACAGCAGGTTCATGACCAGTAATGGTCGCCCACGCAGAGAGGCTATTAACCAGTTTTACCAGACACAAATAGCTAGTCTGTATCAGCAAAAAGTAGACCAAAAATCCCAGCAAGCAAATGTGAGTAAGCCCCTATGAGCTTTTACCAGCAACTGATTGAGTCAACCCAGGAAGAACAACAAAGATTGTTAAGCGCACCAATTATCCAGCGTTGTTTTCAGGGTGATTTTACTTTGGATGACTACCTGAGTTTTTTGCTGCAGGCCTATCACCACGTTAAGCACACTGTCCCGTTATTAATGAATGTCGGCGCCAGATTACCGGAAGAAAAGGAATGGTTACGGGTTGCTATTGGCGAATATATTGAAGAAGAAATGGGTCATCAGGAATGGATTCTGAATGATATTGCTGTGTGTGGATTTGACAAGGAGATAGCAAGAATGCTGACACCATTACCGGCTACTGAACTAATGGTGTCTTATGCCTATGACATGATAAACCGGGTTAATCCACTGGGTTTCTTCGGGATGGTACATGTCCTTGAAGGCACCAGCATCAATATTGCCGACAAAGCTGCAGATATTATTCGCGAAAAATTAAATCTTCCCCGTAAGGCATTTTCATATCTCTATTCACACGGCACGCTTGATCAGGAACACGTGAAATTTTTCGAAAACCTGATGAATAAAATTACCGATGAAAAAGAACAAAGGCTAATCATTCACAACGCCAAAATGTTTTATAAACTCTACGGTGATATTTTCCGCAGTCTCAAACCTGAACACCATATCCCCAGATTTCTCATGAGTGAGCGTGACCATGCAACTGGCTAATAAACGAATTCTGGTCACAGGTGCTACCGGCGGTATAGGCTCAGCGCTTTGCAGACAACTGGAAAAAGCCGGAGCAAAACTCTTGCTCAACAGTCATAACGGAAATCAGCTTGATCGATTTCAGACAAGCCTTGATCTAAACCATGACATTGTTGTTGCCGACATCAGTTCCACAGAAGGCCGTCTGGAGATTGTAGAAGCCTGTAAGCAGAACGGCGGTATTGATGCTCTCATTAATCTTGCCGGCATTATGGATTTTGCCATGTTTGAATCCCAGCCCCCTGAGATTATTGAAAAAACATTGCTTGTTAACACCCTGGCTCCAATTCAGCTTATTAATTTATTACTTCCACTGTTACAGCAAAGAACAGAGTCAGCAATAATCAATGTAGGATCAACCTTTGGCAGCATTGGCCATCCTGGTTTTAGTGTTTATTGCGCCAGCAAGGCTGCTATCAAAACTTTTTCGGAAGCCCTTGCCAGAGAACTGGCTGACAGTAAAGTCAGGGTTTCCTATGTTGCGCCACGCGCAACTGATACAAAATTCAATACTGACAAAGTCAATGCACTCAACGCAGCCCTTGGCAATAAAGCGGACTCGCCAGACTATGTTGCCGCCCAGATTATCAAAGTGCTGGAGACTGGTGAAACCTGCAGATATCTTGGCTGGCCGGAAAAACTGTTTATACGTATCAACGCCCTGTTACCTGGGATGGTTAGCAAGGCGCTGGTTAAAAATCTCAATATCATTAAACAACATGCAGGTTCCTGAGGAGGAGTTATGACAACAATAAAAAACACCGTTCTATTAATGGTTCTGCTACCCTGTTCAATCGCGTTTGCTGATGTCGATGCTGACGTTATGCATTTACAGGAGCGCTGGGCAGAAGTTAACTATCAGCTTGAAAGTAATTTACAGGAAAGTGCCTTTGAGCAATTAATTGCCGAAGCAAACTCTGTTACAACAGAATATAATGACTCCGCTGCAGCATGGATTTGGAGTGGCATTATAAAGTCCACCTACGCTGGAGTTAAAGGTGGCTTGGGTGCACTTTCTATGGTGAAAGAAGCAAAAGCAGATTTGGAAACAGCGATGGCAATTAATCCTGATGCACTTGATGGCTCTGCTTACACAAGTCTGGGGACTCTCTATTACAGTGTCCCGGGTTGGCCTATTGCTTTCGGCAATGACGAAAGAGCTGAGGAACTTTTGCTACAAGCACTTACTCTAAACCCTGACGGAATTGACCCTAATTATTTTTATGGCTCCTATTTAGCCAGTGAAAAACGTTATGATGAAGCCCGTCAGTATCTGCAAAAAGCGCAACAGGCCCCTGCCCGACCTGACAGACCTGTGGCAGATGCAGGCCGTCAACAAGAAATTAGTGAGTTGTTGTCAGAAATAGCCAATAAATAAGACACATGCAGATATTGTTAGTTGAGGATGACAGACCTCTGGCGCTGGGATTGCAGAAAGCACTTCAAATCCAGGGCTATGCAGTTAACCATGTTGAAAATGGAAATGCTGCTTTACATGTTATCGCTACTGAAAAGCCGGATATTCTGGTGCTGGATGTAGGTCTGCCAGATATAAGTGGCCTGGATGTACTGAAAAAACTACGAAAAACTGAAACTGCTTTACCTGTTCTGCTACTGACCGCCAGAGACTCGACTGATGATAAAGTCGCCGGCCTGGATAGTGGAGCCGATGATTATTTAGCCAAACCTTTTGAGATGAGTGAGCTGCTTGCACGCTTGAGAGTGCTAGAGCGAAGGCTTACAAGTACTAAAACGTCAACCATCAATATCGGTAAAGTCTGCCTTGACACTATAGAGCAGCATGTCACCTACGAAGAAAAACAAGTAGACATGGCACGCCGGGAATATATGCTGTTAAAAAGCCTGATGGAAAATGCCGGCCGGATCCAAACCCGTGAGTCATTGGAGACCAAGCTGTATAGCTGGGGAGAAGAAGTCAGCAGTAACGCGCTGGAGGTACACATCCATCATCTACGTAAAAAATTAGGCGGTGATTTTATCAAGACTGTTCGTGGGGTTGGATATAAAATCAATACAGAGTCCGCCTAGTGGGTTCCATTCGAACATTTCTGATCGCAGGAATTCTGGCAATCCTGATTTTGTTCAATTTCATTGCTGCCCTGCGCGGTTATCAATCCAGTATGGCAGAAGCAGACATACTGTTCGACAATGAACTACTGGACCTATCTCGTCTGGTCGCCAATCTCGATCTTGAGCAATTAGGCGATGATTTTCGTTTGGGCAATAACCTGGCTTTCCAGGTATGGCAGGAAAACAATCAGACGGATAGACAATTAATAGGCGCATCTTTTCATGCGCCTGACTCGCCAATCAATATGTTTTCCCTCGGCTTTGATTACGCTAATTTTGACGGCTATCGCTGGCGTACATATACGCGTTACGATAATTTAGCAAAACGCTGGATTGTTGTTGCCGAACGAACAGATTTGCGTTTTATTCTGGCAGAAAACGTTGTGCTGGAGTCCATCACACCAATTCTGTTCGGTATTCCGCTGATTGGTTTGTTAATCTGGGTTATTGTCAGTCAGGGCTTAAAGCCTTTAAGGCAGTTATCAGAAGAGTTGAGTAAAAAACCGATTAACGATCTCAGTCCCTTAAAAGGCTATCACGCGAAAAATGAATTGAATCAGGTCGTACAATCCTTAAACGGCTTTATAAGCCGACTGGATCAGGCATTGGAGCGTGAAAAACGTTTTTCTGCTGATGCAGCGCATGAACTTCGTACCCCGATAAGTGCTCTGAAAATCCAGCTGCATAATTTACAACATGAGCTCAATGGCAAAAGTGAGGCATTCCTTGCTTTGCAGGATGGCGTTGATCGCATGCAGCATTTGATTGAACAACTGTTATCCCTGTACCGTTCCAGTCCGGATCAATTCACTGCCAATTGTGCTGAACTGGATTTATTTACTATCACGCAGGATGTCATCGCCCAGAATTATTCACTATTTGAAAAGAAACATCAGAACCTGGAACTGGAAGGAAAATCTGAAAAAATTATCGCTGAAAAATTTGCACTGGAAACAATGATCACCAACCTGCTTACCAATGCCTGTAAATACAGCCCTGAAGGTTCCAACATCAAGGTTCGTGTTGAATCTGATAAAGAGTGTGTTTGTCTGCTTGTTGAAGACAATGGCGCAGGGATACCTGACGCTGAAAAAGAACGCATTTTTGAACGTTTTTATCGCTCTTCGATAAATGACAAGTCAATGATCCCGGGTTGTGGCCTTGGTTTGACCATAGTCAAACACGCTGTAGATCTGCATGATGCAAAATTGACTCTGGAAAATGCCGAGTCTCATAGTGGTTCTGTTTTTAAAATCTGTTTCAAACGCAGCTGATGATGAATAACATGAAATTGATAATAAAATTCATTGCCATCACTTTTGCCGTCAGTTGCTACACACTAAGTCTTGGTGCTAACCAGGAATTTGAAATAGTTATTCAGGATCATCTTTTTTTTCCTTCCATGCTGGAGCTTCCTGCCGAACAAAAAATACGCCTGTTGATTATTAATCAGGACCCTACAGCTGAAGAGTTTGAAAGTTATGAACTCAATCGGGAAAAAGTTATTCCAGGTAATAGTCGTACTGTTATTTTTGTTGGCCCCTTAAGTCCCGGTGAATATCCCTTTTTTGGGGAATTTTATCCCCGAACAGCGCAGGGTATGATCATCGTCAAATGAAAGAGCTGAACTAAACTATGTTTTTGGATGCCGTTATACTTGTTCTGCAGGAAATTGTTGAGGCAGCTTTATTAATCAGCGTACTCCTGGTGTTAACCAGACTATTACGTCAACTCTGGCCAACTGATTTTAATTTGGGAAACTTCTGGCTTATCACATCTGCTTTGCTTGGCCTCATAGGCTCCTGGATTTATGCTCGCTTGATACCAACAATTTCTCTCTGGTTTGACTATGTCGGTCTGGAAGTAGTCAACGCATTCATTCAGACCTGCATTGTTGTCTTACTCTTAATGCTTTGTTATAGCCTTACCCGGGAGCGACTGAAAAAATACCCTCAACTCAGTAAACTGACTGGTATTTTTATAACACTGGTCGTGTCACTCGGCATTATTCGTGAAGTGTCCGAAATTATTATTTATGTCGCAGGCATTACTTCCCAGCCTGAAAATTTTGCACCCGTCATGATGGGATCATTTATTGCGCTGGGCATAGGAACCAGTGGCGGGATATTGCTGTTTTATTTTCTTTTAAGCCTGCCCTCGCTCTGGGCACTCAGGTCCTGCATGCTGTTGCTTGCCCTCTTTACCGGCAACATGGCCTCTCAGGCTTGCCTGTTACTCACTCAGGCCGATTGGTTACCTTATACACCCGAGCTTTGGAACAGCTCTTCCCTGCTGCCCGAATATACCGTACCGGGCCAACTGCTTTATGCTCTGATCGGCTATGAAGCCACACCATCCATTTTGCAGTTTGGCTGTTATGCTGTGGCCGCGTTTTTAATTCTGATCAGTCCGCTTTTTAAAATTATCTGGTTTTCAAAAAAAAGATCCGTAAACAGCTTAGATAATTATGAGATATAAATATAAATCACTTACCTTATTTTCCCTGCTCACAACCAACTGCCTGTTCTGTAATCTGGCGCAGGCCGATGGCGCCAGCATTGACAAGGTCTATCACCCTTATGTAGATGCCATGGAACACGAACTGGAATACCGGGTGCTGGCGCAGGATAAACAGCCTGGCCTTTATACTTCTGCCCAAATACATCAATTATCGCTGGGCACGTCTTTCTCCGACCGGTGGTTTGGAGAGGCTTATATAATTGGTGAAAAATCGCGAGATGGAAATTTTGAAATTGAAGCCTATGAGCTCGAATTAAAATGGCAGTTGACCGAACAAGGAGAATTTTTCGCAGATTGGGGACTTCTCTTCGAATACGAAACAGAAACCGAAGTAGATATAGAAGAATTCAGTGTTGCCCTGCTGACTGAAAAAGAGTGGGGACGCTGGAGCGGCACAGCTAATTTGTTTTTGATCCAGGAATGGGGCGGCGACATTGAAGACGAACTGGAAAGTGTATTATCCCTGCAAGCACGTTACCGCTATTCCTCATTTTTTGAACCCGGTCTGGAGTTTTACAAGGGGCAGACGGCGACTGGCCTAGGACCTGTTATACAAGGCGACATCAACACCGGCATTCGAAAAAAGTTACACTGGGAGGCGGGTTACATTTTAGGGCTGGATAATGACAGTCCTGATCAGAGTCTGCGTTTTCTCCTGGAATTTGAGTTTTAGCTATCCATCAGTCTTATTGATTGAAATCTATAATAACCTCAGTGCCTTTATCTTCTACACTGCTAACAGATATTTGCCAGTTAAAACGATCACAAATTCTTTTCACCAGGTTCAATCCCAGGCCCGTCCCTCCTACCTTGGTTGTGTAACTTCGATCATAAATATGAGGCAAATCTTTTTCCGGGATACCTGACCCGGTATCGCTTATAGTCAGTTTTCCTTGTGCCAGGGTAATATTTATTTCACCTTGATGAGTATGCTCAATAGCATTTTTTAATATGTTACTGACCATAATCCGCACAATACTGTCCGGTTGCTGAAGTGACAATTCACTTTGTAATTATGTTGATACCCTTAACCCTTTCTCCTCCGCGGCTGAAAGAAAATGTCGGCACTGATATTGTTTACTGGGAGCAGGTAATCAGTAATAAAGGCAGAATTGATTAAGGTTTGAGTTTTCACTGAATAAAAGGGTCAGCTTATTCTGACCCTTTTAATTCTTTTGATTTATCTTAACTAAATGACTAGCTTTTAAATATTTATTTAGCACCAATCAGCCTGCTTGTGATATCCGCAACATGTCTGCCCTGGAAACGTGCAATATCCAGCTCCAATTGACTCGGTTGTCTTGAGCCATCACCGTCTGCAACAGTTGAGGCGCCGTAGGGAGAGCCACCATTTATCGCTGTCATATCCAGCAGCTTTTGTTCCGTATAGGGCACCCCCACTACCACCATGCCATGGTGAATGAGTGTTGTATGGAAACTGGTGATTGTTGTTTCATGGCCTCCATGCTGACTGGCACAACTGGTAAAAACACTGCCAACTTTGCCAACCAGAGCGCCGTTCATCCATAAAGCGCCGGTTTGATCCAGAAAGTTTCTCATCTGGGCACACATGTTACCGAAACGTGTTGGCGTACCGAAAATAATGGCATCAGCCTCGGCTAATTTATCCGGTTCAGCAAAGGGAACATCTTCAAATTCCTTGCGTGTATCTCTTGCCCCACTCAGTAAAAGCACATCCTCAGGAATCAATTCGGGAACCTGAAGCAGTTTTACCTCAGTGTTTTCAATATCGGAAGCGCCTGCAGCTATTTCGTTAGCCAGTTTATGAACATGTCCGTACATGCTGTAAAAAACTACCTGAATTTTAGTTTTCATTATTTGCTCCCTTCTATTTCAACCCGAAGATCAGCGTCAGTAATAATATTTTTCCGACACAGAACTCGGCTCATGGCTTCTTTTAAGTTATTTTCACTATTTTCAGTACAGGATTTTTCCCGCCATGCCACATAACCATCAGGCCTTACCAAAACAGCACCATCCGGCGTAATGCCATAGGCTTCCGAAAATGGCAGTGTGAACGGGCTTGAAATTTTGTCCCTGTGTATAGGTAAATCAACATACGTGGCGCTTGAACCGGGCGTTTCAATAAGCCTGAAATCCAACTCAATATTTAAAGCTGTAGCAACTTTATACGCGATGCTTTTCCACTTTTCTCCATAGTGGGATGTTAGCAGTACAAACCTTTCACCATATAAATCTATGGTCGACCCAAGCTTGCCATTAATAAGTATCTCCACATGTGGAGCTCTTGTTCCCGGCAAAGCAAATGACACCCTTGGATCAATATCTATTTCTCCATCATCGATATAATCTGCATCCGGTATAACTGCATCTGATCTATAACGGTTAAATTCAACATGCACATCAGGAATTTGTTTTTTTACACCGTCCATGCCTAAATCTGGATCCGACCGGGTCACATAACGCTGATACCCTTGCTCTATCATTTGCATTGCAGCCGGTTGCCTCTCATCGTTGTAGGATGCTAACAAGGCTTCATCAGCCTCTTCGCGTAAAACTGCTGCCAGCTTCCAGGCCAGATTATGTGCATCCTGAATACCGGTATTACCGCCATAGCCTCCTGTTGGCGTAGTGACATGTGCTGCATCACCGGCTAAAAATATCTTACTTTCCTGTAGTCGCTCAGCAGCATGACAAACTGCTTCCCATTTATGAACATCTTCTACCTGAACGTCCAGACTCTGATCTCCCACAGCATCACGTACATATTGCGCTGCTTTTTCTTCAGTAACACCTTCTGCGGCATTACGTGCATCAGGGTTATTAATGTCATCAACGGTGAATATCACAAGAAAACCGCCCAGTCCGGTTTTTTCTAGCCTGAAAAAACCTCTGACATGCTGATTGTTAACATAAATAACTCCGAGGTTTCTGCCGCGCAGAGCCTTGGAACAATCCGCCCTGAAATAGACAGTGATGCTTTGTGACATAACCGGGTAACCCTGCATCTTGATACCCAGCTCATTTCTTATTGGACTTCTGTTGCCATCGCAGGCAACAAGATACTTACCCTTAAATACTTTCTCTTCCCCACTATCAATATGCTTTGCCCGCACCGACACAGCTTCCTCATTTTGAGAAACATCAGTGATCTGATGAGCATAAAGAAACTCTGCACCCAACTCCTCTGCCCTGTCCTTGATGATCGGCTCAAGTACCTGTTGTGGCATGAATAATCTGCGGACTGGCGTCAGGTCTTCTATTCCCTGATTGATATCCGGTATGTAATTGGCAATCTCCCTGCCCACAAGCGATTCCACCGCATTCATGCCACCATTGGGGTCATATAAAGCATGTGCAGCCTCCACCACTTTTTGTTCAATCCCGGCCTGTCTCATCATTTCCAGTGTGCGCAGTTGAAAATAACCGGCTCTTGGATGTATCGCTGTACCGCGATGTTTTTCGATTATTAAACTCTTTACACCATGCATTGCTAAAAACATTGATGTAGATAATCCAACCAAACTGCCTCCAACTATCAGCACCGGCATTTCAGCTTCCTTACCATAAGTTTCATTCTTTTTATGCAATGTCATTTTTAACCCTCTTGATATATTTTTATTGTTAGGCTTCATAGACCCGGTATCTTTTTAAAAAAGTATCCACTACCTTTTTTGCATGTTCTTCAATTTCACTATCATTTGGTGACTGCTGGGCACCAACAACCTGTGCAATCAGTCTCTCCCAGAAAAGCAGGCCCTGGAATTCATGAGCTGCCCATTCCGGATCATCCACATCCAGTGTTTTTGATGCTTTTTTTGCAGAAAAATATTGCGTTAAGGCAGCCTGCGCCGTTTTAGCACCAACCTGATAATAAGTCGGGCCCAATTCCGGATAACGTCCAAGTGATGATATTGTTGCCCTCACCACGGCTACATGTTTGTCATTCAGTATTTTTGAAAGAGCAAGCCTGGCATACATCAATAAAGCTTCAGCAATATCCAATTCCTGCAAATGAAAAGCATGCAAGGCCTGTGAAATTTCCAGCGCAACATCTTCAGTAAGTGCAGCGAGTAAGCCCTGTTTATTGCCAAAGTACTGATATATAGCAGATTTAGAACAGCTTGCGCGCTGGCAAATGGTTTCCAGCTTCGTATCTTCGTAACCAAGCTCAATCATTAATTCTGTTGCTGCCAGTTTAATTGCTTCGCGTTTTGCTAAAGACTTATTGATTTTGGCCGTATTTTTATCAACTAATATTCTTTTATTTGTACTCATAGGTATTATTTAATTTAAATTAATATATATATTTCAACATGTTATAAAATATTTAATATTTAATTTAAAAAAATAGTACCAATTGGTACTATTTTTAGCAAGATTAATTTAATACCAAACCGCCTTGCTTGATAAAATTTAGCAAAGCGAGCTTGGAAGGTAAGCTTGAGGAATTTCTTGTAGATTTATCACCACAGAAGAACATTGCAGCTGTTTCAAAGTATTAAGAGATCAAATCACTCTGACTCTATTAAAGCCAGCTAAATACATTTCTCAACTATATAAATCTTGTGTGGTTTAAACTTGAGCAATTACTACTATTATCGGCAAATGATTTTAGTCGTAACTACCCAAGCTCATTTAGGCTATCAAGAAACTCTGTTATCTGGCGATTGCTATCTGTGTGATCTTGATCGGATTGGTTAAAATTATCCAGCGTCAGAGACAATACCGGTACCCCTGCCTGCTTTAATGCTCTCAATACAAAGGGGTCGGCATCAGACAAGGCAATGGCAGCCTTAACACCGTGCGTCTCAGCCTCTTTCACATGCCAGGCCCCTGCCCAGGTTGGCATGCGCAATTCATCACCCATAGTGATAAAACGGGCAGCCAGCGCTCGTAATGGGTCACGGTTATTGTCAAAATTACGTATATAACCGTCTGCTGCCAATCCCAAATACATGGACCACACAAATACAGCTCCATGACTTTCCTGCCAACGTTGGTAAAAACCCATGTCACTCCACATACCACGACCAACCCACATCAACCGTAACCGCTCATTTGAACATACGCCTTCACCAGCTTCAGCCTTGGCTTTAACTTCTTCGTAAAATTGCTTGGCCGCATCTCGAGCCCAGGTTGTCCCACGATGCCATTGCGGCACCATAGTGGCTGGCATGGTATCCACAATACTGACTGGTGCTGGATAGGAATGAGCGATCAAGTTTCGTGTTAAGCGATAGTAATTTTCCTGTTCATTGACAAGATGCATGATATCTATGAAGGCTTTCTCATCAAAATCCAGTCCTGTAATTTTTTCTATATGCTTAATCGCCTCGCTTATTTCATCAACCAGTAAATCCAAACGACAAGCCTCGAGTTCTGTATCCCAGTTATCAGGCAACCTTTCCCACCACTGCGCAGAAATATCCAACCTTGGGTCAACTGTACTCTCAAACTGAATAAGCTCCGCCTTGGTTTCACGCGCCCAGTGATCATAGATTCGTGACGTGGCATCACTCGAGATAATGGCTTCCAAAAAATCAGGTTTCGGTAAGCCCCCCCAAGGAGCTAATGAAGCATCCTTATCAAAAAATGCGGCTAAGCCCTGTGCACTGTAAGGCTCAACATCAGTTGGGTAACCATGTTCTTTTAATAAGCCAAGATAACGTTTTGACTGTTGCTTTGCGGCAGTAATGGATGCCCACCACTGCGTAACGACAAAGGGCAACCCCATTGCCCGTAATATTTCTTGCGGGGCATTGGCACCGACCACTGCAAAGGGAATGCCATCACTTGCTTGCTGTCTTACTTTCTGAAACCAATCCCGTTGATAGGAACCAAAGTCAGCTACTGAGTTGAGTGTTTTTTTACTCTGCTTTGCGCTTGACGCAGTTTTTTTTAAAGTTTTATTTTGCTTTATATACTTGCTTGAATTGTTATTGGCTATTGCCGTCTTGGGTTCAGTAAATAAACTTTCTGCATTTACAAGTTGATCACCCCTGTACCAAATACCACAAGCAATTCCCTTCGAAAACAGTTTTCTTTGAATAATTTGTGCATCCCACTGCGATGCTTCGTCGCCTTTAGTCACTAAATACAAGATGGCGTCTGCCTTAGTTTGCCTGGCCAGTTTTCTGAGTTGATGAACTCGATCAGAAGCGGAAATAAACTTAGAGGGTCGTCTTAAAGCCGGATTAGATAAATATTCAAGCCAGTCATTGCCTATCCCTTCCGAGTGTAGAAGCGGGTCACCAAAATCATGAATATCCCCCACGATCTGATAGCCGCCTTTTGATAGTTCCTCATAAACACTATCCGTAAATTGCGGCGCCCCAGTCGTTATCAGTCGCGTCGCTTTTATAGCGTTCTGCGTTTTGCACTCCTCAATAGCCTGCCTCAATAAGGGCGCTAGTTGCTCTGCTGGCCATATTTGTAATGCCGCAGTCATGGCATAAAACTCTGGCCCTGACACCAATGGTGTTTGACCATCCCGCAAAGCTTTTGCTGCCTTTAAAATTGTCAGGTTTGTTTTCAGGTCAGTGCAGGCTTTCTGCCAACTATTGTCGGTCAGTTTTTGCCCCGACAAGGATTCAAGTTCTTGAACTAACTGCTGAAGACGAATCTTGTTATAGGTCTGAGAGGTCTTCTTATCTAAGTGTAAAAAATCTAAAAAATAGACAGGCCGAGGTTCAATTTCACCGGTACGCAACAATTCTCGCAGAGAAGAAAATATCTGCGGTAGTTCGTTGTCAGCATGGGTAATCAAAAGCGGCGTGCTGGTTTTATCACTGATTATTTGTTGTAAGAGCGAACGCCCGCGTTGCCCCATCGTTTCCGTGCCGATTAATTCATCAGCACTAGGTGTTTGCATCTCTAAATCGGCCACCATTCGCACGGGCGTTAAACCTAGGGCTCGAAGTAATTCATATGGGGCATCTGAGCCTAAAACACGGAGTGTCTTGTGGCCTTGCTGGCGTAATTGCGCAGCATACAAAGATGGGTCTCTAGCAGCATCGATAAGCTTCTGGCTTGCAGGACCCGACATTAAATAATCCCTTTACCCCTGAGTTTGGCTATTTTTTCCTCTGAGTAGCCCAGTTTTTCACGCAATATGTAATCGTTGTGCTCACCAACCATGATTGGAAGTACATCATCAAAACCCGTTCTTGCTTCCGAAAAGCTTATTGGTATTCCTGCCGTATGCATATCCACCTTAGGCTCGTAACTGGGATGTGCAACTGGTGCAGTCTCGTTACGTGATGTCACACGCGGGTCACGCATTGCTTCTTCGGGATGACGTACTGGGGCAACAGGCACACCTTCCGCCTCTAATTTATCGACCACTGTTTGAGTCTTCATTGGTTTCGACCAGTTGGTGATCATTGCTTCCAATATGGCAGCATTGGCCACTCGAACATCACGCGTTGCAAAGCGCGGGTCATCGATAAGTTCGGGTCGTTCCATCGCGTTGAACAGCCCTTTTGCGAGCTTTCCATGCACAGCAACCAGTGCTACATACCCATCCGAACATTCAAAAACACCAAATGGAGACAAACGTTGCACGGTTAAACCGGTACGCGTTTCCATACCTGCAGCTTCCATGGCTGCCCAGTTTTCAATGGATACAAAGGAGGTTAAAGCCCCTAACATCGACACATCAACTTGCTGTCCGTTACCGGTTCGATGACGCTGTTCCAGTGCCGATAATATGCCAATCACCGCAAACACAGGGGCCAACATGTCCGCAATAGGAATACCAATTCGAACTGGGGGTTCATTGGCAGCGCCACTGGTATACATTGCGCCAGACAGGGCTTGAATAATAATATCCATTGCCTTGTCACCCTTAGCAGAAGTCGCACCAAAACCACTTAGAGAACAATAAATAATGCCTGGGTTCTCTCTTTTCGATGCTTCGTAACCAACACCCAACCTGTCGGCAGTCCCACTGGTAAAATTTTCCACCACGATATCGGCTGTTTTTACCAGATCCAGAAATATTTGTTTCGCTTCTGGTTGCTTCAAATCCAGTGAGATGCCACGTTTACCACGGGAACGGGTCAAATGTGAAACGGATACATCATCTTCATATTTTTGTTCAACACCTATACCATCTCGACCAATATACGGGCTGTTTTCCCGTGCTAAATCGCCACCTCGGGGATCTTCAATTTTAATCACCTCGGCGCCTAATCCCGCTAGCAGCATGGTGGCATATGGCCCAGCTAAAGCACGAGTAAGATCAATAACCCTTAATCCTTCCAATGGTCGCTCAGGGTTTGTTTGTTCTGTGTTCATTATTTATCCTGGCTTAAGTGCATGTAGCAATTCTGAAAATAATCATAGAGCGCTTTGCTCACAATTTATAGGAGATCCAGCCGCCAGGATTTTCTGCGCAGCTCGAAAAACCGGTTCGGCATCAATGCCTATATCAGCAATAGATAGGGCTTGTTGTAATGCAGCTGAGTTGTATAACTGATCGAATTCCAACTGATCCTGATAAGGGAAGTCATGAAACTGCATGCCATTTTCTTGACCAAATTCCAGTCCACGTGTCTCTGCTATTTTAAGCAGCCTTGATAAAGCTTCTTCCCAGGTATCACGGTTTCCAATAATAATTTCCTGAAGCTCAGAAGGTAAGTTGTTCCATGTTTTTTCAGACATCGCGCGAGCCGGATAACCACCTCGACTAAATTGAATATTAGTGAAGTGATTGGCAACCTCTGAGAATCGCAAGCTATAGATGGTGTCGCCTGGAGCAACAACTCCATCAATTACCCCTTTAGCCAGAGCCGAATATACTTCACCCATTGGCATGTTGACAGGATCAGCACCCAGCTGGCGCAAAACCTCAACCGTTTCGGCAGGCGCTCGTAAACGCATACCACTAAAGTCTTCGAGTGAGTTAATGGGTTTATCTTTTGTAATTATCGCAGGCAAGTTGCCGCCTTGTACTGCCAAAACAACAAGGCCTTCCAACTCATGTTCAAATTGAGGAAAGGCTTTGGCTAGACAGTTATAAACGGACACCTGATCTTCAATAGATCGCACTCCGCCATAAAAGCCAGCTTGTGCGCGAATTAGGTGGGTTCCTCCTTTCACATAAATAGGTGAAATCAAACCAATATCTGCAAGCCCATGGCGAATTTCCAGCATACTCATATCTGAATTAAGAACGGGGCCGCCCCAGTAAGGCTTAAAAGCGATGCGCCCTTGGCTTTGTTCAATCACCGCATTCATCCATTCCTGGTCAGCCAAACTAAAGGGATGGCTGGAAGGATAAGGTGTTGCATAAGTCAAGATGTACTCTGCATCAGCAGAATTATCATCTGATGAACAGCCCGCTAGAATGCCTAGAAAAACAACAGTGAAGAAGAAAAGTTTTATACGCATTGCTACACTCCCACTACGCCAGGCAGCCATAAAACCATAACTGGCAGGGCGATAATCAAACCCAGATGTAATACATCAGCTATAAGAAAAGGTCCTATACCTTTAAAAATAGCGCTCAGTTCAATGTCTTTTGCAATACCATGAATGACATAGGCATTGAGTCCTAACGGCGGCAAAATAAATCCCACCTCCATAGCCCGCACCAAGAAAATACCAAACCAAATCGGACTGTAACCTAGCTCGACAGCAATGGGCAGAAATATGGGGGTAACCAGTAGCATGAGTGCCAGGCCATCGAGAAATGAGCCCAAGACCAAAAACAGAATTGCCATAACAATAATGGCGGTGATTGGTCCCGCATCCATATCCAAAACCAGATTCGACATGAATTGGGCAATCCCTGTGATACTAATAAAGGTCGCAAATAGCATCGCTCCAATAATAATCAGGTAGATCATACCGCTGGTTCTAAGGGTTTCTACAAAGGCGGTGACCAAAACCGAAAAACGCAAGGCACCACGAATTGCACACAAGACCAAGGCTAAAGCGACCCCAACGGATGCCGCTTCAGTCGGGGTAAACCAACCAACTGTTAGGCCACCAATAACCAGTACCACTAAAAAGAAAACATCAATTATTTTGACTAAACTCGCCAGACGATCTCGTATGCTGACACGCTTACTTGAGGGGCCCAACGCTGGCTTAAAATAGCAAAGCAACGAGATTGCAAACATATAAAACAGGGCTTGAGTAAGGCCTGGCAGAATCGCGGCAGCAAATAATCTGCCGATCGATTGTTCAGCAATAATACCGAATACAATCAACGCCCCAGATGGCGGGATAAGTGCCCCTAATGTGCCACCGGCCGCTAATGCCCCACAGGCAAACCCCGGGGCATAACCTGCTCTTCGCATCTCGGGCAAAGCGGCAGAACCAACAGTAGCCACCGTGGCCAAACTTGAGCCACTAATCGCTCCAAACCCCGCACAACCAGCAATAGATGCCAAAGCCAAACCGCCACGTCGATGACCTATAAAGCGTGCAGCGACGTCAAAGAAGTCTCGGCTGGCACCCGCCGCAAAACACAAATGGGCCATCAGCAAGAAGAGTGGTAATACGCCCAGATCATATCGACTGACTACATCAAAACTTACTACGCCAACTTTTATCAGTGCAGCCTCGGGGCTGATAATGACGGCAATCCCTGCCAAGCCCACCAGACCTAGACCAATACCTATGGGAACGCCGATGGTGATGACTACCAGCAGCAGGACAAGCCCTAAAACACCAATGAGTTCCGGACTCATTTTTTACTTTCACCAAAACGACTGGCCAAAAAATAAGCACTAACTGAAATCAGCGCAAGTAATAACAATAAACGTAGCCATACCAGAGGGATATGCAGTATTTCCGAGCGCTCATGCTCAGCCCAAACTTCCCAAATGATCCATGCACAACCAACCACCATTATGAGTGAATAGACAGTGCTGATAAACGCCGTGAAGCGGTTTAGTTTTGCAGAAAATTCTGGGTTCAACCTATCAGTTAAAATTCGTACCCGTGCATGATTGCCATATTTTGTTGCAGCAACAATCGCTCCTGATGACAGCAGCACGATACATGCCTGTACAATTTCAATAGAACCCAATAAAACAATATTCAGATGTCGCCCTATCACAGCTACCGTATCTGTTAACACAGCAAGCGCTAAGCCAAGGGAACCAATCAGAAGAAATATACACTCGGTGGTAGAAAATGCTTTGACCGGTTCAGGTGGTTTTTCTGAAATGTCTTCTTGTGGTTTCATTGCTAGCCTTCCGCAAGCTTTGACCAGGAATAATCAAAATTCAACCAGAGTGAATC
>Ga0255760_10000855_pt1 | contig 29896 bp, 28 predicted proteins | sample 071ome_25_FD_179960 | JGI IMG/M metagenome (GOLD analysis project Ga0255760, IMG submission 179960) | Coastal salt marsh microbial communities from the Groves Creek Marsh, Skidaway Island, Georgia - 071410BT metaG (version 2) | ecosystem: Environmental > Aquatic > Marine > Intertidal zone >...
CGTCCCCCCTAGGGAGAAGGCGTTGGCGAAAAAGGTACTTAGGGCCGAGAGCAGGGGTCCCTGTTCAAACGGAAGGGGGGCAAAGTGAACTTCCTGCATCTCTGCCAGCGTTTCCGCTGCAAGCAGATGATTGTCCTCTCCTTCCAGGGCGCGAAAGTGCCAGCGCATAAACTGGATCAGGTCTTCGGTGTTGGTAAGTAGACCTGCCGCGGGATGCCCAAGGACCGTGGCCATCTCGGGAAATTCGTCTCCCCGCCGCGTTTGGTGGATACGGCGACCGTAACCGATCGCCGGTTCGGGCAGGTTTAGGGCGGCAGGTGTGTTTGGAAAGCGCGCCGAGGACATGGCAAGGGGGGCGAAAACAAAGCGCTGAAGGTACGCCTCGAAGGGTAACCCTGAGCTGCGCTCAACCATGAGGCCCGCGAGGTCTAGGCCGAGATTTGAGTACTTCGAGTACCGGTTGGGGGGGAAGAGCAGCTCTTGATTTGCCAGTCCTGACAAAAGCCTCCGGCGCGCTTCTGAGGGGTCTGCCTCGCCAGGGCCCAAAGGTAGAGCGGGGTGGGTGGGGAGGCCGGCCGTATGGGTAAGGAGAGACCGTACCGTAATGGCTTCGATCCAGCTCTCCTCAGCCCGAAGGGTTCGTAACTCGGGAATAAGGTCCACAACCTTTGTGGACAAAGAGAGCTCTCCCTTTTCGACAAGCTGCATCACGGAAATGCTCGTGAAGAGCTTTGTGAGGGAGGCGATACGGTAGGGCGTGCGTAGGGTAGCTGCCCTTTCCTGTTCAATAGCTGCGTAGCCAAAGGCTCTTGCATAAATGAGCTCCTGGCCTGAAACGACAGCAAGGGAAAGGCTTGGAAGGGACCTTTCTTCCATGAGGTTTTCAACCCAGGCCTCGAACACGCGAAGGCGGGCATCAAGGGGCAGATCTTGGGCCGATGCGCCGAAGGTCAAGGGCGTATAGAACGCGAGGTTTAAAAATAAAAGGATGCAACACCTTTTGCCGATTTTCCTCATGAGCTAATCACGGGTCGGGGCATGGCGCTTTTCCAAGGACAGTATTAGACAGCCAGGATACAGGTGCTGGGGCGCGCTCGCGCCCCGGTCTTATGGGCTCAGTTGTTCACCCAGCGCTTTATTTCCGCCGTCATGTTGGTCCCTTCGAGGATCCGCGTGCCGGACGCGGCGGCGGCATAGCTCGCCATGGCCTCGGTGCCTTGGAGGGCCATCATGGCTTCCGTTAGCTTCCCACGCGTGTCCGCGACAAAGGTGACAAAGTGCGTTCCTGGCATCGTTCCTGCTGCTATCACCTCGCCGAGGTAGACGGCTCCAGGGAACTGCTGGATGGCCGGAGAACCCCAGAAATCATCAAAGGCCTGCATGAATCGTGGTCCGTCCGTCACCGTGATCGCGAAGATGATGCTGGTGGGCGTTGCGCTGGAAATATCACCAGGTTTCACTTTTGCCCGAAGGATGGCGTAGGTATTTTCCCATTCGGGACGGGCGGCCTTCCGTAAGGTGCTCTGGAACTCTTTCCAGGCAGGGCTTGCAGCGGTCGTTTGCGCCGATTGGTCCATGGCAGCGCCGTCGGGATAGAAGATATTGACCTGGTGCGTGCTGTTGTAATCGCCGTTCACGACATTTTGCAGCAACACCACGGTGTTATTTCCCGCCTTTCCATCCTTGCTGGTTCGCCAAGCATCCATGGCCTCAAGTACGGCTGGGGCGTCGCTGGCGATGACGCCAACGCTTTGTCCATAGAAGAGAGGCTTACTTGCCTCCGCAAAGACGCACGCTGAGCCAAGCATTAGGCTGGCGAGAAGGCCTAGGGCATTGAGAATTTTCATGGCAATTGCTCCGGTAAAAAAATCACCCTAGCAAGCGTGAGCTGGCGGTTGAGGCGTTTGTTGAGGGATTGGGAGACGCGCGGACGGACGGCGCCCTTTGTAAGCTGCGGCTGCGATAACTGTCAGATGTATTGACCGCGGCCTGCTTGGGAAGGTTCCGCGCTCTGCCTACGGACCAGCCCCGCCGCTGGGCGGGGCTCATTTGCATGCCCAAAGCGCCGTGCGCTCTCGTGCCTGTTCAAAATTAGTTGAGCGCTGAGGTATCTCGCTGGAGTCGCTCCTCCGCAAGGAAGCCTCCAGTACACTGAAGCCGCCAGACGGCGCGGTCGTACCCTAGGGGTCGGCGAGGCAAAAAGGGGAGGGGGGATTTCATGACTGATAGTCCAGCGCAACGGGCAGTCGATGCCGCTTATGAGGCGCTCCAGGCCGAGTACGTGGCGGCTAATCCCAAGAGCGCCGCGGCGTTTGCGGCGGCGAAGGATGCAGGCATCGCCGGCGGCACCAATCGCGCCTCCGTGTTCTATGCGCCCTTTCCCCTAACTTTTGTGGATGCCCAGGGGGCGACGGTGGAAACGGCCGATGGGCAGAAACTCACGGACCTATTGGGGAACTTCACCGCCGGGCTCTTCGGCTTCTCCCCGGCGCCGGTACAGGCGGCGGTTCAGAAAGCCATGGCCCATGGTCACGCCCTTGGGGGCGGCCCGAATCTTCATGAAGCCGAAGTGGCCCGCAAGCTCACGGCGCGCTTCCCCTCCATGGAGCAGATCCGCTTCACCATGACGGGTACGGAGGCGAATACCTACGCTATCAACACGGCGCTAGCGGTCACTGGTCGGCGCAAAATCCTGGTTTACGACGGGGCCTATCACGGCGCCTGGATTCATGGGGGCCGCTCCGCCGGGCCCTTAGATACCCCCTACGAGAAGATCACCGTGCCCTACGGCGACGCCGATCTCATCGCTCGCACCATTGAGCAGAACGCCGGGGACCTTGCCGCCGTCATCCTCGAGCCGGTGATGGTGAATCCCACCACCTACTTAAAGCGCGTGGCTCCTAAGGCCTATCTTCACCGTATCCGGGAAGCCTGCACGGCAGCGGGCTGCGCCCTCATTTTTGACGAAGTGATGACGTCGCGCCTGGCCCCCGGGGGCGCGCAGGCCCTGGTGGGCGTCACGCCGGACATGACCACCATCGGTAAGTATTTCGGGGGCGGGCTGCCCTTCGGCGCGTTTGGTGGGTCCCGCGCTTGGATGGCGCGTCACGATCCTTTTCATCCCCAGACCATCAACAGCGGCGGCACCTTTAACCAGAATGCCCTGTCCATGGCAGCGGCGGTGGCGGTGCTCGATGAGCTCTGGTCCCCGGAGCAGTGCGTGGCCCACAACGCGCGGGGGGATGCGCTCCGGGAGGCGATCAACCAGCTTGGGCAGCAACATGGCGCGCCGCTCCAGGCCTGTGGCACGGGAAGCCTCATCACGCTGATCTGGCAGAAGGATCCCGTGATTGGTGAGATCGGCGATGGGACGGTCGCCCATGAGCTGAATATTTCCGCCCATCCTGCCGTGCGGCTGCTGCCTGCGCTCTTCTGGTTCTATATGGTCCTGCGGCACGACTTCCTCGCCGGCAGCCCGCGGCTGAACTACCTGACGCTGCCGACGGCGCTGACCGAGGCCGACTACGACCGATTCCTGTCGGCTTTGAACGACTTCCTTGCGCGCAATCGAAAGTTGCTTGGGCTCTTAGCTGAAGAGATGGTTTAGGGAAAGGCTTCCGTAAGTACCTCTATTTGCTCGGCCAGATAGACCCTAAAGGCCTCGTGCTGCTTGTCTTCGAGGGCATTCAGCATGGTGTCTTCGAAGGCGTTAAATCGTCGTTTTTGTGCCCGAGCAATTTTCTTTTCCAGATCGGCTCCGCCGCGCCTCAGCACCTTTTCCGTATCCGACCTTAGGCCTTTTAGGCACTCAGCGAGAGATGATTGAAAGAGGTCCCGCTGCTCTTGGGTCATTTCGATGCTGAGGATTTTTTGCGCCAGGGAAGGGGTCAGCCAGCCAGGGAGCGTCGGGCTCTCTTCTCCATGAGCGAAATGGCTAAAGAGGCATAGAGCCAACGTCAACAGAATGGGACTGCTTCGGCGCACTGTAGGCATGGCGTTCATGGGTAGGCTCCCGTTTTTACAAGTTCGGTAGAGCAAAGAGTAGGGGCTTTCGGCTTAGTTGGTCGAGTCAGGCCCGTTAATCGAAAGGGTCAGCGTGCCGCTTCCGTAAGGAACCCTTCGTACCCCTCATCTGCGACCTCGGTCAGGCGCTTGAAGTAGCTAGAGCCATTCAGGTGGCCCAGGAACTGCCGGGGCTTTCCGGGAATATTGGCCCCGAGGTACCAGGAGTTGGTACGGGGGTAGAGGGTGCCGGCGGCAATGCCCTGAATTTCCTCGTCCCAAAGGGTTTCTGCTTCCGGCGTGGCTTCGATGGCGCCGAGGCCGGTACTGCGTAGGTGGCTGATGCACCGCCCGATCCAGTTCACCGTGCACTCCCCGCCAAGTGGCATGGTGAAGAAGACCCCTGGGGAGCCGGGCCCGTGGACCATAAACAGGTTCGGGAAGTCTGAAATAGCCGTGCCCAGGTAGGTTTCGAAGCGATCGGCCCATTTCTCCTTCAGGCTCACGCCGCCCCGACCCTTCGGGTTGATGGCCAGCATGGAGCCGCTGACGGCGTCGAAGCCCGTGGCCAGCACGAGCACGTCGATGGGATGCTCGCCCGCGCGGGTTCGAATGCTCGTTGCGGTGAAGGTTTCGATGGGGTCTTCCCGCAGATCTACCAGGGAGACATGGGGCAGGTTGTAGGTCTCGAAATAGCCGTTGTCGAGGATCATGCGCTTCGTGCCAATGTAGTAGTCCGGGAGCAGCTTCCGGGCCGTTTCCGGGTCCTTAACCGTTTCCCGGATTTTCCCCCGCACGAATTCCGAGACTTCTTCGTTCAGCGCTTCCTTCGTGAGCACGCCGCGATAGCTGTTGATCAGCAGTTGCATGCCCCCCTCAGCCCACATTTCTTCGTAGCGCGCCTGGCGTTCCTCCGCCGTGGCGTCCTGGGCCCGAAGCTTGGTGGTGGGGAAGGGCGACCCGCCCCGATGGATCATGGAGCCGCGGTAGTCTTCCCAGTTCGCCCGAAAGGCGTCCAGCTCGGCCTTGGGAAGGGGGCGATTGCGCGCAGGCAGGGCAAACTGCGGGGTGCGCTGGAAAACGGTGAGGTGCTTGGCCCTCTTCGCGATCTCCGGGATGGCCTGCATGCCCGAAGAGCCCGTGCCGATAACAGCGACGTTCTTGCCTTCGAAGGTCACCGGTTCGTGGGGCCAGCGGCCCGTGTGGTAGACCTCCCCGGTGAAATCGTCGATGCCCGGAATGGCCGGCCGGTTGGCTACGAACAGGGCGCCGGTGGCGCAAATTAAGAATTGGGCCGAGGCCGTTTCCCCGCTTTGGGTTTCCACGGTCCAGCCTTGCGCGGCTTCGTCGTAGCGGGCGTCGGTGATGCGCGTGTTGAACTGGATGTCCTTGCGTAGATCCAGCTGGTCGGCAACATATTCTAGGTAGGCGAGCACGGTCTCCTGGGATGCCTGGGTCTCGGGCCAGTCCCAGCCGTCCACGAGCGCCTTGGAGAAGGTGTAGGCATAGAAGGGGGTGCTCGGCGCATCGACCCGCGCCCCGGGATAGCGGTTGTACCACCAGGTGCCGCCGACGCCGCCGGCGCTGTCGAAGACGCGGACGGACAAACCGAGCGTATCTCGAAGATGATGGAGCGCGTAGAGCCCCCCGAAGCCGGAACCAATAACGATGGCATCAAAGTGCGGCATGGCGTTCCCTCCTTTCCCCTCGTTTGAGCCTACCACTAGAAACCGCTTTGGGGAGGCTCGGAAAAGAATTGCAGCGCGCGGGCGGGGAAGGCCTCCGCAAGGGCGTCGCTTCCGCCCCAGGGCCAGAAAAGCGCATGCCCCAAATTAGGGGCGATCCATAGCTGGGCGTTGGTAAGGGCTTGGTAGGTTTGCAGCACGGAAGGGACGGGGAATACCTCGTCCCGGTCCCCGGCCAGCAGTAAGGTTTTCGTTTCCACCGGCGCAAGATCGTGATCCTCTAGCGTTTCGACCAGGGCCATGCTGATGAGCTTTTTAATCTGGGGCACGCCGCGGGGATGATTCCGCAGCATGTCTGCCTGAAAGGGCGGTGGCATAGCTTCCCAGGCGGGGCGGGGCGGCGCTTCCTCGAGCACGTGAGCGCTGGAGGCAAGAATCATGGCCTCGATGGCCGTGGGTCGCTGGGCGGCCATCTCCAGAAGCGTCATGCCCCCGGCGGAGTAGCCCACGGCGCGGATCTTGGGCAGCTTTAGGGTATCCAGGAGCTGCCACAGGGCTTGGGCCGAGGCCGTCACCTCAAAGTTTTTCCCGGTGATCGAGGAGGTGCCGTGGCCTAGGAGGTCCGGCGCGATGACCGTGTAGTGTCTACTGAAGGCCTCAAGGAATCGCTCCCACTGCTGGCCCTGGCCGAAGTAGCCGTGAAGCAGGAGCAAGGGCGGGCCGGCGCCGGCGATGCGGTAGCCCACTTCTCCCCAGGGGGTCCGGTGTATGCCTTCCGTATGCCAGGGGCTCGCTGCGAGGCTACTGCTTCCCGCGGCGAGAAGAAAAAGTAAAAGCAATAGCGCCTTTGCATCCACGCGGTAATCTCCCGCAGCTGATAAAAGGTGATTCTTCACCGTGGTCCTAGCGCTAAAGTACCGAAGGTACTGGGGGCCAGCACAGCACTTTGCGTGTTGCAGGGCCAGCGGCTAAGGGGGAGAAATGGAATTTCTACAGCCGAGTTGCACGAAAACGTTGCAAGAGGGACTGGATGAACTTTATCGCGAAGCCCCTGAGGTCGCCGAGGTGTCTCGGCGCAAGGGAAAGGGGTTTCGCGACCACGACCTTACGCACGTGATCTTCGGTTGCGATACGTCGATTCGGGGGGAGCTACTTCTTAATCCCTGGATTCTGCTAGGCACGACTATTTCGCGCCAAGAGCTAAGGGACTATGGCGCCGACCCTGAGGTAAAACGACTTAACAGGGAAGGTTATGACCTTCTGGGTGGGCGCCTGAAGGCCGTGCTGATCATCATCTTCTATTACCTTCCCCTTTACGCCTGGCTTTGGGTGACGCACATCAGACCGATGTCGAGGAAATGGCCTCATTCCCAGGTAACGGACGTCATGCTCGATACACCCCTTGATGTGCTTCGGCAGGAGTACGGCATTCGCATTTACAGCCCCCCCAGGCTCTGACGGCAGGCTTGGCAAAACCTTGATGGAAGGGGCCTGTAATGGGCCACCTTTTGGCCTAAGCTGTTCCCGGATTAGTCGGGGGAGAAAGACGCGTGGTAACGGCTGGAAAGGGTGTCATCTTAGCCATGGGGGTGTTCATGCTCGCGGGGGCGCAGGCCTCAGGAGCCTCAGCGCCCGTGAACGAACGGGCCATGGCGCTTTGGGCACGCAGCTGCGCTCTTTGCCATATCGATGGTAACGCCGGCGCCCCGCGGGTTGGTCAGGCCGAGGAATGGGGGCCGCGCCTCGCTCAGGGTCGGGAAACGCTCCTTAAGCACACCGTGGAAGGGCTAAACAGCATGCCTCCCCTGGGCTATTGCATGGCCTGTGAGCGCGAAGATTTCCTCGCCATGATTGATTTCATGACGGCTAACCTTGCGGCCGCGCCGGCGGGGGATCAGCCATGAGCCCGCGCTGGTCTCGCCGTGATTTTCTCGCAAGTAGCGCGTTGGCGGCGCTCTTTGCGGCGTACCATCCTGGCGCTGCGGCGAGATCGCCGTCCTTGCCCTGGCGTAACTGGTCCGGCGCGTTGGTGTGTCAGCCCCAGGGGCGTTTCTCCCCGAGCTCCGAGGCGGAGCTGGCGAAGTTCCTTGCCGCCACTTCCGGGCCCGTGCGCCCGGTCGGCGCGGGCCACTCCTTTTCCCCCTTGGTCCCCACGGATGGCCATTTGGTGGTGCTGGATCGGCTGAGCGGCTTGCTTAGCCACGACCCCGCCGCCCTACAGGCGACCTTTGGGGCGGGCACCCGTTTGGGGGATATAGGCGCGCCGCTGGAGGCCGTGGGGCAGGCCATGCTGAATCTGCCCGATATTGATCGCCAGACCCTGGCCGGGGCGACGGCGACGGCTACCCACGGCACGGGTATTGGCTTTACGTGCTTGTCCGCCTATGTACAGCAGTTGCGCCTGGTCACGCCCCGCGGCGAGGTGCTGGATATCGGCCCGGGCCATGAGCTGTTCGATGCGGCCCGGGTAAGCCTGGGGGCTCTGGGGGTAGTGACGCGCATGACGCTGCAAAACCGCACGCCCTATCGCCTTAAAGCGCGAAACTGGGTGGCGCCCATCGAAGAAGTGTTAGAGCACTTCGACGCCCAAGCGGCCGCGCACCGGCACTTCGAGATGTTCCCGCTCACCCACTCGGACTACGCCCTCACCCTGGCCATCGATGAAACGGATGAGTCGGTCAATAATCCGCCCGCTTCGCCGGAAGAGGAGGCGGCCTTCGGCGAGGCCATGGCCTACTGGGCAAGCGTGCCCCCTCGGGAGCGGCAAGCGCTGGTGGATGGGGTAGCGCAGCAGATCGAACCCACGGAGGCCATTGATACCTCCTACAAAATTCTCAGCAACGTGCGCAATGGCCGCTTCAACGAAATGGAGTATGCGGTTCCTCTGGAGGCAGGGGCCGAATGCCTCCGGGAAATCCTTCTGACCATTAAGGCGAAGGAAGTGGATGTGGTCTTCCCCTTGGAATATCGCTACGTAAAGCGGGACGATACGCTCCTGAGCATGAGTTCGGGCCACGAGGACCACGCGGCCATTTCCATCCATCGTATGGCGTCGGAAGACTACCGCCCCTACTTTGACCTGATCGAACCCATTTTCTGGAAGTACGGGGGCCGTCCCCATTGGGGCAAGGTGCACTCCCTGGGGGCGAAGCAGTTGGCCAAGCTCTATCCCCGCTTTAAGGAATTCCAGGAGATTCGAGAAGCTCTCGACCCGAAGGGGCGGATGCTCAATGCGCATCTGCGTAAGGTGTTTCTTGGCTAGGGCAGGGGAGACGCTTCCATGAACCGACGATCCTTTCTGAGCGCATCGGCGCGCCTGGCGGCAACGGCGGCGGCCGGGCGCCTGCTTTGGGCCCCGGCGGCGCAGGCCGCGCCCAGGGCCCACGATGCGTACTTCTCGAAGCTCAACGCGATGCTTAAGCGCGAGGGGCCGGGGCGTCCGGTCATGCTCATCGACACGACGCGCATGACCCACAATATCGATCGCCTGACGGCCTCCGTGGGCGCCCATAAGCAGTACCGCATTGTGGTGAAGTCCCTGCCGTCCGTGCCGCTTTTGGAAGCGGTGCGTCAGCGCGCAAAAACCGAGGCCTTGATGGTCTTCCATCAGCCATTTTTGAACGCCGTGGCTGAGGCCTTTCCTAGGGCCGATGCCTTGCTGGGCAAGCCCATGCCCGTGGCCGCCGCGCGCACCTTCTATAACGCCCTCGGCCCGGGACGCTTTGATCCCGCCACCCAGGTGCAGTGGCTCATCGATTCCCCGCAGCGCCTCCTCCAGTATCAGGCACTGGCCCGCACCCTTGGGGTGAAGCTGCGGCTGAACTTTGAAATTGACGTGGGGCTTCACCGCGGCGGCTTTGCCGAACCGGAAGCCCTAAGCGCGGCCCTGGCCGTGGTGGCGGCGGATGCAGAGCACCTGAGCGTGAGCGGCCTCATGGGCTATGAGCCGCACCTCACGGGTATGGAGGCCGACCTTAAGCATCCCGAGGTGCGCAAGGTGCTTCAGCGCTATTCCGGTTTTGTGGCGCGGCTCCGGGGGGCGGGGCTTGATCCGGAAAAGCTCACCTTGAACGGCGCGGGCAGCCATACACTGAAAATTTACGAAAAGGACCGCACCTTTAACGATCTGTCGGCAGGCTCCGGGGTGGTCATGCCGACGGATTTCGATACCTACCACTTGGCGGATCACCAACCGGCTTTGTTCATCGCTGCGCCGATTCTGAAGCGCTACAAGCAGAATCCCTTTATGGCGGAATCCCCAGCGTCCATGGCGCAGATCTACTACCTTTACGGCGGCTATTGGAAGGCGAAGATGGCGTCCCCCGCCGTTGTGGGTGAGCCCATCTATCAGAGCACCAACCAAACCCCCATTTCCGCTGCGGCGGACGTCGACCTAGACGTCGATGACTATATGTTCCTCCGGCCCACCCAAAGCGAGGCGGTCATGCTTCAGTTTGGCGATCTGCTGCCGGTGACGGATGGCGAGCTTGTGGGCCGCTGGCCGGTGTTTCATCAGACCGGCTAACGGGTCAGCTATAGCTGGCCCGCACGGTGGATTTCGTGATGGAGGGAGAAGGAGAGATCGGGTTCCACGAGCCCGACCGTGGCATCGCTATCGAATAGGGTCATGGCCAAGGCGGCAGCCTCTGAGGCCGTGTGGAACTTAACCCCCTTAAGAGCGTCATCGGACCAAACCATCCGAGAGTTAAGCAGGGAATTTTCGAGAAACTCCGTGGCGATGGGCCCTGGGGCCAGAAGCTGAGCGCGCATGGGCTTCTGCTGGCGCTTGAGCTCCAGGGAGAGGCCCTCGGTGAGCGCTGTCACGAAGAATTTTGTGGCCGTGTAGGGGATGGCCCCTTCGAAAAGGGCATAGCCGGCGCCGGAAGCCACGTTCATCAGGCGTGTGGGTCGATCCTTGCCATAGGCGCTAAAGGCCGTAGTCAGATGCGCGAGCGCCTGCATATTGATGGCGATCATGTGGTTTAGGGTTTCCAGCGGCGTATCCCACAGCGCATCCCAGTGGCCCAGGGCCGCATTATTGATCAGCACATCGAGGGCCAGGCCTGGTAAGGCTTCTGCGAGCTGGCTGACCTCCGCCGGCTCCGCGAGGTCGACGGGGTAGCACACCACTTCCGGTGCGCCCAGGGCCAGAAGCTCAGGCTTCATGGCCTCCAAGCGAGCCAGGCGCCGCGCGGCAAGCACCAGCGTATCGCCTCGGGCAGCGAAGGCCTTTGCCAGTTCAGCGCCAAGGCCAGCGCTCGCTCCCGTGATCAATACCTTTGCCATAGGGCCTCCTCAGCCTTTTAAGCCGGCTTCAAAAATTTTGCTTAGGGTTTGGAAGTAACGGGCATCAAGGCCCTTCGTCACCCTGCGTTTATTGAGCGCGGCAACCCGCCCTCGGTTGATAAACCAATGCTCCGTGAGCGCGCTGAACGCCGCGAGGATCATGTCCGCCTCGAGGTCGTCCCGAAGGACACCCCCTTCCTGTAGGGTTTGAACAAAGGCGATGCCTTTCTGCTGAAGCTCGCCCTCCACCGCGCTGGGGTGGTAATGCCCCTCGAAGGACTCCAGGGCAAAGAGCCGGGCCACCTCGGGATGAGCGCAAAGAAAGGAGAAGTAGCTATGGAGCGAGGCGTGGTAGTCCGACTCCAGCGTCTCCGACACGCCAGAAAATAGGCGCCGCTGCTCCTCTGCGTAGCGGGCAACGGCGGCGTCCTTTACGGCGCTATGCAGGCCCCGCTTATCCCCGAAGTAATGGTGTAGAAGGCTTTTGGTCACGCCTGCCTGGGTAGCGATCAGGCTCAGGGGGACGGCGGCATAGCCGCGCTCGAGGAATAGTTCCGTAGCGGTTTCCAAGATTCGCGCGCAGGTGCGTTCCCGACTGCGTTTCGCTGTTAAGGGGGAGGTGGAGGCCATCGCACTTCTTTAGCTAACTGGACGTTCGGTCAATAAAGCCTATTTGTGGAACTATTTCAACCGGCAGCAGTCCAAGGCGGTGAGGGGAATTCCACCAAGGAGTGTTTGGGCGATGGTTGTCACTGATTTACTCGGTTTTTTCTTTAATGTTTGGGTCCTGCTCTCCATTGTCGGTTTGGTGGTGCTCAAGCAGTCTGTGCGCTTTGTTCCACAGAACACGGCCCTGGTCGTGGAGCGCTTCGGCAAGTACCGCACTACCATGGAGGCGGGGTTGAACTTTCTTGTGCCCTTTATCGATCGCGTGGCCTATAACCAGACCCTTAAGGAGCAGGCGGTCGACGTGCCCAGTCAAGGCGCGATTACTCGGGATAATATTTCCCTGGTGGTTGATGGCGTGCTCTACATTAAGATGGTCGATCCCTACAAAGCGTCCTATGGGGTGGAGAACTACGTGTACGCGGTTACCCAGCTTGCGCAAACCACCATGCGCAGCGAGATCGGAAAGATCGAACTCGATAAGACCTTCGAGGAGCGGGAGGCGCTGAATACCAACATCGTTGCACAAATCAACGACGCGGCCACGCCCTGGGGCGTCATGGTCATGCGCTATGAAATCAAGGATATCGATCCACCCCGCACCGTTTTAGATGCGATGGAGCGGCAGATGAAGGCCGAGCGAGAGAAGCGCGCCGTCGTGCTTGAATCGGAAGGGGCTCGCCAATCGGCCATTAACGTCGCAGAGGGGCAGCGGCAGTCTCGCGTGCTCGCGGCGGAAGCGGAAAAGGCTGAGCAAATTCTCCGAGCGGAGGGAGAGGCCAATGCCATTCTTGCCGTGGCCGAGGCGAAGGCTGCTGCGCTTGAGACCATTGGCGCCGCGGCCAATACGGAGCGTGGGCAAAAGGCCATTCAGTTGAATCTGGCTGAGCAGGCTATCGAAGCGAAGGCTCAAATCGCGCGGGACTCCTCCGTGGTGCTTTTGAGCGACGGCCAAACCAACGCCGCGAACATGGTGGCCGAGGCCATGACCATCATTCAAAAGCTTACCCCCAAAGCCAGCGCCTAAAATGTTTGCCTACCTTCATGCACATCAGGTTGAGTTCTGGTTTGCCTTGGGCGCGGTGGCGCTGATTATTGAAATCACCATCCTTGGGGCGGGCAGCTTCGTTCTCCTGTTCATGGGTATTGGGGCACTTGCTACCGGCCTGCTTATGGCCCTTGGGCTGCTTCCCGAGCTCTGGGTAGCGGGGGCCGGCGCCTTTGGCGGCTTAAGTTGCCTCTTTGGGGTGGTGCTTTGGCGGCCCCTGCGCCGGTTCTCGGAAGGCGGAGTGCCTCGGGCAGGGCAGAGCTCCGATTTCCTCGGACTTCGCTTTCTCCTTAAGGAAGATTTGAAGGCTGGCGAAGCCGTCTCGTTGCGTTATTCCGGGGTGACCTGGTCCCTCGTGGGGTCAGGGCTTACGGGGGCCGAGGTGATCCCTGCTGGATCGGAGGTCGAGGTGGTGGGTGTTGAGCCCGGTAAGTTTTTTGTGGCGCGCCCGGCGGAGCGTGAAGGGCAGAACGAAGCGGACCACGAGTAGCTGGCACTTGATCTGAGGATGGGATCATAGGCTGGCGTCTTCAGAACGCTATTAGGGACGGTCATACCTGTGCGCGCGGGGTCTAGGCTGCGGTCGCATGGTATTCGATGAGATCCCACAAATTACCGTAAAGGTCTTCGAAGACGGCTACCGTTCCGTAGGCCTCGCGCTTCGGCTCGCGTCTAAAAACCACGCCCTTGCTCTTAAGGTTTTCATAATCCCGCCAGAAATCGTCGGTCGAAAGAAACAGGAAAACCCGACCGCCGCTCTGGTTCCCCACAAAGCGCTCCTGCTCCGAGTTTGAGGCCTTTGCCAGCAGGATACCTGCGCCCAAGGAATTCGGTGGAGAAACTACCACCCATCTCTTGCCGGGCTCTGGAAGTGCCGTGTCTTCCGTAACTTTGAATCCAAGCCGTTGGGTATAGAAATGAAGCGCCTCGTCGTAATCTCTGACCAAAAGCGCGAGGTGCACGATTTCTTGTTTCATGGCCTCTCCTTAACCTCGCAAGGACGCCGCTTTGCCTACGAACGGTTAGGGACCGCGCCGCGGCGAAAAGAGGCGGCTCTGGTGAGACCACTCAGGGGCTAGCGCCATGCTTCGTAATGATGAACCCAGCATTCGTCCACGAAGGCCTCCATCCCCGAGGGGATAACCGCCTTATTCCAGTCCCTGCCCGCAAAGGCCTGGAGCGCCTCGGCGTTTTCCCAGTGCGTCACCATGGCGTATTCCTCAGGTGCCCAGGGGGTCGGTCGATAGATAGAGACGTCAAGGCATCCAGGCGCGCTCTCGACCGCGGCGATGGAGATCGTGGCAAAGCGTTCCTCGAAGCCATCTCGAAGCGCTGGGTGGATGCGTACGCGAAAAACTCTCTTGATCATTAAGGGGACCGCGCTCGCTTATGCAAGCTTCAGCAGCTGCTTGCCGAAGTTCTCCCCCGTATAGAGGCGCTGGAGGGTGCGGGGAATGTTTTCGAAGCCTTCTTGCACGTCCACCTCGTAAACCAGCTCGCCCTTTGCGGCCCAGGCGCTCAGGGCCTGGATGGCCTCGCCGGCGCGCGGGAGGTAGTCGAGGACAATGAAGCCTTCCATGCGGGCGCGATTGATGACCAGGTTCATAAGATTAGTCGGCCCTGGGACCGGTTCCGTGGCGTTGTAGTTGGCGATGCCGCCGCACAACACGACCCGGGCCCGGAGGTTCAGATGATTGAGGGCGGCTTCGAGGATTTCGCCGCCCACGTTGTCAAAGAACACATCGAGCTTGGGGGGGCACAGCTCGCCGATGCGTTGCGCCACGTTCTCCTTTTTGTAATCGATGACTGCGTCGAAGTGGGCTTTCTCCAGGAGCCAAGCGCACTTTTCTTGCCCCCCGGCAATGCCCACGACCCGGCACCCCATAAGCTTGGCCACCTGGCCCGCCACGGAGCCCGTCGCGCCCGCGGCGCCGGAAACCAGCACCGTATCGCCGGCCTTGGGTTGGCCCAGGTCCGTCATGCCGAAGTAGGCCGTGAGCCCCGTGATTCCGAGGAGTGAAAGCATCATTTCCGGGCTGACGCCCTCGGGGAGCTTCGTCACCCCCATGGGGCCCTGGCCCGGGCTGGCCACGGCGTAATCCTGCCAGCCGCCGGTCAGCTGGACGAGATCCCCCGGTTGGAAGCCCTCGTGCTTCGATTCCACCACTTCTCCCACGGAGCCCGCGCGCATCACCTCCCCCAGGCCCACGGGCGGTAGATAGCTGGGTGCATCCATCATCCAGCCGCGCTGAGTGGGGTCGAAGGAGAAGACGCGGTTCTTCACCAGAAGCTGACCGTCGGTGATCAAAGGTACGGCAGCTTCGTGGTAGGAAAAATTCTGCGGGCCCACCATGCCGTGGGGGCGTGCCGTGAGAAGCCATTGGCGGTTGATCGTCATCGTTGGAGCCTCTTGCTAGTCGTTTTCCGGAACCCCCCAAGAGTACTGTGCTTGCCAGCTCTGCGCCTATCCGCGCTAGGCATCGACCTTGGGGGTTGGGGCGGAAGGCAAGGGGGAGAAGTCCAAGGGTTGCTAACGCCGGCGCTGGGGACTGAGGAAGAAAAGGCTTAGGCCCGCGATGGCGGTCGCCACGGCCAGCAGGGAAAAGATTTTGAGGAGCCAGGTGCCGATCTCATCGCGAGTGTCGTAATCCATGATGTGGAGGGACCAGAGAAAATCCCACCAGCGCCAGGCCGTATTGCGGATCGCCAGGACCTGTCCGCTTGTGCCGTGGAGGTAGGCTACGGTGCTGGGGTCGTTGTCGTGGTAAACGCGCCAAAGGGGGAGGGGCGCTCCGCGGTATTCGACGCCGGCCTCGGCAGTCTCGATCCACTCCGCCTGATTTGGCTCAAGGTTCGTTCCAAGCCTCCCCATCACCAGGGCCTCGGTGGCGGTTAGGGGCGCTAGGGCCTTGCCGTCGCTGTCGTACCACTTTACGGCCTCTTCCGTTTCCACGCTCACAATGGCTTCGCTCGGAAGGCGCCAGAGCACCTTCAGGCTAGAAGCCGGATCCGAGAGGGCCGGGAAAGTGATATTAGGCAGAAGATCTGCTTGCGGCGCCTTTCGGTGGTCGCTGCCGCGCACGCCCTCGATGTCTACGAAAGCAAAAAACACCCCGCTAAGGGTCCAAGCGAAAAGCTGAACTGCGCAGAGTAAGGCAATGCGCCGGTGCCAGCGCCGAACCTGGCGCTGGCGTTCAAAGCGAGTGGTCATGCGCCTGTCCTCCCCGCGCGATTTCGCCCCATCATCCAAAGCGCCGGAAGGAGCAGAAGCACTGCGGCCACCGTAGTGATTAGCCCTCCGAGCATGGGCGCCGCGATGCGCTGAAGCAAATCTGCGCCGGCCCCGTCGCTCACCAGAATGGGTGCGAGCGCCAAGGCGGTGGAGCTGGAGGTCATCAGCACGGCCCGGCGCCGCTCGAGGGCGGCTTCAAAGGCCTGGCGAAGGATCGTTTGCGCTTCCGTTGACGCTTGGGCATGGCGATGCAGGGCGGAGAGGAGCAGGAGCGCCATCTCCGCAGCAAGGCCCGCCAGCGCCAGCAAACCCACCACGAGGGCGACCGACCATTTATGCCCCAGGGCCCAGCTTAGCCATAGGGCGCCGGAGCATGCGGGGGCCAGGGTGACCAGCGTAAGGACCACCGTCTCTAGCCGGTGGCTCTGAAGCCAAAGCAGCAGAGCAATAAGCACGACCGTCAGCGCGCCAAGCTGGAGAAGCCGCGCCTTAGCTCGGTCCCACTCCGCAAAGCGACCGCTCCAGCGCCAGCTGTAGCCCGGCGGTAGATCGAGGTTACGAAGGCGGTCCTCGGCCTGGGTCTTGAAGGCGCTGGTGGCCATAGCGCCGGGATTGATGAACACCCAACTCTGGGGAAGGGCATTTTCGCTCTTGATCATGGCGGGGCCACTTTCCAGGCGTAAATCCATTATCGCGTCCAGCCGAACCCTCTGCCCCGAAGGCAGGGTTAGGGGCAGGGCGGCCAGGGCCTCCGGGCTGCTTCGATAGTGTTCGTCCAAGCGAACACGAAGGCTGGTACGCCGTCGTCCATCGATCACCGTGCCCAGGGTTCGCCCTCCTAGCGTCTCCGCCAGTACGGTGGTGATGCCCTGGCTCGTAACACCGTAGCGCGCAGCCGCATCGTCCTTGAGGTCCAGGGTGAGGTAGCGACCGGCAACGCTGCGTTCCGCATAAACCGCGGCGGGCCCGGCGATGGGCGCGAGGCGAGCGGCAGCCGCCTGGGACAGATCGGCCAGGACCGCGAGGTCCGGGCCCGAGAACTTTAGCCCCAGGGGTGATTGCATGCCCGTGGAGAGCATGTCGATGCGGGCGCGGATGGGTTGCGTCCAGGCATTTGATAGCCCGGCCATGGTGACCTGCTGTTTCAGATCCCTTTCGATGGCGGCCCGGTCGCGCCCCGGCCCCCACTCCGCTTCAGGCTTCAACTGAATCACCGTTTCGAACATGCCCAGGGGGGCGGGATCGGTGGCGGTGTTCGCTCGGCCAGCTTTACCAAAAACTTGAGCGACTTCCGGTACGGCCTTCAGCAGCCGATCCGTTTGCTGCAGCACGCTGGCCGCAGCCCCCGGCGATAGCCCCGGATCAATGGTCGGCATGTACAAAAGATCCCCTTCATTGAACGGGGGAAGGAATTCGCTATCCATCTCGAGGGCCGGATAGAGCGCACTCAGAGAGAGGAGAAGGCCCGCCGCAAGCGCGCCTCGGGGGTTTCGAAGGCCCAAGGCAAGCGGCCCGGAAGGACGGAGGGGGGAGCGTGTGCTTAGCGCTTTGACCCTGGGCGGCGTGGTCCGGGGCCGGAGAAAAAGCCCCACGAGAATCGGGAGAACGGTTACGCACAGCACTGCCGAGGCCGCCATGGCCCAGGTCTTGGTGATCGCCAGGGGGCCGAAGAGCCGACCCTCCTGCCCTTCGAGGGCAAAAATCGGCAGGAAGGAGAGGGTGATAATCGCCATGGAGGTGAACAGTGTCGGGCCCAGGTCAAAGGCCGTCTCGCGCACAGCGTTCCACCGTGCCGGCGCATCGGCGCTGGGCCCCAGGGCATCTAAGCGCTGCTGAGCGCGGTCAATGAGCACGATCGCGGCATCGACCATGGCACCAATGGCCACGGCGAGGCCGCCGAGGGCCATGACGTTGAGCGTGATCCCCTGAGCGCGGAGCAACAAGAACGTCGCCAGAAAGCCAAGGGGCAGGCTTACCAGCGTGACCCCAAGGGGGCGTAGGCGGCGCAGGAAGAAGGCGAGCACCAGGGTGACGATGAGCAGTTCCTTGCCCAGGAGCTCCCAGAGCGTAGCGACGGACCGTTCGATGAGGGCAGAGCGATCGTAGGTCAGGCGGATCTCCGCGCCCGCCGGCAGGCTTGCCTCGAGCGCTTTCAAACGCGCCTTCACCGCATCGATGGTGGCCAGGACGTCCGCGCCCTGGCGCATGATGACGAAGGCGCCGACGACCTCCCCTTCCCCATTGAGCTCGGCGATTCCGCGACGGGCAGCCACGCCGCGCTGAACCCGGGCCACGTCCCCCACGCGCACCTCACCCTGCGCGCGGGTCACTCGAAGAGGCAGGGCGGAAAGCGCCTCCAGATCATCCAGGCGTCCATCGGCTCGAATCAGAAACTCCCGTTCCCCGAGCTCCATGAGCGAAGCGCCCTGCTCAAAGCTTGCGCTACGTACGGCGCTCACCAGTTGTTCTAGGGAGAGATTCTGGGTGGCGAGACGCTCCGGATCCGCCACCACCTCCATGACGTCCTCATAGCCCCCCACGACCGCGACGTCGGCAACGCCAGGGAGGCTTTGTAGTTCGTAGCGGAGGAACTCCTCCTGAAAGCGGCGAAGAGCGGGAAGGTCCTGTTGCCCCGTCTCATCCACCAGGGCATAAGCCAATACCCAGCCTAGAGCGCTGGCGTCGGGGCCGAGGCTTGCGGTTGCGCTAGGGGGAAGGCGGCTTTGCATTTCTGCAAGGACCTCCCCCACGCGAGAGCGAGCCCAGTAGGGATCGGTGCTCTCTTCAAACAGGGCATAAAGAAAGGCGTCGCCAAAGAAGGAAAAGGCGCGCACATCTTTTACTCCGGGGACCGCAAGCAGGGCCGCGCTCAAGGGATAGGTGAGCTGGTCCTCCACATCCCGCGGGCTCTGCCCAGGAAACTGGGCTTTCACAATGACCTGCACCTCGGACAGATCCGGTAGCGCATCCATCGGCAGCTGGCGGAGGCTGACAGCACCTGCAGCCGCCAGCAGCAGCGCCAGCAGCAGCGTGGCGGCACGCTCCCTAAGCGCGAGCGCGAGGAGGGCGCGGATCATGGCGAGGCCTCCTCGTGATCCATGGTGCTGTGATCCATGGTGCTGTGATCCATGGTGCTGTGATCATCCTCCGCCGTGAGGCGCGCCAGCTCCGCGGCGCGATTGGCTTCCGCCTCCAGGAGGAAGGTGCCCTGGGCCACGACCTGATCCCCTAGGGCGAGACCGTGAAGCACCTCTGCATAGCGACGGCCTCGCATGCCTAGGTGCACCGGTGTGGGTCTAAAGCGGTCGTTACCCATGGCTTTTAATACGCGGTCCGGTTCGCCGTTGACTCCGGGCAAAATGGCGCTGAGGGGAATGCGTCTTGTGGCATCTGCGCTTGCCCAGCGAAGCTCCGCGGTGCCGGTCTCTCCAGAGCGGAGCCCAAGGGCCAAGGCGTCCGCCTCCGTGATTGTGGCGCGGCCTCGCAGGGCGCGGGCATCGGCGGTGAGGGTTTGATCGATCCAGGTTAGGGAAACGGGGAAGGGGTCCCGTCCTGGAAGAGAAATGTTGACCACATTCCCAGCGGACAGCTTTTCTGGAGCGCCAGCGGCGAAGAACACCTCCAGCCAAAGGCCTTCGGTGCCGGTCAGGCTCAGAAGCGGGGTTCCCGCTTTCAGAAAGGCGCCGGCGTTCGCGGAGATCGCGGTCACCAGCCCTGCCTCTGGCGCCCTGAGCACCAGGGGATTCTGAAGCTTGCCGTCACTCTTAAGGGCCTCAAGGGCATCCTCGGGAAAGCCCTGACGCTGGAGGCGCTTAGCCGTCGCTGCCTGAAGCGGTTCATCGCCCGCAGCTTTGGCGGCAAGCCAGGCATCCTGATCCTGAGCCCAAGCGGGTACGTCAACCTTAAAAAGCGGCGCGCCGCGCGCAACGCGCTCTCCGGCGCTGGCCACCCAACGGTCAAGAATCCAGCTGTCCTCGCGAAGCACGAGATCCCAGCGCGCCTGGTCGGGAAGCGAAACGACGACGCTGCCCCGAAGGGTGCTTTCTAGCGGCCCTTCGCTGACGGCCGCTAGGCGAACGCCAAAGGCTTGCTGGCGCTCGGCGCTAACGGTGACCACACCGCTGCTTTCCGGAGCTTCGTAAACGGGCACAAGATCCATGCCCATGGGGGACTTCCCCGGGCCCGGGCGGCGATAGTTCGGGTCCATGGGGGCAACCCAGTAAAGGGGCTCCCCCTTTGCGGCTTCTGAGGCCTGGGCGAGCTGGGGCGCGGTTAGGGAAAGGGCCAGGGCGAAGGGAAGCCCCAGGATTGGGAGGAGACGGGCGTTACTCATGGTCAAGCTCCTGGCCAACAAGAAAGAGGAGGGCGGACTCGCTTTGTGCTCGCTGCCGTTTGAGGTCCAGGGCAGCGCTTTGCGTTGAAAGCAGCGCGAGGGCCGCGGCTAAGGCACGATCGAAGGGCAAGGTGCCCTCAGCAAAGCGCGCCAGGCTGCGCTCCCAGTGACGCTCCGCCAACGGGAAAAGGGTTGTCTCGTAGTGGGTGAGAGCGTCCGATTGCTGTTTGGCGGCGCTTCGACGGCTGTCGTAATCCGCCTTCAGGGCTCGGAGGGCGTCCTGAAGCGCAGCGCGCTGTCCTTCCTCCCGAAGCTCTGCGGCGGCAAGGCCCTGCGCCTGCTTTTCTCGACCGAATAGGGGTAGGGAAATGGTTATGCCGGCGCTTAAGAGGTCCGGGCGCCGACCTAGGGGGCTGAGATCGTCCCGGGCACCGTAGGCAAAATCGACGGCGTAGTCCGGGCCGAAGTCAGCTTTGGCGGCATCGCGCTGCGCCCCTGCCATTTTCCAGCCTGCCTCGAGGCGAAGAGCGGCAGGATGTGCGGCTAGCCGATCTTCAACGGCGGCGCTGGTGGGCCAGGAAGTAAAGGTGGGAAAGAGCTCGGTCAGGGAGGCGGGGGACCCTTGAACTAAAAGGGCCTCGGGCAGCCAGCGCTGGAGGCTTGCTTCGGCGGAAGCCACCGCGGTGTCGTTTTGGAGCTGGGCCTGCACCCGGGCTTGCCTTGCGAGGCGCACCTCCAGCACGTCGCTTTCTCCCCCCCGGCCCGCCTTGAAGGCGCTTAGGGCCTGAGATTCCAGCTGGGCCAGCACGGCCTCCTGACGGCCCAGGAGGTGCCCTTGTTCCTGACGCCACGCGAGCTCAATCAGTCGCTCCCGCAGCGCGGCGCGAAGTTCTAGGGCCGCGAGGTCGCGTTGCTCCGATGTTTGCCGCGCGCCCTCTAGCGCCGCGGTGAAGCGCGCCGCTCGGGCTCGCCCGTTCGGAAGGGCCTGACGCAGGCTGACCTGGAGCTGGGTCATGGGCTCCTGATCCCAAGCGAAGGTGTCCGCTGGGAGATTAGTGAGTCCGAGGCGCAGTTGGGGGTTCGGTAGCGCTCGGGTTGCGCGGGCCTCGGCCCGCTGCGCTTCCGCCTCCTGGTTTAGCACCTGGAGCGCGAGGGCATCCGCTACCGCTGCGCGCTCGGCTTCCAGGCGGGAAAAAGCGGCCTGGGCCGGGGACACGGTAGCAAGGGTGGCGGCCATAGCCGCGGTAAGGGCAATTCGTAGGAACATAGAATCCTCTCAAGGCAAGCAAGCGCGAAAGCGTTGGTGCCGAGGGGATCTATTCGGTGAAGTGGCAGTGCAGGAGGGTTAGGGGTGGCCCGGTGCTGACTGGGGGGCCTCGAATCGTTGGCTGGCCGAAGTGTTGGTCGACCGTGGTAAACGCCGGCGGCAGCGTCACGCTGGTCAGCAACATTTCCGCCAAGAGGTCGCCTTCGCTGGAAGGGGCTGGGGCGCTGGGATCGCAGCAGTCGCCGTGATCAGTGCTTTCCTGGGACGAATGGTGCTTCGCCGGCGCTGCCATCGCGCCACCGTGGCAGCCCTGTTCCTCCGCGGAAGGCGCTTCGTGGTGTGTGAGCGCTGGCGAAGGCAAGCAGATTGCTTGGCAGAGCGCGGGCACGAGCGCGAGCGCAAGCACAAGCGCCCGTCCTAGCGGGGCGCCGAGTTTATTTTGGTGTTTTCGGGCGCTCATGCGGCGCAGTGAAAGGGATTGGAACGGTGGGGTCAAGTCGCGGGCGAGGGACGGTGCTTGAGCAGCTGAAAGTAGATCACCCCACACAGGCCTAGCACGGCCAGCCCGAGCCACTCGATTTCGAGGGGCGTGTAGCGAAAGAGCAGCACCAAGCCGAAGATCAAAGTCCAATTCACCGCAAGGTAGGCCCAGGCGCCGAGGCGCTCCGGGGCCAGGGCGAGGTTTTGCGTGTAGAGCCGGGTGAGGGAATCGAGGGAATTCACAAGAAAGAGGATCCCCACGGCCACCATGAGCAGGGCGAAGCCCGGGGGGAGGGCGGCAGCTTCGAGGTGAAACTGGTAGAGCACGGCGAACCAAAGCGCGAGCGGCACCGAAGGCACGATCAGCAAAAGCACCAGCACCGTGATCGTGCGCTGCCCCGCGAGGAAGCGTGCAATGAATTGGCCGATCATGAGGCTCCAGGTAAACCACCAGAACAGATAAAACTCGTGGTAGTCGCTTACGGGCGCCAAAAAGCGGGGAAGGTACTGGAAGTACGCGGCAAGGTCCTGTCCCCGGGCGAGGACGGTAGCGCCTGCCGGGTTGGCCAGGACGGCGCCGTAGAAAACCAAAGCGAAGAATATGAGCGAGGACCCAACGCTCAGCCAACGCAGGACCTGAAAACGTAGGCTCGAGGCCACTGCCAAGAGCACCACTGCTGCGACCAGGGTGAGGTAGGTCAGGGGCGTGAAGCCTGGAAGATAGTCCGGGACCATGTCGAGGAACAGGTAAGCGGTGAAAGCGCAGGTTCCGAGAATGATGGCGTTATGCAGGGTCTTTACCCACGGCCGTTCGAAGAGCCGAAGCTTGGGTTCAAAAAGGCAGAAGTAGGCAGCGCTCAGGAAATAGAGCCCCCATACCCAGAAACCCCAGAACCCGAATTCGATGGCCAGGGGGTTGGCGAATTGATAGGCCGCGCCGGTGGCGTAGCGGTCAAAGTCGAGCAGAGGGAAGAGGATCAGGCCCACATCGAGGCCCGAGGTAAAGAGAATGGCGAGGAGCGTGGCGGTCCCCACGGGCTGGGGACCGTAGAGGCGCACCGAGCCGTGGCGAAGGGCAAGAGCCACGATGGAGAGGGAGGTGATCCCCAGCGCAAGCGTTAGGACAACGGTCATGAGATGGCGGCGCTCTGGCCTTCCCGCTGACGCGACGCCCAGTGCGGATCGATCCACGCCGGGGCCTCATCGGCGGGCAGGGTCTCCCCCCGGATCAAATCGGAGGCCCGCTCCGCCACCATAATCGTTGGCGCGTTGAGGTTGCCGTTGGGAAGGGTGGGGAAGATCGACGCGTCGACCACCCGCAGCCCGGTCAACCCGCGAACGCGACACTCAGGGTCAACGACCGCACGGGGGTCGTCGGCGGCGCCCATGCGGCAGCTTCCCGCGGGATGGTAGGCCGTCTCGACGTTCGCCCGTACCCAAGCATCCACCGCGGCGTCGTTATCGAGATCGATAGCCGGCTGGATTTCGTCGCCGCGATAGGTGGCCAGCGCGTCCTGCTGCAGAATTTCCCGGGTGAGACGCAGGCAGCGTCGCCAAGCTTCCCGGTCCCGAGCCGCCTCGAGGTAATTGAATTGGATCTTGGGCTCATCTTTGAGGCTCGCGCCGCCGAGGCGCACCGTTCCCCGGCTCTCGGGCCGGTTGGGTCCAACGTGTACCTGAAAACCGTGGCCTTTGAAGGCAGCTTTGCCGTCGTAGCGGATGGCGGCGGGCAGAAAATGATATTGGATATCGGGCCAGCGTACGCCGGCCTGGGAGCGAATGAAGCCGCAGCTCTCGAAGTGGTTGGTAGCGCCCAGGCCCTTTTTCGTTAGCAGCCAGCGGGCGCCGAGGCGCGCCTTGGCCAGGGGCGATAGGTGGCCATTGAGGGTGATGGGCTCGCGGCAGCGGTACTGGAAATACACTTCAAGGTGGTCCTGCAGGTTCTCCCCGACTCCGGAAAGGTCATGCGCTGCTGTAATGCCGTGAGCCTCGAGGAGGCCAGGGGCGCCGATGCCAGAGCGTTGGAGAATGATCGGTGATCCGATGGCGCCAGCGCAGAGCACCACTTCGCCGTCCGTAAGAGCTTCCTTTACGACTCCGCGCTGGACGTAGCGAACCCCGCAGGCGCGCTCCCCCTTGAGAAGTACGCGCTCCACCTCGGCGCGGGTTTCGATGGTCAGGTTGGGACGCCCCTTGGCGGGCGCAAGGTAGGCGAGATCCGTAGAGCAGCGCTCGCCCTTCCGGACAGTCATGTGCATGGGGCCGAAGCCTTCCTGCCGAAAACCGTTGTAATCCTCGGTGCGGCCATAGCCCGCTTGAACGCCGGCTTCGATGAAGGCTTGGTAAAGCGGGTTCTCCATCCCATTGCCGTTGCAGGTGTCGAGGGGTCCGTCGCCGCCCCGGTAGCGGTCTTCCCCGCCCATCCAGCGCTCGGCGCGGCGAAAATAGGGGAGGCAGGCGGCATAGGACCAGCCCTCCGCACCTTCCGTCACCCAGTGATCGAAGTCGCAAGCATGGCCGCGCACGTAGACCATGCCGTTGATGGAGGAGGAGCCGCCGAGCACCTTTCCCCTAGCGCAGTCCATGCGCCGTCCATCGAGGTAGGGTTCCGGTTGACTCCAGTAGCCCCAGTTGTAGCGCGCTTGCCCCATGGGAATGGAAAGGGCCGTGGGCATGCGGACGAAGAGCCCTCGATCATCCGCCCCGGCTTCTAGGAGAAGTACGCGCCGCTTCGGGTCTTCGCTGAGCCGGGCCGCCATCACGGCACCGGCGGAACCGCCGCCGACCACAATGGCATCAAAGGTCTGCTTGCCCATGGCGCTGTGCTCCCTTCCTGCGCGCTCTCTTGTCGCTACACCTTACCAGCTCCCAGTGACCCCATCGGCCTAAACGCGGGTTGGGCCTCCACGGCCTCGCGATGTAGGGTTAGGGCAGCACGTCGGCGAACCAGGGAAGGACGCCATGAGCAAGCTACTCCTCACCTTAGACGGCGGTGGTATTCGCGGGGCTGCCGCTACTCAATTTCTGATGCGTATCGATCAGGCCCTGAAACTCCGGCATGGACGCACGCTTCGGGACTGCGTGGATTTCTACGCCGGCACGAGCACGGGCAGCATCATTGCCCTGGCTCTGGGGACCACGCGCCTTTCCCTAGAAGCGCTGAACGACCTGTACGGCGTGGCATCGGCCCGGGCGATCTTCGAGGAAAATCGGGGCTGGCTTGAGATCGACGGGATCAATGCGCCGCGCTACGAAGCGGAGGGCAAAGCCTCCGTGCTTCAGCGGGAGTTTGGGGAGGCGCGCCTAGGGGATGTGCCGGCGGGGAAGCATGTGCTGGCCGTGGCCTACGCCGTAGAGCAGCGTAAGCCTCAGGTGCTGAAATCCACGGACCCAAGCCATCGCGAGCTACTGTCCTGGCAGGTGGCCGACGGATCGAGCGCGGCCCCGACCTACTTCCCTGCCCGGTCCCTGACCCTGGATGGCACTCAGCAATGGCTCGTCGACGGTGGGGTGATCGCCAATAACCCTGCCCTTTGCGCGATAGCGGAGGTCCGCCGGGCCTGGCCTGGCTATGGTCTTGAGGATGTGCGCGTGCTCTCCGTGGGGACCGGCTACCGCACGCGAAAGATCAATGGGCCGGCCTCCCGAAAGTGGGGTGCCCTCGGCTGGGTGACCCAGGGCCAGCTGGTGGATCTGTTGGCCGATGAGCGGGTGGTGGCCTACCAGGCCCGGAATCTTCTGCCTTCGGGCACTTATATTCGGGTCAACGCGGAGCTCGCCCAGCAGCCGGGCCTTTCCGAGGCCCCGGACGACGCCATGGACGACATTTCCGAAGGCAATATCCGGCGCCTTAAAGCCCTTGGGGATTTTTGGTTCGACGCTTACGGCGAGGCGGTCCTGGCCTTGCTTCTCGATTGCTATAAGGGGCCTTCCCTCGACCGCATTGATGTAACCACGGGACGCCCATGGGAAGTGCTTGCCTAGGGCTCACGGCCATCGGTTACCCTGGAGACGCGAGCGCGGTCATGACGAAGGACGAAAGCATTTATGGCGCTACAGGACCTGACTGACGAGGCGCTCTTAGCCCTTGTCGAGCCCCTAATGGACAACTGCCTGGAAGGCTCCAACGCGCTTAACCACGAGCAGCACGTCCGGGACTTCACCAACCGCATGAAAGCTATCGTGACCCCAGATAACCTTCGGCGCCAGCTAACGCCGCGGCGCCACGGCGTATTCACCACCCGCACGGTGGTCGGCGTGTTTCGCCAAAGGGCGGGGGTGGGGGTGGTCTGGCTTCAGCGGTGCTCGGCCTCCGATGACGAACTCGTCAATCACGCGATTTTTGTGGATACACCGGAGGGTCCCAAGATCGATCATTGCCTCATCTGCTAGGCCCCTCTGGTACGCTAGGCGCTCATTCACTTAGGGGGAGAACGACCGTGAACTACGATGACGTTGTGCTGGGACGCCGGAGCATCCGGGGCTACAAGCCCGATCCCGTGCCGAAGGATCTCATTAAGGAGGTCCTGACCCTAGCCATGCGGTCTCCCTCTTCCATGAATACCCAGCCCTGGAACTTCACCGTCGTTTCCGGGGAGGTGCTTAACCGGATCCGCGCGGGTAACACGGAGCGCAATTTGGCTGGCGTACCCCACTCTCGGGAGTTCCGCATCGGTAGCGCCTTCGAAGGGGTCCACCGCGATCGTCAGGTCGGCGTCGCGAAGCAGCTCTTTGGCGCCATGGGCATCGCCCGCGATGACAAGGAAGGACGCACGGACTGGGTGCTTCGGGGCTTCCGGCAATTCGATGCGCCGGTGTGCGTCATCATCACCTACGACCGAGTGCTGGCCGATAGCGACGATACGCCCTTCGACTGCGGCGCCGTGACCACGGCCCTGGTGAATGCGGCCTGGTCCCGGGGCCTCGGCGCGGTCATCAATAGCCAGGGCATCATGCAGTCTCCGGTGGTGCGGGAACACGCGCAGATTCCTGAGGATCAGGTGATTATGAAAGCCGTCGCCCTGGGCTGGCCCGATGACAGCTTCCCGGCGAACGCTGTGGTGTCGGAGCGCAAGAGCGTCGACGAGGCCGCCCGGTTCTTAGGTTTTGCTGACTAGCTAGCTGTCGGCGCTCAGCTCCGCGACCACCGGTCCCAGGAGCTCGAGCGCCGTATCCATGCCCTCGAAGTCCGTAATGAGCTCGCCGTGGGCCCCGGAGTGGTGGCCCCGGCCCACGGGCTTCAACAAGACGTAACGATCTGCTCCGCCTTGAGCCAGCGTTGCTGCGTAAACCAGTGAGGGCTGCCCCGAGGATCCGCTTCCGGAATAGACCGGATCCTCCGGAAAGCGCTCCGGATGCCAATACGCATTGAAGTCATAGGATCGATTCACTTCGAGGAATATGCGCAGAGGGCCCTCTGCGCTCGGTACGACGCTCGCCAGGTCGAAGTGCCCCGTGGGCGTAGGCGCCGTCAACCCATCGAGCGCTTCATCCTCACCAAGGGGCACGGACAGGCCGTCTTCATAACGGACGCCGCGCCGTCCCGCCCAAACAGGGAGGGCCTCTGGCCGTCGTAGGATTTCGTTGGAGAAGGGGTCCGTGGAGAGGAAGCCCGCGGTCGCAAGCTTTTGCGTGACGTAGAGGGTCGCGATGAATCGGCCCTCGAGATCCTCCACCCATACGGCCACCTGCGGAATGCTGGCGTAGCTAAGTCCCATAAACAGGGGCTGGGGAGGCGACTGGTAATGGGGTCCGGCCCGGACCTGTAGCCTTAGGGCTTGGCCTTCCGTGCCGGGAAGGTGGGTGTTAATGACCGTGAGGGCCGTTTCCTCAAGCCCCGCGCTTCGGCGAAGGTTCGCGCCGGTCTCAAGTACGGTGCTCATGGGAGGGAGCTCTGCGGAAACCCCTAGGGCCAGAACGATGGGAAGGGAGAGCGCCAGGAGGGCTCGACGGCGCTGGCGCAGGTAGGTTCTCAAGGGAAGCCAGTTGTTCTTCAAGTGCCAGCCGAAGGCCAGTAAAAGCGTCAGGCCAAGGAGGGTATGAAAGCCCGCGATAAACAGGCTGTAAGGCCGTAGATAGGCGAGTACCCCCGTGATGCTCAGGCCCGTAAAGAGCGCCGCTAGGGCGAGACTCACGGTAGACCGGGGTGGCGATAATCCTTTCATGGTTTTGGGCTCCCTTAGCGTCCCGCTTGCCTTTCCATAAGGCGCCGTAGGTTGTGAAGGCGCTCGTGCAGCTCGTTGAGTTCGCTGTCATCGCCAAGGGAGGCGATGGCGGATAGGTCGTTCTCTAGGCGGGAAAAGACGCCTTCGTAAACCGCCTGTCCCTTTGCCGTTAGGTGAACAACGCGGGCTCGCCCGTCCACCTCTGATGCAATGAGAGTGACTTCCCCCCTCGCCTGAAGGCGCTGTAGCAGCTGGGTCATGGCAGGCCGGCTCACCTGGAAGATCTGAGCGAGATCTCCAGGGCTTTCGGGACCGTTCTGCGTATTCACCAAGTGGCTCATGAGAGAGAACTGCTGAACCGTCAGTTCGGGGGGAAGCACGGCGGTCAGGCGGTCCGTAGCCAGGCTTTGGATGATGGCTACCTCTCGAAAGACTCTCCGAAGCGTCTGGGTTTTCAAAATCCTTAATCCCATTAACTAATTTAGTTTAGTTAATCACCTAAACTAAATTGAAACAAGGGGGCCCAACTGCGAAACTCAGACCAATTCATGCTGATGCAATAACGGCGAAGGGCATGCTTCGAGTAAAACGAATTGGCCTTCGGGATGATCTCCGCGGGGTGGTGGCGAGTATCAATAGCGCCCGTTGGGATGCTGCTAACGATATGGTGCCGTACCGGCTAGAGGACCTCGCGGCCTACCTAGCATGCGCGGGTACGGTTTTCCTGACCTGTCAGGACGGGGAGCATTTCCTAGGGATGGGTTCCGGTCGGATTCAACTGAAGCCCTACGATCGGGAACGCTGGTTCTATCTTGATGAGCTTGACGTGGCGGTCGATCAGAGACAAAGAGGGGCTGGAGCCGCTTTGGTAAAGGCCTTTTTGGAGCTTGCCCGGGCTGAAGGGTGTATTGAGCTTTGGCTTGGGACGGAGTTGGACAACGCTGCGGCGAGGGCGCTTTACCGAAGCTTGGAGCCCAGCGACGAAGAGGCTTTCGTAGGCTATAACTTCCGGCTTTAGGGCATTCCCGATGGAAGGAAAGGAAACGCTACGCATTGCCATGTGGTCCCCGCCCCGGGCGCGGTCCACCATGGCCATGCGGGTCTTCGAGGCCCTGGGCTGCGCCGTGCTTGATGAACCCTTCTATGCGTATTGGTTGAAGGCAACCCAGCGCGAGGAGGATCCCGGCTACGCTGCGACCTTAGCCGCGCACGAGACCGACTGGCGAAAGGTCGAGGCGTCGCTTCTCGGCCCCGTCCCCGGGGGCAAGGCCGTGTGGTACCAAAAGCATATGGCGATCCACATGCTGCCGGAGGTGAGCCTCGCCTGGATGGGGCAGGTGCGGAACTGCTTTCTCATCCGCGATCCCGCGGAGGTCATTACCTCAATGACGGAATTTCGCGCGTTGGCACAGGATGTGGAGGAGAGCGCTCGCCTTGTGGGCATCCCCCAGCTCGAACGGATCTTCGATGAGGCTTGGGCTCTGGAGGGGCGGGCGCCGTTGGTGATTGACGCCAATGACCTCCTCGCCAATCCCAAGGGCGTGCTGGCTCGGTTCTGCGCCGAGGTCGGTATGCCCTTCGATCCCGCGGAGTCCATCACCTGGGTCCCGGGAAAGCATGAAGGGGACGGAGCATGGGCGGATGCCTGGTACCAAAAGGTCTATCAAACCACCGGCCTGCAGCCCCACATTCGGAAGGAGACGGTGGTGCCTAAGGCGCTTGAGGCGGTGGTT
>Ga0255760_10000856_pt1 | contig 29860 bp, 16 predicted proteins | sample 071ome_25_FD_179960 | JGI IMG/M metagenome (GOLD analysis project Ga0255760, IMG submission 179960) | Coastal salt marsh microbial communities from the Groves Creek Marsh, Skidaway Island, Georgia - 071410BT metaG (version 2) | ecosystem: Environmental > Aquatic > Marine > Intertidal zone >...
TTGATTACACGAAGTGCGTGTCTCACGCGTCGGTTTCTAAAGTCTACTGGTAGCCTACTGGTACTTTTTGACTCGGACGACGCGACTTGCTACGAAACGTCCGCGTCAAACGCTATGATAATCTCACGCTCGACGCACATCAGACGCGACGACGATGTGCGGGGAAACGCCAATGTGATCGTCGCCATCGTGATCGTCGAACGGCGACGCCCACCGAAGACGAATCTCTGGAAGTCCTCCTCGCGACGTCGGCGGCGCGCACAACGCGAGCGCGTGCGACGTCTCCGGGTTTGGTTGAATCAACGCCACTCGCCATGCCTCGCCGGCCTCCCCGTCTGAAAGCTCCAAACGACCGCTACTTACATCGATGTCGACGTCAAACTCTCTAAACGGGCGTCCAGCGATCCCCAACCCCGTCGCCTTGACGTACGCCTCCTTGACGGTCCACGTCTGCATGAAGACGCGCGCTCGCTCGTCCGCGTCCTCCGTCCCCTCAACCGTCGCAATCTCTCGCGCACTCAGCCACCTCGTTGCCAATTTATTCACATCACTGCCACGTCTCCTATTTACATCCTCGACATCCACACCGCACTCCCCGCCTCGAGTGACGCACACCGCGACGAGCCCGTCGCAGTGCGAAACGCTAAACCCAACCGACGTCAACTCGCTCGGCGCGCTCACCCTCGGCTTCCCACGCGCGCCGAGCGCGAACACCACGCGCTGCGGGTCACCACCGGTACCATCCTTGACGTACCGCATCAGTGTTTTACGCGTAAACGCGCGCGCATACGCCCGCAACGCCGACGCAGACAGTTCCTCTCGCTCTTCGCGCGTCAGCGCCGCGTACGCGCGCGCGCGTCTCCCCCGTCCACTCTCCGTATCCTCATCCTCCCCGATCGTCCTCGCATCGAAACACCACACGTCGACGATATCGTTACGATCGACGTCATCCGTCGCCGTCGTCATCGCGCGTCCCGACGCGCCGGCGTACCGAAGAAAGGATGCCGCGCGTCTCTGCTGCCGCTGCTGCTGCTGCTGCTGCGCACGGAAAAAGCAAACAGAAGAACCGCCGTTCACCGTCGTCCCTCGTCGCGTCGACGCCGACGTCGACGGGATCATTCTCCGCGTCGCCGACATCGCCATCGATCGCATCGGAACCGCGCGTCCGCCGCCGTCTGACGAACGGTCGAACGAAGTCAACGAGCGCGCCGAGTCAACGACCACACTCTAGGTCATACATACTGTATACACATACACGAGACAAAAGACCAAACGCTGTAACGCTCGCTTTTTCAAAAATCACGATGCGCGCCGAGCCGACGCCCTCTAGTGCGCGACGGACGGACGCACCTGGCGACGCCGACGTCGAACGCCGACGCCGGGATGGAGACTGGAGACGACCGCGTCGATGGAGCGATGGCGACGGAGAATGGTGAGACGCGATGCGTGGAAATGGATGAGGACGAGCAGCAGCAGCGTCGATCTGTTCGTGAACGAAAACCATCGCTCGCGCTGACGGAAGCGACGATGACGACGATGAACGGACGGAAACGACGGGAGGCGGAGGATGGGTGTGATTCGGTGATGTCTGCGTCCGCGGCGAAGCGGGCGTCGCTGGAAGAGGAGATTGAGAGACGGAGGAAACTCGCGTTGGGGATCGTAGAGGATGTCGCGCGCGCGTGGGCGGAACACGGAGCGACGCCGAGACGCGGGGCGGAAGCGGCGACAGAGGCGTGGGTGCAGTGCGATAGAGAAGCGTGTGGGAAGTGGAGACGAGTGCCGAGATGTGTGGCGGATGCGTTGGGGGCGGAGGATAGGTTCGTGTGTGAGGATGGGAAAGACGGGCGGTTCAACGCGTGCGACCGGGCGCAAGAGTCTACGGACGCGGATATAGACGCGCGTTTGGATGAATCTTTAGCGGCGGATGCCGAAGCGAGGGCGACGGCGAAGAAGGAAATCATCAGTGAAAGGAAGAAGGAGTACGAGAGGAAGAAACGGAGGATAAACTTGGAGAAACGGGCGCAAAAAGGGGAGATTGTGCTCAACGACGACGGCACGTGGAAAAAGGTGCCGAAAGCGGCAAAGACGAAGAAGAATGGGGAATCGTCGGGACCGCCGCCGCCGCATCCCGGGCCGTTCGACGAGTGGGCGTGGGTACAGTGTGAGAGCGAGGCGTGCGGAAAGTGGCGAAAGATGAGACAGGAGACTGCGGATTCGCTTGGGTCGAGGGATCGATGGGTGTGCTCGATGAGTTCAGATAGAGAGCGCTGCGCGTGCAGCGCGCCTCAAGAGTTGAGTGACGATGAGATTCATGCATTCATGTTGGATCAGTCGACTAGGTTGATTGAACATCAGCGACAACTGCAGGAGCACTACGCGCACTACGCGAAGCGCGGTGCGCCGGTGCCGAAGGGGTTGATTCGCGTATCGGTGCCACTCAAAGACGCCGCGCCGCAACCACCGCAACCTACACGCCCCGTGAACCGGATTCCGATCGACGAGGGACCGGAAGACGCCGAGTCTTGGTCACCAGGTACGCCACGACCGATGCCCCCGCCCGCACCGTCGGGCCGCATCCCCGTACAAGTGCCGGTGGTGTGCGCCGGCATACCGGGAGTCTACCTTCCGCGACGCCATCGGTTTCGCTGCCACTGCGAGCAGCCCGAACACATGTGCGTCCGACGATCCGGCGAGGGCGACGGCCGTTTATTTACCGGGGCAGAGTGGGAAGCACACTGCGGTCGTGCGGCGACCCGCAAGTACAAGGCGTCCGTTCGAGTGTTAATTGACGGACCGGTGTCTCAAATGTTCATCGGTCGCTGGTTTGACGCCGTCGGTCTCGCCGAGGCCTCGGGATCCAAACAAAGGGCGCCGAAAACTAAGGATGTCATGATTGAAGTGGACGACACGTTTGTTCCGGGACCGATGAATCAGTTGTCGCTACGCAACCTGATGACGATATTTGGTTTCATTTTAGACGGCACGGCAACTGCACCGACACCGGCACCGACGGAGAAGAAGACTGGCGACGAGGCGACTTTGGACCAATCCGAGGAGGAACGAGTCAAACCAGAGCCAAAAACTGAAGAAGAAATTAGGGACGATATTGAAAAAGAGGTGGGACGCCTGGCGACTGTTTGTAAAAGTTGGAAACTCGCGGCATTGACTGTCCTCCAAACTGCCGGCGTTGAGCGAGCTATGACTAAGAACGAAGATGGGAGCAACCTTCGTACTCAGTTCACCGTCATTACCGAGTACGTCGACCGATCGGACGACAAGGAATGCCAAGTAGAACGTTCGGTGACGCTCACGGAAGATCATCCGTACGAGAGCGGCTCGAAAACAAGGACGGCGATTGTTGACGACGGTAAACCGCCGGGTTGGTGGCCGTCACTCGGCGTTAAGACGGAACGTAAGAAGCTCGTCACGGAGGCTATTGAACAGGAAACGTACGGTGTCGATTTTGTCACAGGTCGCGACGTTACCGATACCCTCAAGCGAGTCTTGCCAGACTTTTCTGACGACGATGTCTGGGGACTGTATAAACAACTGCTATCGCAAGTCAATGCGAGTTACGGCGCCATGACGCCCGATACACTCGCGACGCAGAGCCTCGCTGTTGCCGCCGAAGATTTGGCTGAGAAGTTGGAACGTCAGCCTGGAGCGCGATCGCTCGCATATTCCAAGGCTATGTGGAAGTTGGCCGCGGCGGCGACGGAGACGCCCGAATTCTACTACGTGCATCGTAAAGGCTTCGGTGTCGTATGTAACATGCCCATTAAGAAGGGCGAATTCGTAGTCGACTTTTTGGGCGAAATATATCCTCCGTGGGCCTGGGCTGAAAAGCAGGATGCGATTAGGTCTGTACAAAAGGGTCGCGGTCTTCGCGACTGCGGACCGCCAGAGTTTTATAACATGCAAATCGAACGTCCAGGGGGAGATGCGGAGGGTTATTCCGTTCTCTTTTGCGACGCCATGCACGAGAACAATTACGCCGGGCGCATCTCGCACTCGTGCGATCCCAACATTGAAGTCAACCTCAAGGCGATCGACGGCAAGTACGAGATTCATTTCATCACGACACGAGACATTATGCCTGGCGAAGAGTTGGCGTATAACTATCACAGCTGTACGGATAGCATGAAAGAGGTTGAACAGGCGTTTTGCCTGTGTGGTGCGAGGATGTGTAGAGGCTCTTACCTCAACTTTGTAGGCGCCGATCACCACTCGCAGGTACTGGAGAGTAAACACAAGCTTATGGATCGCCAGGTGATCATGCTAAAGGCGATTGAACGCTCGAACAAACCTCTCAGCGCCAAGCAGATTAGATGCTTGGAGATGGTTGGGTATTATCCGGGCAAAGGATTGTTGAGAAACTGCCCCGGATGGCTGTTGCACTTCGTCGGCGATATTGCCGTTTACATGGATACCGAGCTTAACGAGTTGCCGAAACATATACTTGAGGCGATGAAGAAGGAGCACGAGAAACTTTTGGTTAAGAATCCAAACATGGAATTCACGTACAACGAAAAGTTTGCCAAAATCGACGCTCTAGCCATGCGAGAAAACCGTACGCAGTGCGTGGCAATCATGCTGAGCAAAGTGCGCAGGTTAGTTACTCGACCGCGCGATACGTCTTCACAGCCGAGCGTCTACGATCGCCTGAACGAGTTTGAAAACGCACCGCCGCCGCTCGTCGAACTTTCCGAGAAAGACGCCGTGGGCGTCTTCTGGGGATCATCTACTCAGAATTTCGAAAAATCAGTCTTGTACGGCCTCGTCCGCGCTATAGGGCCTCACTTGCGTGCTGGTCGCGACACGGATGCCTTTGTTAAGTGGTCGAGCGAGCTTGAATCGATCGCCGAGAAGACGCGCAGTGGTAAGATGAAACTCAGAGAGTCACTCATCTGGTTGCGCGACGATTTGATGAAGTTGAAACAGACTGTGGGTGCGCGACACAAGCTCGCGGCTGGATTGATCCACCTTTACGCGATGACGCAGCGCTTTTGGCAACCCTCGAGCGCTCCTGAGCATCAATCGTTTAAGAGCGGAGTGGTTCGCGTTCGTGAGGATGAGGTGAACGCTTGGGGTGTCGGAGCTGGCGGCGGAGGTGATAAAATCGTCGCCAAAGTAGAAAAGCTTTACAGACCTGGATTCAGCGCGGCAACCATGCTTCAATGGCACAAACAAGAAATATCAGATCCGACGCAATTCGTCGCGAACAATCGCAAGGGTAACATGATGCTGCCTGATATAGCGTGTTGCTACGCCACGCGCGCCGGTCAGCCCGTCCCTCGCACGGGTGCCCGCGAACACGAAATGTGGATTGCGCACATGGAAAACTACCCTGGAGAGACTTGGCCGCAAATGAGCGGCCCTTGGGGCGCGGTAAACTCGCAAAAACTCATAGGTAGCCCATTCCTCGACGCGTGGATGGATGGGTCAAAATCAGTCTCCAAATCAGTCATTCAGTGGCTCAAAGCGAACTCAGCGCCTTCATAGATTCTTTCAATTTGTAAAATTTGATTACTACCGGTACTTAAGACAAGCGACGATTGCTAAATAGCACCATCTCACGCGATGGCGACGCCGAACTCGCGATCTCGAGCGAGCTTGACGGTGAGCGCGACGAGAGTGAGCGTGGCGCGACGACGCTCCAATCGCGCGTGGTTTACGAAGTCGGAAACCTTTGGCACGCCGCCCCCGCTGAGGGTGACGTGATCGTCGAAAAATAGCTTGAGGTGGTCCGGGATGCATAATAAATCAAAGTAGAAAGAACATCCCTTGCGCATGGCGGTGACAAGGTGTTCGAAGACGACGGTGGACTCGGAGCTCGTCGCTTTGGCGATGGCGTCCACGGATAAGCCAGACATGTGCCGCTCGTACGCCACGCGTTGCGCATCTGTGAGTTCGATCGATTCCGGGGCATTCTTGCTTTGTGGCGAGAGTTCACCCTTGTTGTCTTTATCGTCGCCGCGTTCTCGGTTCTTGTTCTCCTCTTCCAACGCGACGTCTTCGTCCTCATCTTCCTCGACGTCCTCGCCTTGGTCCTCATCTGAGCTCTCGTCCTCATCTGAGCTCTCGTCGTCGTACGATTCCACGGGAAGCGGATCGTGCACGTACGGCTCGTCACCCATCAAGTGCACGACATCACGTTTCATCAAAGCTCTGTACACGAGCAACGACGCCCACGCATCCATCGCGGCGTACCTGATTTGGTCCTCGTTGAGCTCCTCTCTCTCCCAATTCGACATTCGCGTCTTGTCCTTTGGCAAATTCTTCCCCAACACGTGTTCACACAACCTCGCCAGCGACCACGACGGCCCGCTCGGGCACCCACCGAATCTCTCATTCGCCAACGTCGCCAACTCAATCACCCGAGACGTCATGAGTCCAAAATCTCGTTTCAATTTACTCGCGTCGCCTCGCACGTTCAATCCCGTCTTCCCGCGCGTTCCGTCTCTAATCCACGCCTTGAACTTTTTCGTCAACCCCGACGTGTGAATCCTTCCCAAAACCACCAACGACTCGCTCAAATCCGCGTTGGCCGCCGCGATTTGCACCAACGACGTCTTCGCTTCGGGTGCGCCTTTTTTAAACGTCACCCGCCACTCCATATCAAAGCCGCAGTCCGCGCACATTTGTTGAACGTCGTCAACATCGCTCTTCGTCTCTGCACAAAAGTTTCGTATCCGCTCGATCGCCGCGTCCAACTCCTTGGCCGTGTTCGCGATGATAATCTCCCCGTCGTACGACGCGTCTTCCATCTTCAACGCGTCGCCATTCGTACCGACGCTCTTTCCGATCGTCTTCTTCGCGCGCGTCGCTTTTTCCTCATCACTCTTAGTTTCGACGCTCTGTCGCTTCGCACACCGACTCGACGGCGCGTTCTCCGCGACCGACGTCGGGAGTCGTCGTTGTCGTCTCGCGCCCTCCCCGGCGGTTTCCTTCGTCGTCATCGCGCGCGAGTGTGACGTTTCGCGCGCGTCTGTCGCTTCAACTTTTCAAAAAAGAAGAGTTTCAACTGCGTCAGCCGCACTGGTGGACGCGAGCGCCACCGAGGACGACTGCGACATGTCGACGGTGGCGCCGACGGTGACGCTCGCGATGCACCGTCGCGCGCGGACGCGTTCGTGCTCAACGGCGGCGGCGCCTTCGATCGTCGCCGCTGAGGATGTCGCCTCTTTGGTGTCCACGAGACGAGGGCGAGCGAACGCGGTCGGCTCGACGGTGCGTCGCGGTCGACGGGTGGCGGCGACCGCGGTGGTTCGCGCGGGTGGTGGTGATGAAAACGGCGACGCGAAGGGGTCTTCTGATGATCTGTCGACGTCGTCGGCGTCGTTTGCGAACGCGGCGAAAGCGTTCGCGGAGTCAGCCGCGGCCATGGCGAACGACGAAAACGAAGCCGCCGCCGACGACGACGTCGTCGACCAGTTGGTTGAACGCAAGTCTCTGTTGGCGAACGAGGAAGCGGAGGCAGAGGCCCGCGCGAGAGCGATGGTGAACATGTCGAGGATGGCGGCGAGCGCGCGAGGTGGGGATGTCATGGGGAAGATTCCTTCGGATATCCTGCCGCTGTTGTTGCGCCTACCGAGCGCTGAGGGTGACGTCGAGGCGCTTCGACGAAGCGCTGAGGGCGTCGAAGCGTGGAAGGATGCGTTATCGAGAGGTTTGCTTCCGGATGTCGACGTGATGTGGCCCGAAGATGATACGTTTCGCGAAGCGTTGATCGAGGCGTTGGGGGATTTGGATATGGCGCGGTTTACTCGGCGGTTTCCGCCCGTGTTGGACACGCTCATGAAGAACATCTTGGATATTTTGTACATTTACGAGCAAGAACGCGTGGATGAGGGTGAGCCGGAGATGCCCCCGAACGATCCGCAGGATGCGCAGTCTGGGAACGAGGGTGAGGGTCAAGGCGAGTCGCAGGGCGACGGCGGTGGAGAGAGCTCCGAGGAGGAGGGCGACGGGGAATCGAGTCAGACGAAGGGTCAAGGAGGCGCCGGCGGCGAAGACGGTGAAGATAACGTCGACGAGTTTGACATGACGGTGGATGGTGACCCCGACTCGGCGGCTCGGGAAGCGGCAGAGCGAGCCAAGGAAAAGAATAAGGAAACCGTCTCAAAGCTCATGGAGGAGTTCAAGGAACAGTGGGAGCCGGCGGTCGATAAGCTTGACAAGGCGGCGAAAGCGTTCGAAGGGCTGGACTTGGAGGATTTGGCAGATGGACCAGAAGGGTTCGATCTCACCCGTGGTCTCTGGCAACAAACTGGATGGAAAGAGCTTGACTCGCTTCGCAAAAAGCTTCAGGATTTGCGAGAGCTGCGCGACATGGTTCGCAGTCTCGGCAGAGGAAGTGGACGAGGTCCGCTGCGTCGCGCGCCGCGGCAACGCGAGCGTCAAAACTTCCCTATGGGTCTCGTTCGAAGCCCGGTGGAACCGGAGCAAACCTCTGGGTTGTGTCGCTCTGACGATTTGTCTCGCATGATGCCGAGCGAAATGGTGCTCCTGGCGTCCAAGTCTCCCCAAGCGCGCCTCTTGCACTTTGCTCGACGCGCTGAGAGAACCTTACTCTCGTATGAGCGCGTCGGCTGGGCCGAGGAAACTGCGGTCACGGTCGAGGGGTTCGAGACGCGACCGGCGGCGGAGTCCGGGCCAATCATCGTCTGCCTCGACACGTCGGGCTCCATGATGGGCGCTCGCGAAACCGTCGCCAAAGCCATGGTGCTAGAGTGCATGAGACAAAGCCGCTCTCAGCAGCGCGCGTGCTACTTGTACTCATTCAGTGGCCCCGGCGATTGTCAAGAGCTCGAACTCAAGCTCAACTCTTCGGGACTCTACGGTTTACTAGAATTTCTCACCGGTAGTTTCCACGGTGGCACGGACGTCGACGAACCGTTCAATCGCGCCCTCGCGCGCTTAAACGAAGCTGAGTGGTCCAACGCAGACATCCTTCTCGTCACCGACGGAGAGATCGCACCACCTGAGCAGAGCATCATCGACAGCCTCAACCTCGCCAAGGAGGAGCTCGGCTTGAAGGTGCACGGATTGCTCGTCGGCGAAGCTGGCAACGCCGAAGTCGTCGAAACCATTTGCACTCACGTTCATACGTTTAAGAGTTGGTCAGCTGTCGGAGGCAAACCTTAACCTTAGAAGGTACCGGTACACTTTCATTTTTATTCGCACGAATCCGTTTCGCTGTAATTTACCACGCAATTCTATTCACGGGACCTCGTTAGCCTCACTCGTCGGCGCGCAGCATGCACGCGCTTCTGCGCGCGCGGAACGCCGGGACCGCCTCCCCGGTCGCCTTCCGCGTCGCGTGCGAGCGCAAGCGTTCGATGGCACAGCTGACCCTCGACGATGGCTTCATCAATCGCGACGGCGACGACGCCGGGCCGACGTGTTTCGACCTCGATTCGGTTGAGAAGCGGTACCTCTTGGTCGGTGTCATCGACGGTGGTGCGCGCGTGTACGACACGGAACGCTTCGATGGGGGCGACGGAGCAAAGAAGTATGAATTAGTGTGCGTCGTCGAGGGCGCCGGGGCGCGAACGACCACGAGACGGGAAGAAAGAGATGCGGGTGGAAGCGACGGCGTCACGACTTCGGCGTATGGAGACGCCTTCGTGAGCGAGACGCGAGGGCACAAATACGCGACGTCGTGCGTACGGTGGTTTCCGAACGATACGGGGATGTTTTTCACCGGATCGTACGATGGGGCGGTGAAGTGTTGGGATGCAAACTGTTTGGTGGTGGCGAGCGAGACGACTTCAGAAAAGAAGTGTCGAGCCGTGGCGTTGAGCTCGAGAGCGACGACACACTCGTTGGTGGCGATTGGATCGGACGATGCGGTGGTGAAGCTCTGGGATCCGGCGTCGAACGTCATCGCGCATACGTTATCGGGACACCGTGGAAGCGTGCATGCGATCGAGTGGTTGATGTCGAGCGAGTATGCGTTGGCGACGGGCGGCGCCGAAGGAGACGTGAGGATCTGGGATATTCGACGCGCGGGGTCGTACATGATTTTCGATCGGCACAACACGCAGCCTACGGCGTACGTGGACGCTATTAAAGATGCTATGTATGCGGGGACGAGCGGGACGAGTGGAATCATCGAGGCTGGGCCAAAGCCGGCGTCGAGGAAGAACGCCGACGCCGTTCCGGATCATTTGCGTACCGACGCAGTAAGAAGATGCTCGTCGTCGGGCTGGCGTAGGAACAGTGACGGTGGTACCGGTGGTGGCGGGTTGAAACGATCGCGTGAGGGCGGTTGGGGTGGCTGGGGCGTCGGTTTCCGCGGACCGAAACGATCGCCGAGAGACGGCGAAGGCGCGAGCTCGTCGAAGCTCTTTCCTTCGCGAGATGGTTATTCATCCGTTGCTGCCCCAGCGCACGACGGACAAGTGAGCGGACTCAAGGTGACACCGTGCGGAATGTTCATCATATCCACCGGGGCGGATGGACGCGTCAGGAGGTGGGATTTATCTAGTGGATTGAACACGTACACGCCGTACGAAGAAGCGCAAGGCGCAATCAACACGGCGTCCGCATGTCAAATAGCCATCACGGGCGATGGCGAGCGTCTCTTCGTGCCTTGTCTCGGAGGAGAAGTGCGCGTTTTTCGCACGCACACCGGTCAACAAGAAGACAGATTACGTGGCCACATGGATGACGCTCTGGCGTGCGCGTATAAGGACGCCGACGCGGCGCTTCTCACCGTTGGCAAGGACCAGAACCTTTTGGTCTGGCAATCCTCCGAAGGGCGCGGCGAGGAGCGCGAGATCCCAGGTGACGCGTGGAGCGATGACGACGAACCCGAAACCGATGCGTACGGGCGCCCGTCGGTTGTCGCCGATCCCAACTCACGTCACGCTGGCATCCGCGGGCTCGGGTACCGATCCATTGCGCCGAATCGGAATGGATAAATGGGCAGCGGCGCGTAACGCGACGCCGTCGCCGACGACGTCGCGGCGAGAGACGCGAGCCAACGATAAATAATTAGCATCATAGCGACATTTATTAGAATTGCATTCGTGTTGTAGTCTAGAAGAAAGAGACGACTCGTAGTCATGTACTCGCGCCTTCGATTCGATTCGCGCAAAAAATGTAGCCCAACCACCCAACCACCCCACAACTTCACACCGATGCCAGCTCAAAGACCGAAGGCCTCGACGCCGTCGCGCTCGCAAGGCACCAAAAAGTCCGGCGCGGGCGTCTCCAAGAGAAACGCCCCGTCGTCTGTTTTCGATCGAGTCGGAAGCGGTTTACGCGCCTTTCGTTCAAACGCGATGACTGGACTAGGCTCAAAGATGCGCGCCTTTGGTTCAAACGTCGGCGGCCACCGACGACGATCTCAGGGTGGTGATCTGCGAGCGCGTGCTACCGATCGGCACGCGCGCGCGGTGGGCATCAACGCTCGATTGGGTGACGCCCGTGGGTCGGAGCAAGAGCGCTGGCCTCGCGGACAGATCGTCGGCGTCGACGACGATTTGTTGTCGGGCGATTTGCGAAGACGTATTTCATCTGGATCCAAAGCAGCGGCGACGACGAATAAAAAAGTTGATGATAAAGACCGTGATTTACGAGGCGTCGTCTCCTCGGGGCGTAAAGGCGCGAGCGATAAGCATCGAAAGTGTGACCGCGGCGTGCATCAGCTGTTGCGTCGACTTCAGTTGGAAAAATTCGCGCCGATGTTTGCCAAGGAGGAGATTGACATGCACAGCCTTCGCGCGATGAGGGATAAAGATTACCACGCGTTGAAAATACCGATGGGTCCGAGATTGAAGATTCAAGAAGCGATTCGTAGATAGGTTTAGAGTTCCGTGACGGCTTGTCTGTAAATGTAACGTGTATACGATGAAACGACGACGAGGTCATTCCTCATAAACTGACTGACGACGACAGGCAAACGCCGAGGTTGGGAAGAGCGCAAACAATCAAAACAACGGTTACGACGACAGGCGAACGTCGAGGTTGGGAAGAACGCAAACAATCAAAACAAAGATTACGACGACATGTCCGACGAGTACTCCAGAACTGTGAAACTGTCCGATGACTTGAGCTACGTGCCACCGACGGCGCCGCTACCATCTTGGCTCAAAGGCTTCTTTGTGACGACGATGCAGCACGGCGAAGATGCGGTGGTGAAAGCCGCCGTGGAGGCGTCTAACATTTTGAACGACTACTGGTTCAAGATGGCCTACGACGCGCATCGTCTGGATGGAGAAAAACCGTATGACAAAGCCGAAGCGATGTGGATCCCTGGCGTCGATCACTGCGCGTTCGTCGCGTTGCGCCCTGACGATAACGACGTCAATGTCTACCTCGTCGGTAAAGCCATCATCGAAGAGTGTAGGACGGGCGCCGATTGGAAACAACCCACGTCGGTTTGCCGCATCGTTCCGGTAGAAAAGACGGCGAGCGAACTCGATTTTGAACGTCTCGCGAACGAAATGTGCGCCAAGCACTTTCCCAAACGCTCAGCCGACGAAGAGCCAATCACCTTTGAAGTCCACTACGAAGAACACGGCGCTTTACACCACCTTCGTGCCAGCGACGTCAACCGTACAATCGCCAAGTACGTTCCGGATGTCGGCTACGAGGTGAATTTGAAGAACCCAAAGTACACAATCATGTGCATCAACGCCGGTGGTTCTTTCATGATGTCCGTCGTCGAGCAATACGACGCTTTACGTCACTTCAACGTCCACACCGCCGTGCACGAAAAGCTTTCCGACACCGTACCGGCGTCGAGCCAACCAGCCGCGTGACTCTGCGTTTACGTTCCGAGTTTACGCGCCGCGCCCGCGACGACAATCGCGACGACGGATGAAACATAAGATTTTACAACGATTCATCACTCTTCTTTTCCTTACCCATTCACAATCATCTGTCCACGGCGTCGATGAATCCCTCTCATTGCCGCCTCGGTCCGATATAAAGTCCGACTCGTTCGTTCGTTTAGAAGACGACCCGCGACGCCGAAATTCCATAAAATCCATCCAGTCTCATCCAGGGGTACTGGTGGGCGGCTGGGTGCTCTACTGAAGAGAGGATAAGCGAGATGATTAATCCGCCTCGTGCGCACTGCGCGCCGCGCGACGCCGACGGAGCGGACCCCCATCCGATCGTCGACACGCCATGCCGGCGTCCAACTTTGAAGCCTCCCTCGCCGGGGCGATCGTCGACGCGCTCAAGACGTCGCCGTTGTACGTGACGTTGCCGGCGCTGGTGACGACGCTCACGATTTTGATCTTCCTCCTGGACCAGCTGAGCCACGGCCCGCTCAAGCCGAGAAACTCCCCGCCGGTGATCAACGTCGCGCCGGTGTTCGGAGGAATGCTCGCGTTCCTCGCCGGACCGATCTCGCTGATGAAGAACGCGTTGCCGCGGTACGGTGAGGTTTTCACCGTTCCGGTTTTGCACAAGCGCATCACGTTTCTCATCGGGCCGAAGGTGAGCGAGTTCTTCTTCAAGGCGAAGGATACGGAGATGTCTCAAAAAGAAGTGTACGAGTTTAACGTTCCGACGTTTGGGAAAGGGGTCGTGTTCGACGTGGATCACACGACTCGAGCGGAACAGTTTAGATTCTTTGCGGACAGTCTCAAGAGCAACAGGTTGCGCATGTACGTCGGCATGATGGTCAAGGAGGCGGAGGACTTTTTCGCCAAGTGGGGCGACGAAGGCGAGATTGACTTGTTGGAACAACTCTCTGAGCTCATCGTGCTCACGGCGTCGAGATGCTTGCTCGGTCGCGAGATTCGCGAGACGCTCTACTCTGAAGTGACAGAGTTGGTACACGACTTGGACAAGGGCATGGTTCCGCTCTCAGTCTTCTTCCCGTACGCCCCGATCGAGCCGCACCGCAAGCGCGACGCCGCGCGCAAAAAGTTGGCCAAGATTTTTGACAAGGTTATCCAATCTCGACGCGAAAGCGGCGCGAGCGAACCGGATGTGTTGCAAACCTTTATCGACGCTAGGTACAAGGATGGCAGCAAGCTCACGAATGACCAAGTCCTCGGTATGCTCATCGCCGTCCTCTTCGCCGGCCAACACACCTCCTCTATCACCTCTACCTGGACCGGTCTCCTCTCCATCGAGAACAAGGATCGCGTGATCCCGACCTTGGAAAAGGAGCAAATTGCCGTCATGAAGAAGCACGGCAAGGAGCTCGATTTCGATATTTTGGCGGGCATGGACGAGCTCCACTTTGCCGTCAAGGAAGCGTTGCGCATGCACCCGCCTCTCATCATGCTCCTTCGCATGGCCCAAGTTCCGTTTGAGGTTGAAACTTCCACCGGTAAGAAGTTCACCGTGCCGAAGGGTCACATTGTAGCCACCTCTCCCGCGTTCGCTCACCGTCTCGAGTCTGTGTACACCGATCCGGACCAATACAAGCCGGAGCGTTTCCGCGAACCGAATCCCGAAGACAAGGGCGCATTCGCCTCCTTCATCGGCTTCGGTGGCGGCCGGCACGGCTGCATGGGCGAGACTTTTGCCTACATGCAAATCAAAACCATCTGGTCCATCCTCTTGCGTAACTTTGAGTTTGAGCTCGTCAACGCCAAGGCTCCCGAGCCCGATCTCACCGGTATGGTTGTCGGTCCGGACCAAGCCAACAAGGGTTGCTACGTGCGTTTCCGCCGTCGCGTCCTCAAGGCGTAAGATTACGACGCTGACGACGAAGCGCAAGAAGATGACGACGACAAAGACGGGTCCAAATGAAGCGTCGGTCCGCGCCAGCCATTCCGTGAATACGCCCGCGCCCGACCGTTTCATCATCACTATTTTAATCGTCACGTCCACTAGTGTTGTTTTACCCATCCTCCCCCTTGTCCGCGCCCGTCCAACAACGCTCGATTCGTCCGCCCACGCACGCCGAACTCTCCATCCAAATTCCACCCTGACGACAAACGCGAGCTCCTTCAGCCATACCTCATTCACAGACTCTCACGACGCGCGCGCCCCCGCCGGTACGGCGTACGTTCCACGAACCATGCGCCGCGCCGGAAAGCTCGCGCGCGACGCTCTCACCCGCGCGCGTGCCGTCTCATCCGCGTGTGCGTCAACGACGTCGGCGTCACCGGCGCAGACGCATCACGAACTCGCCGCGCTGCGAGGTTTTCAGAGAGATCCAACTTGGACGCCCCGCTCGGGATCTGCGTCGTTTTATTCAACCAAGGCGGAGCGCGCCGCGAACCGCCGTCCGATTCTTCGTGGGGAGGACCTAAACGCGATCCGCGTCGAACCGGTGACGGCGGACATGGCGAAACGAGGGTCGTTGACGCCGACGGATGGAACGCTGTACGGCGAGCCGCCAGAGACGTGGGAAGAGAGAGAACGCGCGACGTTGGACTTGGACGCGATGGAGGCGACAGGAACCGGGACGACGGCGATGGATGAGATTGATGCATTACTCGAGGAGTTTTTACAGAGTGGGAAGATTGAGGGGTCGCCTTTACCATCGTTGGAGGAAATCATGGCGGTCGGGCGGTCGACGGGCGAGGAGGAGGAGGAAGAAGAAGAAGAGGAAGAAGAGGACGAAGCGGGAGGCGTTCGACGACGAAAAGGCGATGAGACGCCGGTAAGAGTCCCGATCAGGGACTCTGCGGGCAGAAGCTACGGTACAGGGAAACGTAAGACGGCGATCGCGCGGGTGTGGTTGACCCCGGGCGGTACCGGCGAGCACAAGGTGAACGGGCGACCATACGACGAGTACTTTTCGACTCCCGCCTCTCGAGCCGTAATGGTGGCGCCCTTCTTCGTCTCGGACACCCTCGGCGCGTTCACAGCCACCGTTGACGTCCACGGTGGTGGGGTCTCTGGTCAGGCGCAGGCGGTGCGTCACGGGGTTTCCGTCGCGTTGCAAAATTACGACCCGGCGTTTCGCCCGGCGTTAAAGGCTGCCGGATTTCTCACGCGCGACTCGCGCATCGTCGAGCGTAAGAAACCGGGCAAGGCCAAGGCGAGAAAATCATTCGCGTGGGTCAAACGTTAGCGAGAACAGAATTGAAATCGATATTAACATCATCGTTATTTAAGACGCGACGAAACCGAGTGTCGGGTGTGAACAGCGCGAATGCCGCGTTCTAAAAAGTGTTCCCTCCTTGACGCAAACCTCACAACAGACTAGTCGTCATGTCCCGCGTCACCCGCGCCATCGCGCGCGTCATCACGTCATCCTCGCGCACGAGCGCGATGGCGTCTGGTTTCGTGCACTCGACCGACGCGCGCATCGCCGTCGGCGTCACGGACTCGTTCGCGCGCGCAGCATCCAGCGCAGGCTCGCTGACGACTTTCCACCGAGGTTTTGCCGCCGACGCGACGACGAGCGCGCGATCTGCCTACGGTGTCACCGACGATAACGCGTATACCGTCTCCGAGGATGAGTTGGAGCTCGCGTCGACGAGCGAGCGGACGTCAGCGACGCGCGCCAAGCCGACGAAGAGGAAGAATCACATCAAACGCATGGCTCAGCGAGACGCGTTTCGCAGGGAGAATGCTCGGGTGCATAAAGAAAACGAACAGCGAGCGGCAATTTTGAGACAGGAGAAGCGGATAGAGCGTTGGAGGGCGGCGGCGGCGCGAAGGAGGGAGTACGACGGCGTGGGTGATGACGCGTAGAGCCTATTGTACTGTGTTAGGTTAGGCCTCTTGTAAAGAAGGCGAAGTGTTTATATTCGCGTTCACACGTTCTTCAGCGGCCTCGCGTGTGAATTCAGATGATGCGTGCGTGCGTGAATGATTACAATTGCTTTTTGTCTTGTGTTATACCGCGTCTGAGAAGCGCGTTCATCGACCGCGTTTTCAGACGCCGCGCGTGTGTATGTTTGGCTGCGTACAACTTGGATTGGTACAGTAGTAAAGTGTGATGATTTGTCTTGTCGTCGATTCTTCTCACTTTTTCCGAGAGTCTCTCGCCGAGGAATCCCACGCCTCGGGTTCCCAAGTTCCATCGAGTTTTTCCGGTGCGTTGAGCGTGTTCGCACCCGCGCCCGTGGCGCGACGAATGGGTTCAGCACTCGTCAACGCCGTGTGCATGGCGTGCGCAAACTTATCCTTGGCACGGTCGCCAAAGGAAAGGTTTGTCTCCTTGGGTGTGAGCTCCGCGGCGTCGAGGAAGCGATCCGTCGCCGCTTCCCACGAGAGTCTGTAAGAATCGTTCGCGCTGAGCGGTTCGGGATCCGTCGTCAACGCCTTGTGCACGCACTCGCTAAACTCTCGCGGGTTGTCGTAAACAAGACAATTTGGAAAGCTCGAAAAGAATTCATTGCTCGGATGCTTGGCGCACACGACAAACTTACCCATCGCTAAAGCCTCGGCGGTGGTGGTCGCGACGACGTCGGAAAGTGAAGGGTTGACAAACACCTTGTAGTCGTGAATGTCCTTGGCGGCGTGGTCCTTGCGTCCTCGGAAGTGTAATGGGAGATTTCTTTGCTCAGACGAGCTCTTAACGTCGTCGAAATCGTCGCCATTGCCGAAGACGTCGAGCTCCAGAGGATGATCTCTCCCGGTGTCACTCGCGTTGTGCTCTGACACCCGGTCGAGAAGTTCCTTGTATCCTTTACCCCAGACGACTTTACCAAGGAAATACGCCCCTTTGGAGAAGACTGGCTTGGATGCCTTGGAGGCGAGCTTCGGTTTCGGCGACGTCCGCCCTATGGACGCCAGCGGACCGTTGACCATTTCCACATTTTCAGACTGCTTTTTGCTCGCCTCGATAGCCTTCTTGGAACCGACGTCTAGGAATATCGGCGATACCCCGTGGACATTCATCGTCGTGCTCTTCGGAAACTCTTGCACGGCGTCCGAAAGCTTGATCACCTTGTGACAATGCACGCTCGAGACGACGTTGTTGACAAATCTCAGTGCCTTCTCCTTGATTGGTCCGTTTTCCTCCAATCGAACATAGTCTAGGTAATTCGTGTGAACGATGCCTACGACGTGCTTGAACTTGTCCGTCCAACGCTCGCCCGCGTGGTACCAGTTGAGATGCTCGGGCTCTTCCAAAACAGCAATGTCCGCGTCGCGATCGCCCGGAATGTATGACGTCAAGTCGCCCACCGGAATGATGGAGTACTTATCCGTCGCGTATCTCCCCGGATAAAAGGACAATTTCATCTCCGGCTTGAACCCACACCGCTCCTCGACCCACTTTTTCACGTATTCTCCTTGTTCTTCGGGAGTGTTGAAAATCATGTTCGGGTGCACGATGGCTTGTTCCTTTGGCGCCAAAAACGGAATGACAAGCGTCACGTCGTGAATGCCTCTTCGGGCGAGATAAGCCGCGCGGAGGAGCGGGTTGACAGCCGTTCCTGTCATCCACGGTAGTGTAGCCGTGGTGACGATGGCGACCGAGCGTCCGGGCTCGCGAATCGACCGGGGCATATCCTTGCCGTTGGCGGCGCGAGCCATCGTCTCCCTCGCCTCGAGCGCCTCAGCAGACGTCAACTCCTTACTCTCAGATCTCTTGAGCATGACCCCGGGGCTCGACAGACTGGCGTCGTGCGGAGAAGAAATCATCACCTCATCTGATTTACCGGCGAGTCGTCGAACGGCGTTCTGTAACTCGTTCTGCAACTCGTTCATCTTGGGTAGACTGGGCGGTCGGGGAAGCCTCGCCGTGATTTCCTTTTTGAAATTGTCGAAGACGTTGACGTTGTCGCTGCCCTCGACAACAATTGAATCATTCCTAGGCGGCGGCGGCTCGGAAGTCGACGGGGCAGTGTCCCGAACATCATCCAGGGACGCGCTCTTCGTCATGCGCGGCGGCCCGGGCGACACCGGGCGTCTTCCTGGAGACGCCTTGGGCGTCGTCGGCGGTTTCGGCGCAGCCGTCTCGACGCTCATCCCCGCGCGATCAATCGTCTCCGACTGCGCCCGTCGACGGTTGATCTGCCTACCACTCCACCGCTCACTTTGTTGTCGCTTCTGCTTCGCCTCCTCCTGGCTCTGATTCGCGCTTATCGCCTTGAAAACGTCCCACTCTTCGCCCCATTTCGGAATGGATGGCGCGCGCGGCATCGATTTCGCAATCAAAGCTTGCAAGTCCTGCGTCGACCTCCTCGACTCTGACCCGCGTTCGTCATCCTCCTTGTCAACATCATCCGCCCCCGACATTCTCGGTCGTCTTCTCAACCGTTCCATGAACCGCGCGTCGTCTAATTTCGCCAACGAATCCTGACTCGCCCGTCTCGCCAGCTCCGTGATGGCGCTAATGCTCAGCTTCTTTTTTCTCCCAGCCCGTCTCGCCGCGTCCGCCTCTCCGTCCCCACCACGCGCGAGTTCCTCCGTCACCCCGGGAGACGACGACCGCGGGGCGGACCCGAACGAAAAGCTAAAGTTGCTCGCGTTCCACGCCCGCTCAACCTCTGAAGAAAAGTGTTTGTGGTGCCTATCCACCGCCGCTTTGAGTTGCTCCATGTTGAAGACGTCCCCGGGTGTTCTCGACCCGCTCGCCGCCGACACCGTCGCGCGTCGCTCGTCCGCGTCACCCGCCGCCGCCGCCGCCGCCGCCGCCGTCGGCGGTCGGCCTTTATCCCCGCCGTTTCCGCGCGTCATTTCGTTTCCCGCGTCCCCGTCCGAGTCGCTCGTCCGCGGGTTGGGCCTCACCCGAACGACCGGCCTCACCCGCGCGCGCGTCTCACCCCGATCCGTCCCGTCCCACGACGCGATGCGCGCGCGAGGGTTCCTCCTATCGTTCGTTCGTTCGTTCGTTCGTTCGTTCGTTCGTTCGATCGGCGTCGACACCGGGCCCGTCGCCGTCTCCCGTCTCGCGCTCGCGCGTCGAGGCCGAACGGATCGGTCGTTCAACATGGTACACACTGTTTACACATATATACAAGCACCACGATTTCCACGTCATCGATGCGTTCGATCGATCGGTGATTTTCCGGTTTCATCGCGTCGACGACGACCGACGCGCGCGCCCATCGATCGATCGATCGATGTCGCGCGTGAACCGAGTGTGTTTGTCTGTGTGTCTGTACGCATGTGTGTCTGTCTGTCTGTCTATCTGTATGTGCAAACAGTCACGAGTGTGGAGTCACGTTTTCCCGCGCGAAGACCATCTCATCCGTCTGGCGCGGGTCCGTCTCGCGAGAAGACGACGGATCGCCCGTCGACGACCGGGTTCCGTGGGCGCCGACGAGCGCGAAGGAAAGGGGCGCGAAGGAAGACGCGTCGACGCGGGTCGGTCGACGCCCGGGGAGGGAGCGCGCGGACGATCGATCGACCGGACGGACGCGAAGATTGAAGATTCTGGATTTTTGAGTTTTTGAGCTTTCGATTCGACTCGAAGCGTCTGTCGTTTTAAAACGTTCGTTCGTTCGTTCGTTCGTCGAGGCGCGACGACGAAGAACGCGCGCGCGAGTTTCTGTTGCGGTACCGTGAATTGGAGATAAAGGACCGACGGCGCGATGGGTGGTGGTGCGAGACGGCGAAGCGGTGGTGGCGTGTTCGCCGGACGAGGGGCGAAGACGGCCAAGGCGACCGCGGACATCGCGAGTCGAACGGCGGAGATCGTCAACGCGTCGGATCCGTTCGCGTTCGGGGCGAACGCCGGGGCGTTGTTCGATGATATCGACGGTGAAGTGCTCGCGGAGGATGGAAGCGACGAGGAGGAGCGGGAGGTTGAGCGGGAGAGGAAGAGTAAACTCGAGCGAGGGGTGAGCGTGTTCGAGCGGTTGCGCAGAGAAAAGGCGGAAGCCGAGCTCAAGGTTCGGGGCGAGGCTCGCGCGGCGGCGGCGGCGACGGCGGCGGCGACGGCGGTGGTGGAGGAAAAACCCGTGGTGTTGACCGAGGCTCAACCGTCATCGTCTCCTCGCGACGCGTTCGATGGTCCCGAGACCGACGAAGAAGAGGAAGCCGAAGACCAAGACGACGTTCGTCTCGTCGAGCCAGAAAACGTGCGACCAGCCGAAGACTTGTTCGACGAAGTCGCTGGCCCGTCGCCGAACGGCAAACGAACGACGCGCGAACCAATCACAATGTCTCGCGGGGCAAAAGTGTCCAAGCGTAGCAAGACAGAGACGTTGCATGCGGATCCGCCGGCGAATAGACGTCGCCGAGAAACCAACGCCGCCGCAAGCACGCAGGAGAGGCAGACTGCCGTTCCGAAACCTAGCAAGAGCGCGGGTCAGAAGAAGACGATAGTGTCGCTGAAAGAGTTTGCAGGGGAGGATGACGACGACGCGAATGGAGTTTTGGGTGACGATGGGTTTGACGATTTGATGCCGCAGTCGGGTGCGCAACTCGCGGATATTGACGAAGCCAACTATGCCATGTCTGGATTAGTCGGCGTGCGTGACGTCAAGGAGAAGGTTAGAAGCGCGTGTAGCTTAGTGAACATGCTCGCCGATCAGCGAAAGAGAAGGCTCTTTGGCTCGTACGGTTTGCCTGTCAAACTAATTAGCGCCGCGCAAGACGCCGCGCTCGGTTCTCGTCCACCCAAGGCGCTGAAGTTCGCTTGCGCCGCCATCATGTACCTGGCGAGCATGGACTTGAAACCGCCGACAAACGATATTTTGCTCACAGCCAAGTCGGCGAACGCCATTCGATCCCTCTTGAGGGTTGTTCCTGGCGGCGCGTCGTCGACCGGAGACGCTTTGCAGCATCTGGTGAAGGGTGAAAACGCCGTGAGAAACGCTTTGCGCTCGCTCAAATTCTTGCCTCACGAAGCCAAGGATGCGCAAACCTTAGCCTTACTCGTGGCTCATCACACTTTGAAACAAGAACAAGACGCGGTGCTCGCGTCCGGTAAAGGTCCAGGATCGGTGGATGGCGAGCACACGTTTCGGTCCAAGATGACGCAGCAAGGCGCGCTCTTGGAGACGTGCAACCTCGTCCAAGACGCGGTGGAGACGCTCAATCGATTCGGCGCGGCGTGTTTCGCACCAACCTCCAACATCGACGGGCAGTCGGAGGATGAGTGCGAGATCGATGAACTGACTGCCAAGGCGGCCAAGGTGACGGCGCGTCTCTTCAGATGTTCTCGAGTGCTCGAGTGCGCGAGCTTCGAATCGTCGGCTTCGTGCGACGTCATCGCCTCGTCCGGCCTGCGCGGCGGTATCCCGGGAGATTCCGCTCGAGTACAAGTTTCGAGCGATACCACGGCGGCGAACGGGCCTTCGTCCTTGCGACTCATGCCCGTCGAAACGGGCCGATTCATGGCGAGCCCCCCGCCGAAGGGGGCGGCCGTTCCGGTTGAGGAGGCGGCTTCTCCGTCGCCCGTCGCCAAGAGTCGCATTCGTGGAGGTATCACGATGACGCCTCCGAGCACGCCACCCGTGGCGTCCAAACACGCGGGCGGTGTTCAGGTCACCGCAAACGACGACGACGTCCTCTTGGTGAGCACCGGGGCGACGCCGATGTCGTCGCCCGTGCCCATCGGCTTGCTCAAATCGAACAAGGCGGAGGGCCTGGAAAATTCCATCCAGTGGCTCTCCGATAACGGATTCCAGGCGACGCCCGTCAAGGCGGGCGCGCGACGCAGTGGCAACGGTGCCGCGATCGGCGGGCGCACCGCGTGCCGGGCTCTCGTGCAGGCGCTTCCGACGTTGGCAGCGGCGGCGACGGCAGCCATCGTGGGCGCGAAGAAGGGCGACGAAGTCTGCGGCGTTCGCATCGCCTACGACGGGGGCTTGGCCCTCGATCATCGCGTCGCGGTTGGTACGCTCAAATCCGTGCTCAGCGTGCTCACGAATGTCACCAACGAAAACCTCGACGGTTGCCGTTCCATCGTGGGCGACGGCGCTACCGAGGAGGATGGATTACTCGTCATCGCCTCGCTCGTGCCTTGGTTCGCGCTCTCGGTGGAGGGATACACCCTGCGCGACGCGGATGACGAGCGCACTCGAACGCCGACGAATGATTCTGGTTCACAACTGCTCAACGCCGCGCTCGTCTTGCTCATCAACATGGTTGAGGCGGACGCTGTCGGTACGACGAAGAAGCTTCGAAGCGCTGTCGTCGGATTACCCGCGCAGCGGACGCAGACATCCTTCGTCGAGATGCTCGCCAAGTTGTTTTTACAAAGCGGCGGGGGCGGCGCGATGGAGGATCCGCCAGTGGACGACGAAGACGGGAAATCGCAGCACGTCACGGCGGATATGATCAAGTCGTACACCGGAGACGACTCGGTTGGAAACGACGATCTCATCCTCCAGGCATACACGGGTCTCCTCTTGGCCTTTTTGATTGAAGACCACGCCGCGCTTCGCGCCGAAGTCGCGTCCATCTTTGGTGGACCGGCGCCTTTCCAGGCGCTCGCGGATACCCTCGAACGATTCCACGCGTTCCACGAGAGTCTCAATAGCATTTCCGCGGCGTCAAGCGAGCGTCTCATCAAGGTTGTCAAGTGGTTGTGTTAGGCGCCCCGGTAAAACAAACAAACTGGCGGTGTACTAGCTACTACTACTCTTAGTTTTTGCATTGTAAGAAACGTTACGATACCAACGAACGAACAAACTTCATCGACGTCGGCCGCTGGTGGCGCAAAGTCACCGACGAGTTCTTCGATGTACCGATGTGTGCGCGGCGTTCGTCTCATCTAATCGCTCTCGCTTTCACGACGAGCCAGTTTTTTGTCGTCCCATCTCGGACACCGCCGCTCCCGCTTTCACAACGATGATGTTCTACGACGAGTACTCTATTCGAGAACATCCCAGCGGCGTCGCCTCGAATTGTCCGTCACATTTACCTAAACCCGTAAAGTACAAATGTACCAAAGTCGCAAAGGGTGTGACGACAATTCGAGGCGACATATGCATAATCCGCGTTCTTCTACGTACTGTAGACGTAACATGGCTAAATATGGCTTGGTAGCACAACGGTAGTGCGTCAGACTCCAGTACATCTGAGTCTCTCACAGAAACAAAGTGAGATTCCGAAATCCATACTTAAGGACGGATAGAGCTATCTGAAGGTTCGGGGTTCGAATCCCTGCCGGGTCATTGGATTTTTATATAGGTTTATCGTCTGTTAAGTACGCAATATTTTTTGTTCCAAGTACGACGACTCACGCACCGAGCCGAGTGAGGACGCTCGTCGTCCGCGCACTCTCTCGGGCCCTCCCGCGCTCGGCGCGTCACACTTCCGCACGGAAAACACCCACCCCTTTTTGAAACTACCCCTCGCGCGCGCCCCGTCGCACGCCGATACGTCAAGAGCCGGTCTTTTTACGCCCCGCTCACTCGCCGTCGCGTTCGTTCCAACAGAGGTACGCGCGTCGGTTCGCGCACGCGTTCGTTCGTCGCGTCATCTTGCGCGCGCGATATCCGCGACCGAAGTGAAATCGCGCTCGCGATGCGTCTCACGCGTCGCGCGCGCGGGGTTCACCCGCGGGTCGGCGCGAAACTCGGTGGGGATGCGCGCGCGAAAATTGTATTCGTCGACCGCGAGACGTTCGACCCGCGGGGTGTCGTCGCGACGGACCGTTTGACAGGCAAAGACGGACGGACCCCGGGACGGCGTCCACGCACGAATCTTGCGGCCGCGTTGTTGGGTCTAACGCCTCCTGATCGTATGGGTAAACAGACAGACATGCATATGGATGGATGGATGTTTGTGAACGCGACGCGACGCGCTTGAGCGGTTTGACTGACGACCGACGGCTTGACGCTCTTCTTCGCGACAGGACGAATAAGAAAGAAAAAGAAGAACACACCACGAACGAAAAGTCAAGATGCCGAGCAGTCAAGCTGTGTACGTGTCCATGTCCATTCTCGCGTTGACGGGTCTCGTCGGCACGGGCGTCGCCATCGGTAGCGGCGTCTCGATGATGACCATGTCCATGGCGGAAGAAGAAGCCAAGAAGACGGCTGTCGTTGCCTCTGTTAAGGAGTCCTCGGCGCGTGGCGTCTCTCGAGGTTTCGCCGCGAGCAACAACTAAGCAAAGAGTTGTTTGACTCGCCGGCTCGAAGGAGATTCTTTCTTCCCTTTCCGCTCCTGTACAGAATACCGATACGAGCATCGACTAACTGATGTTTCGTACGAGACCGATGACACTCACGCCCGAAGACATGTACACACCGCATCATGACACGAATTTTGTTCCACCCCACCTCCATTTTCTTCCGATTGCTCTTTGAGAAGTTGGGAAACGACGAGAGACATGTAATAAGAATCTGACTCTGACATTATAAAACAGACAATTCACGAAGTTGTTGAGAGAAAGAAAACAAGGCGAGATGCGCTAGCTCTGTGTTTTTCGACGACGTCCGCGCATGCGGACCGAGAAACGCCTACTTGATTTTCATGACATCGACGCGTGTGCGCGCGCTCACCTCGTGCGCGCCGCCTTCGGCGTCGGCTTTGGCGGGATGCACAACGACACGCGCAAGCGAACCGCTAATATCCCCACGCGCCAATCGACCCGGGTTGATGCACACAACCCTTGAAGAAGACAAAGTAGAAGGCTTGGACGGAACGCCCGTCGTCGCTTCGTCATGCTTGACTTCAACTTCTTCGACAAAGGATTTCAAATCTGACGGCGCGATGAGCACGTCTGGCGTGACGTCAAATCCTAGCGCTTCGCCGTGACGCGCGTCCAAACACGCCGACGGATCGGCCGGGTAGAGCGGGTACGCGTTCGCTTGACGCACCAAGTGACTCGCCAAACGAGCCATGCGTTCCTTCGGCGCGTATCCCTTTGAGATTTCTTGCGCCGAAAGGTGCTTGAGCACGTCGTGCGTCACGACGGAGAAGACGACGCCGTTGACTGAAAACGTACCCGGATTGGATACGGAAAACACGCGGTTGGCTCGGATCGCTTCTGGGCTCACAAAGTGTTCGATACCCGGCGCCGGCTGCGGGAACACCGGATCCATGGTGACATCGCGAAGAGACGGGACGAAGACCACCTTCGTGACGCACGACGCCGACTCCTCAAAGAGCTTTTCTTCAATCTTTTGCACCACCACTCTCGCCACCTGGTCGAGCGTCAAGCCGCCGCATTCGCCCTTCTTCACAAAGGAATTCTCGGAATCAACCAAAGGCCCGCACAAGACGAGCGCGTCAGGTTTTTCGTCGCGCACGTAGTCGAGCAAATCATTCAACGGTTCGTACTTCATGTCGCTCGCGCACGAAAACGGACCCGCGGCGACCACCACCTTGGCGCCTCGCGAAAACACAGGGGCATCCTTCGGAGACTCAGCCGGAGGTTTGCTCGACACATCTAGGATGGACTTGGCGACGAGACAGTGTCCAGCCGGGTTGCGCCCGCGAACGGCGACGATTTGACCCGGGAACAAGCTGTACTCTTTCAGCTCGCGAAGCTCGAGGCGAACGCGTGCGCCGTAACTCCCCTCGACGGACCCCTCGAGCTCGACCGTCTTATCTGTGAGCTTGGCATCTCCGACGTGCGCACTCACGATGCGACCGACGAACGTGGCATCCTCGTCGCCAGTCTTGGACCCGACGGGCGAGACAGCGGTGGCCGTGCCTCGACCGTCTTCGCCGTCTGCGGCGTCCTCGCCAACGGCTTCGAATCGCATCTCCGCGGCGCGAATTCTCGCGTCAATCATGCGCACGCGATCGGAAATCTGATCGCGCATGTATCGAAACTTTTCATCCGCGACGCATTTCATCACCGTCACCACGGTGGGCGAGTCACCATCGGAAACACCTCCCCGAGCGCCGACGACGTCGCGATCCAAGTGGGCGTTGAGACACGCCGAAGCCGCTTCTCCGTCCGTCCCCGTCGACGTCGCGCTTCCGGGCGTCGCCACCCTCTTAGAGTACTCGCTCGCTCCAGTCGAACCACCGAGCTCATCCAACGCCTTGATCCATTGCCTTCTCGCCTTGAGCGGCGTCACCGCGCTCTGAGAATACGAAAGCCGCTCCCCGCCGCTCGACGCCGCGGCTGAGTAGCCGGGTGTCATCGACCCGCTTATCCTCGACGCACTCCCGGGCGTTCCAAACGTGCCCACACTGCCATTCTTCTTTCTCCTTTTCCCAAACTTTGATCCGGCGCTCGCGTTCGCCCTCTTTTCCGTCTCTTCCTTATACTCCCTCGCAAAGCTTCGAAAGTCCTCCACGTGTTCCACCGTCACCCGTTGGCGTTCCTCCACCTCCATCGTCTTCGTCAACCGCTCCATATCAAAGAGCCCCCACATTTGCGCCAACTCTGCGTGCGAGACGTCGAGATCCACCGCGACACCCTCCAACGCGTCGCGCGCCACCGATCCATCCAGTTTGAAGGATTCCTTCGCGAACGCATCCTGAAGAGAAGAAGCCATATCGAGCAAACGATTGATTGCCGTTACCCGGTCCGATCGATCAATAAACACGCGCACGCGCACTCGTGTTCACGCACTCTTCGTCGCACTCTTCGTCGTCGTCGTCGTCGTCGTCGTCGTTCGGTTCGTCGGCGTCGGCGTCTGACTCGTCGCGTCGCGCGTTTGTCGTCACGTTTTTGAAATTTTTGAATTTTTTCCAAGTTCAAAGACAGCTCATTTTGGTACTGATCTGACTTATCCGTGTATAATATGAAGATAGTGTCGAACTCGACTCGCGAGTCGGGCGCCCGAGCCGCGCGCGCTTTGATTTTTCATCGTGACGATGAGTGGTTCGTTTTATAAATGACAACAACGCGACGCGAATGCGCGTCTACTACTTTGGCCCGTCTGGTTCACCGAGCGGGGTGCGGGCGGATGACGCGTCGGCGCACATGACGTCGTCGAAAATTTCGAGCGCGTTCAGAAAGGCTTGGTCCATGTTGAAGTACTTGTACGAAGCGAGACGGCCGACAAAGACGACGCCGGGCTCCTTAGAAGCCATGTCGCGGTACTTTTCGTAGAGTTCACGGTTTGCCGGGTTTGGGACCGGGTAGTACGGTTCTCCGTGGTCGCACGAGTACTCTTTGAAGATGACGGTGCCGGCAGATGTGCGTGCAGCTTCGGGCTGGTTGGGTTTGTGCTTGTACTCGACGATTCTCGTGTGCTCCACCTCTGGTCCCGGGTAGTTGAGCTGGAGACAGGGTTGGTAAAACCCACCTTCCGGCTCGTGGTACTCTTCGAAAAAACGAAGGCTTCGGTATTCGAGCTTGGGTAAGCCCTGAGACGCGTAGTACGCGTCGATGGGTCCAGTGAAGACGACGAAACGTTTCGCCTTGGCCGAGAGCATCTCTCTGTGCTCGAAAAAGTCCGTGTTCAACCGCACGGTAATGTTCGGATCGCCCATAATCATGTTTTCGAATATTCTCGTGTACCCATCCTTCGGTAAGGCTTGATGAGGATCGCTAAAGTACCGATCATCCGTGTTGGTGCGCACCGGAATGCGCGCCAAGACGCTCGCGTCGAGTTCCTCTGGATACTTATCCCATTGCTTCTTCGTGTAATGCTTAAATATTGCGTCGTAAAGCTCTGGCCCTGCCCGCGTTAACGCGCTCTCCTCTCCGTTTTTCGGGTTTTCATTCACCGTTCGCCGCTCGTTCAACCACGCCTCGGTTTCGTCATCCGTCTTCAAATCCGCCCCGGGAAAGAGCGCGTTGATGGTATCTCTATTCGGTGGAATGGGCACCACGGCGTATTCGCGTCCATCGTGTTCATACTTTTTACCACCCGTACCACCACCCTCGCGTCGTCGTTCGATCGCCCCTTTCACCCTGTGTTCGTACGGCATCCACTCGCTAAACCTCTGCACGTACTCCCACACCCGCTCGTGTCGCGTGTGAAACAAGTGCACCCCGTATTGGCTCACCCTGAACCCTTTCCCGTTTATAAAGTCGTAACAGTTTCCCCCGATGTGATCGCGCTTGTCGACGATGAGCGATTTAAGCCCGAGCTCCCTCGACGCGCGCTCAGCGAAGACGCAACCGGATATACCGGCACCGACGATGACGAGATCGAAGTCTGTCGCGTCTCGCACGCGTGGGTCGTTTTCAACGCCGGCGAACCACGACGGGTCGTGGTCGTTCCCGCGACGGATGGAGACGTCCATCCCGGCCCATTCGTCTTCGGTGAAGGATGGCATCGTCGCTTCGGGTTCACGAACCCTCGGTGCGTCCGCGAGTGACGATTTCGTTTGGATTACCGGTAGTTGCGTTGTTACAAGCGCGAACGCGTACGTGATGTATGGTACATTCATTCGTTCACCGCGAAACGACGTCTCGATTGATGGACGATTCCGTGTATTGCGACATTATTCTGTACGTCTCTGCGGCGCGCGTCGTCGACGCTGTCGTCGTCTTTTTCTTTGTCTGCGATTTGCCATCCTCCGAGAGCCGAACCGTCACGACGACGCGTCCGATCGATACCGATCTCGCGCCGTAATCGTAGTGCGCGTCTTCCAATTTATCGTCAAGAAACACGACGTGGCGCCCCGGTCGACCGAACACGCCGAATCCGTTGACGTGGGCGTCAAAGCCGTACGCAAAGTACACCGACGGGTTCGATCCGACGGGTCGCGAGACGTCGCGAAATGTCTTCTTCGGCGTCGTGGGCGCCGCCACCAACTCGAACGCGCACGCGGCGTACGAATCCCCGAACATCTCACACCGTGGCCCATCCGGAACCCCATTCGGAAGGTACACCGCGCGAACCGGCGCGTCGTCCTCTTCGTTCGGCTCGACGAGCAGCGCGAGTGGCGCGAGCGCGTTTTCGACGCACGCGCGCGTCAACGCGCCGAAACTCAAACCGTGTCTGCTGGAGTCAAATACCACGCGCCAAGACGATGACGACGACGAAAGTTGAGGTTTATTCCGCCGACTAGTACTACTCGTCGTGGATTGTTCGATCGCGTTTCTCAACGCGCGCAGCGTCCCTCTCAGGTCCGAATCATCATCTTCATCATCTTCATCAGAGTTCGTTAAGCTTTCGTCGTCGTTACCGTTGTTCGGAGCGACGAATTCGGCGGCGCA
>Ga0255760_10000867_pt1 | contig 29657 bp, 28 predicted proteins | sample 071ome_25_FD_179960 | JGI IMG/M metagenome (GOLD analysis project Ga0255760, IMG submission 179960) | Coastal salt marsh microbial communities from the Groves Creek Marsh, Skidaway Island, Georgia - 071410BT metaG (version 2) | ecosystem: Environmental > Aquatic > Marine > Intertidal zone >...
GGGTGACTCAAGTTTCTTGGCGTCAGCATCTTCCGGTACGGCAAAGATTGGTGAGGCAGGTTCATCAGGTTTCGGTTCAATCCGAGCGGGTGCAATCGAACGCTCCAATGTGGACTTGACACAAGAACTGGTGGATTTGATCACCGCACAACGTAACTTCCAGGCAAATGCGAAGGCAATCGAGACCTCCAATACCCTGACCCAGGCCATTATTCAGATCCGCGGATAATTCTATCTAACGATTTGAGGCTTGGTTTTTGCCCCCTCTTCGGGAGACCGTTGAGGGGGCCTTTTTATGCGCCAAAGAAAAGTTTTTTAAAGTTGGCACGTTCTCTGCTTTAACTCTTGTAACAGGGTAAACCGCCTCGGAATTGTCCACAGGGCGGCAAAATTTTTCCGCTATAGAACGGAGAGCAAAAATGGACAAGATGATATTCACCGTGCTTAACGGTATGAAAGTGGTTGAACAACGCCAAGCGAATACGTTCAACGAGCTTGCAAACGTTAATACCGTCGGTTTTAAGAAAAGTTTTAATTCTGCAGTTATGTCTGGTGACTTGGTAGCAGATGATTCATTAGAAACAAGGGCGTATCCCAGTCTTCAGACCATCAATAAAGTTGATCTAAAGCCAGGTCCTTTTCAGCGTACGGGTAACCCTTTTGATCTTTACCTTAACGGTAGAAGTCTTTTGGCTGTTCAAGATGGTCAGGGAAATGAGGTTTACACCCGACGTGGTGACATCAAAGTCTCTGAAAACGGTGTTTTGACCACTGGATCGGGCAATGTGGTGTTGGGTGATGATGGCCCGATTACTTTACCTCCAACGACTCGGGCGCAAGTATCACCTGACGGCACAATTAGTATTTTAGCGCCAGGATCGGTAAACAATGAGATGACACCTGTAGCCAGATTAAAGCTGGTTAATCCGGGTGAAAACCTTATTCAGATCCGATCAGATGGTCTTTATCAGACTGAAACTAAAGAATTACTCCCCGTTGATGCTGAGATGAAGGTGACAGCGGGCGGTCTAGAGGGTAGTGCGGCTAATCCAATCGAATCAATGATAAACATGATTCGAGATTCTCGTGCTTACGAAATGAATATACGCGTTATTAAAAATGCTAAAGAAGTCTCTACCGCGAGTGCATCGATGATGCGCTTAGATGGTTAATTGGCACGCGAATTGCTGAACTACTTATAAATAAACATAAAGCGGCAAAAATTGCCGAAAAAATGACAGTAAAAGGGTATCACTATGGACGCAACACTTTGGATTGCTAAAACTGGTCTCGATGCACAGCAAACACGTATGTCGGTTATTTCGAATAACTTGGCTAACGTGAATACGATGGGCTTCAAGCGCGATCGCGCTGTGTTTGAAGACTTGCTTTATCAAAATGTTCGACAAGCTGGTGCAGTAACTGCAGCCAACGCTGAGGCCCCAACTGGCCTTATGCTGGGTACAGGCACCCGGATTGTCGCTACTGAAAAGTTGCATACCCAGGGCAACATGGTCTCTACCGAGAATGCTCTTGATGTAGCCATTGATGGCGCAGGCTATTTTCAGGTACTGCGTCCTGATAACACCATTGGTTATACCCGTGATGGTTCTTTTAAGTTAAGTAAAGACGGCCAATTGGTTACAGCCAATGGTTATCGCTTGCAGCCAGAAATCACAATTCCTACTGATGCGCAAACCATCACCATTGGTGCTGACGGTACGGTGAGTGTCCAGCGTTTCGGTACAGCAACACCAAGCACGCTTGGAAATATTCAAGTAGCGACTTTTGTTAATCCAGCAGGCTTACAGGCAGCGGGCGAGAATATGTATCTTGAAAATGGTGCTAGTGGCGCGCCTCAACTTTTGACGCCAACTCAATCGGGTGCAGGCAAGTTAGTTCAGGGCACCTTAGAAGCGTCGAACGTCAACGTTGTAGAAGAAATGGTCAACATGATCGAAACACAACGTGCCTATGAAGTGAACTCAAAAGCAATTTCAGCGGCAGACCAGATGCTGAAGTTTGTGAACCAGAATCTCTAATTAGACGATTAGCGAGATATGTTCATGAACTATCACACAACTTTAAAGTTAACTTCGACAGCAGTTGCTGTCTTGGTACTTAGCGGTTGTATGTCTAATCGCGCAATGCCAAATCGCGTCAACGATTTTTCACCGGTCATGCCGCAAACTGAGATTAGCAGCAAGGTTGTCGATGGCTCTATCTATTCTGGCGGTATGAACGATGGCTTGTTTGGTGACCGTAAGGCGTATCGTGTGGGCGATTTGATTACCATCTTGTTGCGCGAAGCGACAGCAGCATCTAAAGATGCTGATAGCACCATTACGCGTACATCAAGCACGGATGCGTTATCGCCATTGCAGTTAGGTAAATTGGCATCACCTGGCGGCTTTCCCTTATCCACCGACTCAGCGTTGGGTTCTACCTATTCCAATGTGGGTGGTGGTGAGCAAACACAAAATAATAGTTTAGGCGGTGACATCACAGTAAGCGTTGTGAACGTACTGCCTAATGGAAATCTTGTGGTTCGTGGCGAGAAGTTGATCACGCTGACAAACGGTGATGAGTACGTGCAAGTGTCAGGTGTCATCCGTCCAGATGATATCCAACCTGACAATACCATTTTATCTAAGCGCATTGCCAATGCGCAGATCACCTATAGCGGTGACGGCAACATGAACGAAGCGATGAAGACCCCATGGCTTCACGCTTTCTTAATGAAGTTCATGCCGTTTTAAAGGAATTAACAATGTCTGAATCATTATTACTCCCTAGAAAGCCTAAGCCTGGCCCAACATTGATCGAGCGTGAGGTGCGCAAGTCGACCGAGATCTCGTTAAGTTTGTTGGCTCGCGGTTTGATGTTATTGATTTTCATCGGTTGGATGCATCAAGCTACCGCCGATCGCATCAAAGACCTGTCAGATGTGGCCGGTGTTCGTGAGAACCAACTGATTGGTTTTGGTTTGGTCGTGGGTTTAAGCGGAACCGGTGATGGGGATATTTCATTCACCAATCAGAGCTTGCGCTCAATGCTTTCTCGCTTTGGTGTGAACATTCAAGATGTCACCTCAGACTTAAGTTCGATTTCTTCTTCTTACATTAATGCACGTGCAGCTAATATGGACCTCACTAACGTTGCAGCTGTAATGGTGACCGCTGAATTGCCAGCATTTGCTAAGCCTGGCCAGCGTATTGATGTCACAGCGTCAACCATTGGTGAAGCTGAGAGTCTACGTGGCGGTACATTATTGATGACACGTTTGCGTGGTGTTGATGGTGAGGTCTACGCCATGGCGCAGGGTAATCTTGCCGTAGGTGGTTTAGGTGCTGCAGCGGATGGCTCAAAAGTGGTTGTGAATGTGCCAACGGTGGGCCGTGTGCCAAATGGCGCAACCGTTGAAAAACTGGTTGAAACACCGTTTGCAGAAAGTGAGTACCTCGTACTTAACATGAAGAATCGCGATTTCACCACAACTACCCGTGTGGTTGATGCCATTAATGGCATGTTTGGTGAAGGTACAGCAGAAGCCTTAGATGCAGTGTCTGTGCGTGTCGCCGCTCCTGATGGTGCTGGTGAGCGTGTGGGCTTCCTATCGATGATTGAGAGTATAGAGGTTGATCCAGGTGAGCCGCCTGCGAAAGTGGTGGTGAATTCTCGATCTGGCACAGTCGTTATCAGCCGTAATGTACGTGTGAGTGCGGCGGCTGTGACTCACGGCAGCTTAATGGTCAAGATCGCTAAACGAAATGAAGTTAGTCAGCCAAATGCCTTTACAGAAGTGACACAAGCAACAGAAGTCACTAATACCGACATCACTGTAGCTGAAAGTGAAAATCCTATGTTCTTGTTCGAGCCAGGTGTTGAGCTTCGTGAAATTGTCGATGCCGTGAACATGGTTGGCGCGTCGCCAAGTGCTTTGGTGGCAATCCTAGAAACCCTAAAACAATCAGGCAGCTTGCGTGCTGAACTGATCATTATCTAAGGCGCATTAATGGATTACGCATCAGCACAAGTTGCCAACTACAACAACTTCGAAGGCCTGGCGTCTTTGCGTGCGCAAGCGCAACAAGACCAAGGTGAAACCGTTGATAAAGTGGCTGAGCAATTTGAAGGTATGTTTTTGCACATGATGCTCAAAGAAATGCGTAAGACTGTGCCAGAAAGTGTGTTCTTCGATTCGCCATCAATGAAACTTTTCCAAGATATGCAAGATCAGCAGGTTGCCTTAGATCTTGCTAAGGAAGGACCGCTAGGTTTGGCTACGATGCTCAAAGCTAATATTGCCCAACAGCAAGGCGCTAAAAACCGATCAGATAAGCCTGAAGGCTTTGCATTGAATCCACAAGCAAAGTCTTTTGCGGTTAATGCACCAAGCAAGGGCTTTTCTCTTCCGCAAACGCAATCTGTGCCACGCGCACTGAATGCTTATCAAGCTATTGAGCTGGTGAGGTAATCTGGTATGGCAGATCTACTCAGCATAGGCACCTCAGGTATTAATATTTACCGACGCTCTTTAGCGACGACCGGTAATAATATTGCTAATGTGGACACGGAAGGCTATTCACGACAAACACACGAAACCCAACAAGCGATTGGTCCATCAGAAGGCACAATTAATTTAGGAACAGGTGTTTTAAGTGATAGTGTGCGTAGAGCTTACGATGCGTATGCTACTAGTGCCTATAGAAATAGTACCTCGTTGCTACAGCAGCAAGATACGTTGTATACCTATGCAAGGAAGCTTGAAGATATATTAGCTGATCAAAATATGTCAATGTCATCTTCCATTGATCGTTTTTTTGCAGCCGCTCAAGACCTAAGTGTTTCACCATCATCAACGAGTGCGCGAGAAAATCTATTGAATGAGGCGGTTGCTGTCATTGAGCGTTTCAAATCGTTATCAATGCAATTTGACCGACTGGATGATGACTCATTTGTCGAGTCTAAAGTTCGTGCAGATGAATTAAATTCGCTTTCGACTCAGTTGGCGCGTGTTAATGAGTTAATGTTGGGTAAAAGCGATGCTGAGCTTCAAGCAAATGGTTTGATGGATCAGCGTGATAAGTTATTACAAGATATGTCCGAACTGGCGACTATCAAAGTAGAAGAATTAAAAAGTGGCCGAGTAAAGGTGTATTTAGGAAGTTCCACAAGTGGCCACTTGTTAGTTGATGAAGAAAAATCAAAAGAGCTTCTCGTAACACGAATCGAGAACAATCCTGAAAAATTATCATATACCGTTGATCCATACGGTTCGCCAAAAAATCTATCATCAGTACCAGGAGGAAAACTATCTGGCATTGATGACTTTAGAAATAACGCTTTAAAAAAAGCACGCGATGAATTGGACGGCATGGCGCTAGCATTTATGAATGCCATAAATGAGGTTCAGATTAGTGGTTTAGATGCTGCAGGTAACGAAGGTCGTGCAATGTTTGGGCTGGCAAATGAAAATGCTAGATCAGCGGGTCAGTTAAAATTATTAATATCAGATGGCGATAGTATCGCAACAGGTTCTCCATTGATGATCAATCAAAATGGAAGTGCTTCACAACTCAAGTTAACAAACTGGAAAACTTCTGAAGTAAGCCTTAGGGTAGGTGAGTTATCAATCAATGATGTTCTAGGCTATGGCAACTCATCAGGCTCAGGAAGCCCCGTCTCAGTTACCTCAAGTTATGTCATACCGGGTCATTATGCTAAAGATCTTTCCCTTGAGTTCGATGGTAATGTTGAAATCTTTACTCGTGATGGGGCTCATATATTTGGTAGTGCAAATCAAGGAGCATTAGTTTCAACCGCAAACGGGTTTAATGGTGGTCCTGCCACCTATGATGCGACCTATCTTAATCAAACAGGTATAGCTAGTTACCGTGATGCTATTTCATTTTCAACAGATGTTACTGGAGTGACAACATTAAATGTTGACGGCCAGATTGGTGAAGATTTAATTGTTATCGTTAATGGCGGCGCTTCTACAATGTCTGGAAATTGGTTTGCTGAAGACCAAAACCTTACACGAGCTCAGCTAGAGAGCGAGCTTGAAATTACCTTTACAAGTGCATCATCTTATTCACTTGTGGATGTCACAACTAGCACTGTTCTTGCGACACGTGATTATCAATCCGGTGATGAGATAGCTATTAATGGATGGACAGCTGTTCTTAATAATGCTCCGGTGAGTGGAGATAAATTTACTGTTTCAAAAAATACTTCTCCAAGAGGTGATAACCGTAACATCCTATCGTTACTAAGTTTGCAAAATGATCGAGATGTTTTTGATGGCAGAGGTAACTTTTCTGAAGTCTATGCTGATGTTATTAATGACTTGGGCTCTGTTGTTGTCCAATCATCGATCGCTAAAGATGCACAGCTAGTTCTTACCGATGAAGCAAAGCAGGCTCGAGACTCTGTGTCTGCTGTAGCACTTGATGAAGAAGCTGCTGACTTATTGCGTTTTCAACAAGCATACCAAGCAAATGCGCAGATCATTCAGGCTGCGAATAAGATTTTTGATTGGATCGTAAATATACGTTAAGAGTAGACAATGATTAGAATCACTAACAGCACTATCTACGATAGGGTGACGTCACAGTTAACCCAACAGCAGGCACGCCTTGCGATTACCCAGGAAAAAATATCCTCAGGTAAAAATTTTTTACGGCCATCTGATGCTCCAGATCAAGTGGCTGCATTAGAGCGCCTTGAGTCTACTGTCCGTCAAACAGGAAGCTATACAAATAATATCGGCAGAATTAAAGATAAATTGAATTTTCAGGAAACGGCGATTAATTCTATTAACGATGAGTTAATTCGCGCTAAGGAGCTACTCATTCAGGGTGCCAATGGAACATTGAGTGCCGATCAGAGAAATACGCTTTCTATTGAATTAAATTCAATTCTAGATTCAATGATCGCAATTGGTAATCAGAAAGATGCTGATGGCAGTTATCTTTTTTCAGGATCAAGCCAGTTACAAAAGCCATATGATTCACTCGGAAATTTCCAAGGTAATGATGATCGTCAAGCAGTAAATATTGATGAGGGATATCTATTGGAAGTTGGCTTACCAGGCTCATCATTATTTGCTAGCTTCAAAGATAATTCAGATGCAGCGTCTGATGTCTTTACTGTACTAAAGCAATCCATAACAGCCCTGCAGTCTGATGATCTTGAGGGTATACAAGATGGAATTGATAACGTTGAAATTGCTTTCAATCATGTAAATGTAAAACTTGCACAAGTTGGTTCCAAAATGAGAGTTGTTGAGAATCAATTAAATGTATTAGAGGACAGGAGTTTAACTCTTGAAAGTGCCATTTCTCAGGTTGAAGAGCTTGATTATGTTAAGGCTGTTTCAGAATTAAAAAATCAGTCTTTAGCCTTGCAGGCTGGTCAATCCAGTTTTGCGCAAATCAGCGGTTTGTCGCTGTTCAATTATATTAAGTAGGAGATTCTCTTATGGCAATTGTAATAAATACAAACACAGCGTCCATTACTGCACAGCGCCACCTCAATAATTCTCGTTCTGAGATGGAGCAGGCGATGGAAAGGTTGTCTTCTGGAAAACGTATTAATTCAGCGATGGATGATGCGGCAGGTTTAACAATCGCTCACTCACTCGATAATCGAATTACGTCTTTAGCTCAAGCGACTCGAAACGCTAATGATGCTATTTCATTGATTAACCTTGCTGAAGGCGCAATGGACGAAATGTCTGATATGCTCGTAAGAATGAGAGAGTTAACGGTGCAATCTCTCAACGGAACATATAGTACGGCCGACCGAGACAATCTAGAACTTGAGTATCAGGCATTGTCGGCAGAAATTACGCGAATTTCTGATAACACCTTCTTCAATGGTATTTTGCCCATTGCAACTGCAGCAAACATGACTTTTCAAGTCGGTTATGAGTCAACAGATACAATTGTTGTGACGACTGCTGACATGTCGGCAAGTGCTATTGGTGTTAGCTCAACAGCAAGCCTTGCGGTTTCTGATACAACAATTACAGGTACAACATATGCCTCTGTTCAAACTGATGCAGGGGATGCAATGGTTACTATTGATCAGGCGTTGAAAGATATTGATTCATATCGGGCGCGATTGGGTGCTGCAGCAAATCGTATGAGTTATTCAGTAAATAATTTGCAAAATCGTGTAGAAAATCAATCAGCAGCTCGTTCAAGAATTGAGGATGCTGACTATGCTGTTGAATCAGCTAACCTGGCTAGAGCGCAAATATTGCAACAAGCAGGAACAGCGATGTTGTCTCAGGCGAATGCATCCAGTCAAAATGTTTTGGAGCTTCTAAAGTAAGCTTTTATCTGACATCAACAATGAAAAATCCGGCGAAAGCCGGTTTTTTTATGCCCTAATTTTAGCTTTAAAAACAATGCTTTATATTTATTTTGTTAAATAAAATTTCAGAATTCTCCATTTCCGACGATAGCTAGGCTGAAAGGTCTTTACAGCCAGGCCGAAGGAATAACACTGGTAAACAGGAATCGTTGGCTGGCCCATAACACAATGGAGAGCCGCTATGGCACTAGTTATTAATACAAATACTGCTTCCATTACAGCTCAGCGTCATTTGACGTCATCGAGAGCTGAGATGGAGCAAGCAATGGAGCGTTTATCTTCGGGCAAGCGCATTAATTCAGCAATGGATGATGCGGCCGGTCTGACGATTGCACATTCTTTAGATTCAAGGGTTACCAGCCTTAACATGGCTGCACGTAATGCCAATGATGGTATTTCACTGATCAACTTGGCTGAAGGTGCACTTGAAGAAGTCACAGTAATGATCATTCGTATGCGTGAGCTGGCCATTGAGTCACTTAATGGTACTTACTCATACAATGACCGCGCTAATTTGGAATTAGAATATGATGCATTAGCATCAGAAATTACGCGTATATCAGACAATACCTTCTTCAATGGGATCTCACCCATCGGTACAGGTGAAACAGTGACATTCCAAGTAGGTTTTGCATCTTCAGATACTATTAGTGTGTCTACTGCAGATATGGCCGCAACTGTACTTGGTGCATCAGCTAACGCTTCCAGCATTTCCATAGCGTCATCGACTATTGTTGCATCTTCGTATGCCTCAGTGGCTACCGAAGCTGGTCTAACACTGACACGTCTTGATGAAGCATTGCAAGATGTTGATTCATTCAGAGCGCGAATGGGCGCAGTTGCAAATCGTTTGCAATTCTCTGCTAATAACTTGTACTCACGAGTTGAAGCGCAATCGGCAGCACGTTCACGCATCGAAGATGCAGATTATGCAGTCGAATCAGCTAACTTGGCGCGTGCGCAAGTTCTTCAGCAAGCTGGAACAGCAATGTTGTCGCAGGCAAATGCAACAACCCAGAACGTACTTTCCTTGTTGAAATAATAAATTTTTAGGAGTGAGAAATGGCATTAGTTATTAATACAAATACTGCTTCTATTACGGCTCAGCGTCATTTGACGTCATCGAGAGCTGAGATGGAGCAAGCAATGGAGCGTTTATCTTCGGGCAAGCGCATTAATTCAGCAATGGATGATGCGGCCGGTCTGACGATTGCACATTCTTTAGATTCAAGGGTTACCAGCCTTAACATGGCTGCACGTAATGCCAATGATGGTATTTCACTGATCAACTTGGCTGAAGGTGCACTTGAAGAAGTTACAGCAATGATTATTCGCATGCGCGAATTAACGGTGGAGTCACTCAACGGGACTTATTCTTGGAATGACCGCGCTAATCTCCAGCTTGAGATGGATGCTCTTGCGGATGAGATTACTCGGATTTCTGACAATACTTTCTTTAATGGGCTGTCACCTATTGGTGCAAGCGGAACTGAATATACTTTCCAGGTTGGATTTGCATCCTCTGATACTATTACAGTGACTGGTTTGGACATGGCCGCAGAAGCATTGGGTTCTGGCTCAACTCACGCCACCTCTATTGCTGCATTAGATATCTCAGGTACCACGTCTGGTTCAATCACTTATGCTTCAGCTGCAACGGAAATGGGTATCGCATTGCTTTCATTAGATGATGCCTTGAATGAAGTGGATAACTACCGAGCTCAATTGGGTGCAACTGCAAATCGTTTGGAGTTTTCTGCAAACAACTTGTATTCAAGAGTCGAAGCGCAATCAGCAGCACGTTCACGTATCGAAGATGCGGATTATGCAGTCGAATCAGCTAACTTGGCGCGTGCACAAGTTCTCCAGCAGGCAGGAACAGCAATGTTGTCGCAAGCAAACGCAACAACGCAGAATGTACTTTCCTTGTTGAAGTAATCTCAAACAATTAAAAAATAAAACTAGGAAGAATAATAATACCTAGTAAAAATTTGGCTCAGGCCTGGTGTCAGGGTGATTCCAACAAGATATGTAGTCATATCGTACTGAGTCCGAAAGGTTGAAATAAGTATCCAATAAAGATGTCTGGTTACTTATTTATCAACCTTACTTTTACATTTACATAATGTGAAAGGCCCATAACGGAAAAAGTAGGACCTTTTTAGGTTTTGTAATTTTTTCGGATATTTTGGAGATCAGTATGGCTCTCGTTATCAATTCAAATGTTGCATCCATTACAGCACAAACTAATTTAGTAAAAAGTCGTGCCGATATGGAGCAAGCGATGGAGCGCTTGTCATCAGGTAAGCGCATTAATTCATCAATGGATGATGCTGCTGGGTTAACTATTGCGAACTCAATGAGTTCAAGAATAACCAGTCTAAATCAAGCGGCAAGAAATGCAAATGACGGCATTTCGTTTGTGCAAGTAGCTGAAGGTGCTCTTGAAGAGGTCACTGCGATGCTAATACGTATGCGCGAACTAGCAGTTGAGTCGCTTAATGGTACTTATTCAACTGATGATAGAGATAATCTGGAATTAGAGTACGATGCATTAAGCGCTGAAATTACGCGTATATCAGACAATACCTTGTTCAATGGGCTATCGCCTATCGGTACAAGTGCAACATTGACTTTTCAGGTTGGTTTTGCTTCTTCAGATATTATTAAAGTGACTACTGCCGATATGATGGCAAGCACTATTGGCGCTAGCTCATCAGCAGGCGTTTCGGTTGGTTCAACAACAATAACAGGTACCACATACGCTTCAGTTGCAACCGACGCTGGCTCAGCATTAATTACTCTTGATGAAGCTTTACAAGATGTGGATTCTTTTAGGGCTCGATTGGGCGCAGCTGCAAATCGTTTAGAGCATTCTGCTAACAACTTGTATAGTCGTGTGGAAGCACAATCATCAGCGCGTTCACGTATTGAGGATGCTGACTATGCGGTTGAGTCAGCTAACTTAGCGCGTGCGCAAGTTCTTCAACAAGCTGGAACGGCAATGCTAGCCCAAGCAAATGCATCTGGCGCAACTATACTTACTCTACTTAAGTAATGATTAAAGGATAGTTAATGGAGGTGTATAAATGTCTAATAATATAAATTTAGATAATGCATCTGTTCGTGTACTTGAATACCGCGATCCGCCAAGAGCTGTTGAAAACTCAAATAACGTCAAAGTAGCCGAAGTTTCCAGAGAATTGGCTGATAAAGGTGAATTTGTTGTTAATGAAAAAACAATCATTTCCGGTGACGATTTGGTTAAGGCGATTGAGCAGCTTAATCAGAGAATGCGAAAATTTGATAGAAATGTTTCATTTTCGTTAGATAAATCAACTGGCAAGGACGTGGTAAGGGTGGTTAATTCGAACAATGGAGAGGTAATAAGGCAGTTACCTAATGAAGAGAAACTAAATTTCATCAGAAATTTGGATTCTATGATGGGGCTGATTTTCGATAAAAATACGTAAAAATTTTCTTGTTATGGGCAAGAAACCTTTAGGCCCCGCTTTTAAGCGGGGTTTTTTTTCCGGCAAGCATCTGCCGCGGTCACGATAAAAACATAAAAAATATCTTTAAAAACAAGCATTTATATAATTGGCAGGTTTTTTGCTTTCAAATATCTATCGTTGATTAATGAATTAATTAATATGGCAGTTGATTACTTAAAGTCTTTGGGTATTGGTTCAGGATTAGACACTACTGAGCTAGTGTCGGCTATGGTTCAGGCCGAGAGAGCCCCATCACAGGCGTCCATTGATAGACGGGCAGCGGCTGCCGAACTGAGCATATCAGGTACAGCAAAGCTGAAATCAGCACTTCAAACCTATAAAGAGGCTTTTGATGGTCTGAATGATGCCAATGAATTTACGTTTAACACTATTCTCAATAGTGATACATCATCGGTCACTACCAGAATTTTGAATTCAGATGTTGAAGCTGGCTCTCATACATTAGTTATTAATCAGCTTGCAGCAAAAAGTATTTTTGTTAGTGATACTCAAGCAAGTAAAGACGCTGATCTTACACCCGGCCAACCATTAACATTTAGCTTCCAAGTAGGCTCAGGAGCAATTAATACAGTTTCATTAGCCAGTGGCAATGTCACGTTGAACAATTTATCTGAGGCAATAAATGATTTAGATGTTGGCGTAAGCGCAAGGGTAGTTGAGGTAAGTCCGGGCGCATTTAAAATGTTTTTAGAGTCAGAAGAGACGGGCGTTAGTAATGCAATAACTATCGTCTCTGATGCGTTAAATATGTCATCAAACCTGGTTCAGACAGCACAAGATGCCCTTATAGATTACCAAGGTGTGTCGATCTCTAGAAGCTCAAACCAAATAACTGATTTGATTCCAGGATTAGAGCTATCACTCACTAAAAGTCTTGGCTCTTCCATCAATATACGAATTGAAGAAGATAGTACAAGAGCAAAAGAGAAACTAATCAGTTTTGTTGATTCTATTAATCAATTTAATTCGATCATGAAAGCACTCACAGCTGTAGAAACTGATGGTAATGAGGCTGGTGAATTAAAGAGTGATTCAACAGTCAGAGATATTCAAGTAAAGTTAAGAAAAATACTATTAGATGAAAGTTCAAGTGCAGGAAGTGTGATAACGCGACTTTCTGATGTTGGTATCTCTGTTGATAGATATGGCGTTTTCCAAATAAATGAGACCAAATTAGATAGTGCCCTATCGTCCCATTATGATGATGTACAGAAGATTTTCTCAGCTAACACTAATAATCAGTCTTCATACTCTAAAAGTGCAAAAGGTATTGCAGGAGATGCATTGGAATTGATTGATAATTATCTTGCATACGATGGGATTATCTCCAATAAGCAAATTGCTAATTCTAAGTTGGCGACATCTCTTTTAAGCGAAGAAAAGAAGTTAGATGAAAAAATGGCAGCCGCTGAAGAAAAGTATGCCGCTAAGTTCGTGCTTATGAATAAAGCGATTGCCGAAATGAATTCGTTGAAAGAATACCTGGACAATCAGCTGAAAAATTTACCTTTCACAGCAAATAACAATTAAGAAACATCATGCATACTCAGGAACAATGTAAAAAACCCACTAACACTAATGGCGAGCAACACCATGGAGTGTTTGAATTTTATCAAAAAATTCTTAATGCAGAAAAAATTGAAAATAGATTGGAAGATAAAAACATTAGTTGGGTAATGATTGGCAAGCCAACAAAAAATCTCATTATTTATTTACTCGATAAAATCCATGAGTCATCAGATTTATCTGTCGTAATGAATTGCGAAAAGACTGCAACGGATTGGGCGAGCGATATTGATAAGGAGTATCCAGATTTAAGTGAAAAGTTGAAACTCATTATTGAAAATGAAGATGACTTACGATTAACAGCTAAAATTGTTGCACATGGTGTTGATCTAAAACTGCATGATGGCTGGTTGCCATTAATGGCTACCGATGATTCACAAGATGAATTAAGAAAGATAAAAGACTTTTTTTCTTATCTAGGTGAATTTGTTAATACGAAAAAAGTCGCTGAAGCAACGATAGCTCATTTATATCCTATTAGTTTAGAAAATTCTCTAGTAAACGCTGCCTTCCTAAAAGAAAATACTCTAGATTCACTTAAGGAAAAATTAGATCTTAAAAAGCCATTTCTTATTGTTTCCGCTGGGCCTTCGTTAAATAAACAGCTTGATGTGCTATCAAGGAACCATAAGAAATTTAATATCATTTGCGCTAGCACGGTGTGTGGTTTGTTAAGTCAGAAAGGGATTTCACCTGATGTGATTTTAGGCTTGGATCCCGAAACCTACGTAACATGGTCTGATCTTCCTGAGAGTAATATTGTTTTAGATGTTCAAGTTGATCCGGCTACAGTTTTTTCATCCAGAGAGAATTGTTATGTAGTAGCACACAATGAACTATTCAAAAATTTCGTCAAAACCTACACTGATACAGATATTGATGTAATTGAATCCGGAGGCTCGATAGCGACTTCTGCTTATGCTCTGGCGAAAAGGTTAGGTGCAGCAGTAATTGTTTTTATTGGGCAAGATTTAGCTTACACAACTGGAAAATTACACGCAGATGGGTATGTCGGACAAACGGAAGAGGAAGACAAGAATACGATCGATAATAGGGCTACGTTTGAAGTTCCAGGATTTAATGGAGAGGCTGTCTTAACGGATGGTGCTTTTTTAATGTTTAAAACTTGGTTTGAATCGCAATTTAAATTAGATAAACAAATTGTTGTTATCAATTCTACTGAGGGTGGATTGCTACTTGATGGCGCAGCAAATGTCGAATTCCAAGTCGTTTGCAATGAAGTTGAAAAATTTAATTTCATCAAATCGACTCGAGAGAAGGGTTTAAAATCAACTATCTCTCACGCCCTTGATATTAAGCATTTAAAAAAGATTAAAACCAAGTTCTTAGCATTTTCAAAGAGAATGACTGACCTTATAAGATTATGCGAAAGAGGTCTGGGCTTAATGAACAAAAATGATGATGCTGAGAATTTTGATTTTGAAAAATTAGAAAAACTTAATTCAAAAATCTCAAAATCATGCAAACCAGAGAACTTGATGCTTCATGCCTACTCGCATCGTCATATGTTAAATATCCAACGAAAAGTTGTAAGAGTTGATCAGGAAGATGATGCGTTAGACCATTCTATGACGCTATATAAAGAAATTTTTGAGGCCACTTTAGCTTCAGCAAAGCATTCTCGGGATTATGTAGCATCTGTTATTGGCTACTATGAAATGCTGATCAACAATGATGGTAATCTCGATGAGGCATCAGGAATTACTAATAAACTGAAAGAGTTTTCACGGCTAAAAAATACTTAATTAATAGGATTTTCTGCCGATAATAATTAAATATGTTCACATTCTTAAAGATAGGAACCATTTCATGATCCCAAGTAAGAAAGCTATTCATAACTATAAGGCCATTACCTTGGACGCAGCGGTAGAATATGCAAGTCCATATGAGCTGACAAAAATGCTTTTTTCAGGTGCGTTGAAGTCATTGACTTTAGTACCCATGCTCTATGAGAAAAAGGATTTTGAATTAGCGAGCAAAGAATTATCTCGTAGTATGGCAATTATTAACGGTCTTCGTGATTCTTTGGATCTTTCTCAAGGTGAATTGGCTGAAAACCTATATGAATTATACTCATACATGATTCGTACTCTGGGTAAGTCGATTAAAGCCAATGACTCTTCCAAGGTAATAGAAGTTAAAGATTTGCTAACCCAAATTGACGAGGCTTGGGCCGCCATTCCGCTGGAATTTAGAAGTTAGTTTTAACAGTGGGCAATCAAAGAAACTGTCATTTTTATGGCACTCTTCGGGGAAAAGCTTAGATTATTGATTGAAGATCATTTTAACTAATTCAAAATAATCGATTAAGTGGTTGATTTAATTAGAAATGCTGGCAAGCAATGACTTGCTGGCATTTTTTTTGCTTAATTTTGTAAGATAAAAATATTAGTCGATTAAACCTATCAACATGGGGCCCTTATGGATTTACAAAAGTTTAAGTCGTCTCAAGCCAAGCTTGCGATTAAGTCGATTGCAAATGCTGAATCTTTTTCTGTGGATTTAAAAATGGACCAACCCAACCGGGATGTTGATCCAAATCAGACCTATCATGAAGAAATTTTTGATACTTCGTGGTTGAGACTAAAGAGTGAGGAATATCATTTTTATAGAAAAGAATGGGTCGAAGTTCCAAAGTCTAAAAGAGAGCTGGACTTTCCTATGCATCTTGATATCGAAACGACAAATATTTGTAATCTGCGTTGTCCAATGTGTCCAAGAACAATTTTATTAGCAGATAACGAGTTTTCTGATTTGGGCTACATGAGTAGAGAAGACTATAAGTCTATTATTGATCAGGCCGTGTCAAATGGCGCTTATTCAATAAAGCTTAATTATCTTGGCGAGCCCCTTTCTCATCCTGACGTAGTTTGGCATGTTGAATATGCAAAAAATGAGGGCATTGTGGATGTGTTGATGAATAGCAATGCTTCCTTATTATCAAAGAAAATGTCTGAAGATCTGTTGTCTGCAGGTTTAGATGGCATGTTTGTGTCTTTTGATGCTGTAGATCCTGGGGAGTATGAAAAACAAAGAGCAGGGACTTCTATCGGTAAAGTTATCGATAACGTTTATAACTTCAGTAGGCTTAGAAAAGAGATAAGACCCGAATGCCAGCTTCGTTTATCAATGGTTATGTATCGTGATCAAAAATGGTTAAAGCAATTTGAGGCGCTTAAAGTCATGTGGTCTGAGCATGTTGATGCGGTTGGATATGGCTATTATCACGACCGAGCTAATGTTGAATATCCAAATGTGCCAGGATTTTATTGCGCTCAACCATTTCAAAGAATGTTCCTTAAATACAATGGAAATGTAACGATTTGTTGTGTTGATGATGCCGATAAAACAATCGTGGGAGACTGGCGAGAAATGAATTTGAGGGATATTTGGAATGGCGATTTGTATAAAAATATTCGTCATAATCATGCGAATGGCTCATATCAAAAAATTACTATGTGTAAAAAATGTATTTTTCCTTTTGCTAAATAGATGATTTTTTAAAAAATGATAGAAGCTTACATTACTTCAGATAAGACCCTTCGTGAAGCATTGCAGATTATTGAAAACAGCGGTGCAATGCTGGTGGTTGTTGTCGATTTAAACAGGAAAGTGATTGGAACGCTATCTGATGGCGATGTCAGGCGGGCACTTCTCAGTGGGCAAAGTTTAGATTCAGCAATTGAAAATGCCATGACAAAAAACCCACATTTAATTACTGAAGGCTTATCACGTGCATTAATTTTATCGACCATGGCTAAACTTAGGGTCCATCAATTACCAGTCGTAGACAAGAATGGATTATTTAAAGGATTAGAATTTTTTGATTCGTATCATTTTACAGGGGTGGTAGAAAATCCAGTTGTCATTATGTGTGGTGGATTAGGGAGTCGGTTAGGTAAGCTCACCAAAAAGTGCCCTAAGCCTATGTTGAAGCTCGGTGGTAAACCTTTACTTGAAATTATTTTAGAAAAGTTTATCGATCAGGGATTTCAAAATTTCTATTTCTCCATCAACTATTTAGGTGAATTAATACAGTCTCATTTTGGTGATGGCTCAAGTTATGGAGTCAACATTCATTATCTTAAAGAAGATGATTCACTTGGCACGGCTGGTTCTTTAGCTTTACTGAGAGATTATCTGGATACGGAAACAGATATTGTTGTCACTAATGCAGATTTGATAATGGATATCGATTACCGAGAGATAATAAAAAAACAAGAGGCAAGTGGATCGATTGCAACTTCTGTAGTTAGCCCCTACCGAAATCGCCTAGCTTTTGGCGTTGTTGATGAACTTGGTGGCGTAATACGAGAGATAAAAGAAAAGCCAAGTTTTGAATATTTAATCTCATCAGGCGTAAATATTTTATCAAGCCAAATTGTAAAAAATATGAGTCAGGCTAGTTATATTGATATGCCAGATTTGATTAACGATCAGATTCAAAGTGGAAGAAAAGTCTCATCATACTTCTTCGATGGATTTTGGTTAGATATCGGTAATCCTGATGATTTTAATTCAGCCCAGCAATTATTTGATAATTGAGCTTAAGTGGATCTTTTTATGAAAACAAGTGATAAAAAATCAACCTATGTCATCGCTGAGATGGCTTGGGCCCATGATGGTTCTTTAGATAAAGCATTACTTATTTTAGAAGGGGCAAAGAACGCTAATGCAGATGCAATCAGTATACATGTAACTGATTTAAATGATTACATGGTCCCTAAATATGGAAGTGGTGAGGGCCGTGTATCTGCTGGAAAAGAATCAGAAGCGATCTTCAATTATTTGAATAACATTAATCTTTCTCAAGAAGATTGGATAGTCTTTTCTAAGAAAGCGATAGAATTAGAAATTGACCTTTGTGTAATGCCAAATGATTCCAGTAGTTTAGAATTTTGTGAAGATAGCCTCATTCTCGAAAGCTATGTTTTGAGTGCAGCTGCATTTAGTGAAGTTGATTTTGTAAGAGCAGTGGCGGCCAAGCAAAAAAGAACATTTCTCAGAATTGGTGGGGCGTCATTAGCCGAAATAGAAGATGTCATATCTATTTTTGCGGATCAAGGGAATGATCAGATTGTTTTGCTTTATGGGCACCAAAATTATCCAACCAAAGTTGAAGATACACAATTTAATAAACTCAATATGTATAAAAGTTTATTTGGATATCCAGTAGGGATGGCCGACCATTTGGATGGAGATAGTTTTGAAGCTTTAGCATTGCCTACGATGGCAATCGCATTAGGCGCTGACTATATAGAAAAACATATTACATACGATAGGTCAGAAAAAGGTGAGGATTTCGAGGCGGCATTGGGCCCAGACAGTTTCAAAACTTTTGTTGGTTTAATTAGATCTGCTGAACAAGCAATGGGGAGTTCAATTTGGTCACCAATGTCGTCCAGTGAAAAGAAATACCGAGAGGCATCTCGGAAAAAAGCAGTAGCAAAACGAAATATTGAGGCTGGTGAGAAGATGACTAGAGATCTTGTCACATTTAAGCGCTCAGATTCTGGGTTACCTCCAGGGGATATCGACTTAATTATTGGCCGAGTTGCAAATAAACCGTTATCTGAGAATGACGGTCTTAGTACCGAGCACTTTATATGAAAATCGGCTGTCTCCTTTCAATAAGAAATAAGTCAACAAGACTGCCTGGTAAGTCCCTTCTGAAGTTAAATGGATTCACTTTGGTTGAAAGGCTAATACAGCGACTCAAGCTTGCAATGTTGCCGTCACAAGTTATTTTATCCACCTCGTATCATGAGGATGATGAGGTGCTGTGCGAGTTGGCCCGAAAAGAGGGAATACCGTTTTATCAGGGTAGCCAACAAGATAAGCTAGATAGGTATTATCAAACAGCAAAAAAATTTAACTTAGATGCTGTTGTAATTGTAGATGGAGATGACCCACTGTGTTTTCCGGAATACATAGATACTGTAGCTGACACATTAAAAAGCAAAAATGTCGACTGTGTCTATATAGAAGGTCTGCCTCTGGGGGCAGCATCGACTGGAATTACAACCGAGGCCTTAAAAAAGGTGCTAGAAATAAAAGATGAAAAAGATACAGAGGTTTGGGGAAGTTATTTTATTGGAAATCAATTTTTCAAATCACACAAGATTAAAGCTTTAGCGCCCTATATCTCTAGAAAGGAGATGCGGCTTACAGTTGATTATCCTGATGATTTTGAATTGATTTCAAAAATTTTCGATCATTTTTCAACTGTACCTGACTTCAAAAGTGAAAAAGTGATTGAGCTTTTAGAGGTCAATCATCCCGAGTGGCTAGATATTAATAATGACGCTCAATATTTGTATGAAAAGCACATTGAAAGATCTGCCCCGGTAAGGTTTAAGTCAATTCAGGCGTAAAAAATGAAATTTCTCGTTATTGGTCTTGGCTCAATGGGTAAAAGGCGCTGTAGAAACTTGATTGCAAATGGTGTAAACCCCAATGAAATTTATGCATTTGATACTAGAGAGGATAGGGTAGCTGAAGTCTCAAATATGGCTATGCATGCCATTACAGTTTTAACTAATGACGTGGTCAATGATGTTAAGGCTTTCATTATTTCAACGCCACCAGATCAACATCTTAAATATATTCAATTAGCTATTGAAAACGGTAAAGATTGCTTTATTGAAGCAAGTGTTTTGTCAGAGGGATTAGAAGAGGTAAATCAAAAAGCATTAGCAAGGAAATTGATACTATTTCCATCTTGTACGATGCGATATTTTAAAGGCCCTAAATTAATTAAGGCCCTTATCAAAAAGGATACAATTGGTGATGTCTATCACTGGCAATACCTTAGTGGGCAATATTTGCCAGATTGGCATCCTTGGGAAAAAGTCACAGATTATTATGTTTCTAATGCTTTAACAGGGGGCTGTAGAGAAATTGTTCCGTTTGAATTGGTTTGGCTAACTGATATTTTCGGAAAAATTGAATCAGTTAGTTCACGAAAATTCAAATTATCTGATTTACCAGCAAATATTGATGATGTTTATTTTCTTGAAATAGATCACCAGTCTGCTAAAGGTCAATTGATAGTTGATGTCTTATCACAATCACCGATCAGATCCTTAAGGGTGATTGGATCCAAGGGCACATTGGAATGGGATATGTATCGAGAAAAATCGATTTCCATTTACTCGGCGACAAATAAAAAATGGTCTTATTATTCAACAGAAGAGGAAAATAAATTCTCTGATTACATTAATTCTGAAACACCATATATTTCAGAGATAAAAGATTTTTTACATTGTATTCAAGAGAGATTAAACCCAACATATTCATTAGCAAATGACATTGATATTCTCGGAATACTGGCGTGTTCAGAAAAATCACATTCTCAAGATCAAATTAAAGTGGCTGTAAAAGTTTAATGATGTTAACTGATCTGATGAATTTGTCCGGTAAATCAACTGTTATCACTGGTGCTGCGGGTAATATTGGTAAAGTTTTTGCGGCCACTTTGGCAGAAATGGGCTCTGATTTATGTCTGGTAGACAAAGATTATGAAGAGCTTTGTGCGTTTAAACGTGATTTGGTTAGTCGTTTCGGTGTATCAGTTTCACTGTACGCATGTGATCTTGAGATTGAGTCTGAAAGAAATAAGCTTTTAAATAGTCTGTTGTTGGATGTTAATTCACTACATTGTTTAGTGAATAACGCTGCATTTGTTGGAACCACTGATTTAGAGGGTTGGGTGTCTTCATTCCATGAACAATCTTTATCGGCTTGGAGGCGCGCCTTTGAGGTTAACCTAACCTCAATTTTTCATTTGTGCCAAGGTCTGTCACCGCTATTAACTAAAAATCATGGAAATATTGTAAATGTCACCTCAATTTATGGGAAATATGGACCTGATCTATCTCTTTATGACGGGCTTGAAATGGGTAACCCGGCTGCCTATGCCTCTTCTAAAGGTGGCTTAGAACAACTAACTCGATGGCTTGCAACAGTTTTAGCGCCTGAGGTTAGGGTTAATGCAATATCTCCAGGAGGAGTTTTTAGGGAGCAGCCAAAGGAGTTTGTGAGTCGATATATAGCAAAAACACCTCTCAAACGTATGGCAAGTGAAGAAGATTTTAAAGGTGCTATTGCATTTCTGGTTAGCGAAATGTCTTCATATGTGACTGGCCAAACAATTGAAATAGATGGCGGTTGGGGGGTTTGGTAACTTACGCTTGTAGTGTTTGTGAGGTTAACAATGCCAAATGAAAAGATTTTAGTTACCGGTGCAGATGGCTTCATTGGATCTCATCTAGTCGAAAGACTTGTATGTGATGGTTTCAGTGTAAAAGCCTTTGTGCAATATAACTCATTCAACTCCTGGGGTTGGCTTGATAACATTTCTCCGGATATAAAAAAAGGATTAGAAATCTTTTCTGGCGATGTGAGGGACCCCTTTGGTGTAAAAGCTGCCATGGCTGATTGTCATACGGTTATGCATCTTGCTTCATTGATAGCAATTCCATATTCATATCATTCACCCCAAGCATATGTTGAAACTAATGTTGTAGGAACATTGAATGTGCTACAAGCTGCTAGGGAGATTGGGGTTGAGCGGGTTATTCATACCTCAACAAGTGAGGTATACGGAACTGCTCAATACGTTCCTATTAATGAAATGCATCCTATTCAGGGGCAATCACCATATTCGGCTACTAAAATTGCTGCAGATCAAATGGCATTTTCATATTACACCTCCTTTAATTTGCCAGTAATAACATTAAGACCATTTAATACTTACGGGCCTCGGCAATCGGCAAGAGCAGTTATACCATCAATCATAATCCAGATTTTAAAAGGAGAAAGGCAGATAAAATTGGGAGCACTTTCACCTACAAGAGATTTTAGTTACGTAGATGATACTGTTGCTGCTTTTATTTCCGCATTAGGTTCCAATGACTTTGGTCAAGTAATGAATCTTGGCAGCAATTTTGAAATATCTATTGCTGATACCGCCTCTCTTATATCGCAATTAATTGGCTCTGAAATTATCATTACGCAAGATGATCAACGTTTGCGTCCTGAAAAATCTGAAGTTAACAGATTGCTCTCGGATAACTCCAAGGCAAGGAGTCTTTTGGAGTGGAAGCCAACCTTTGCTGGTGAAGAAGGCTTTAAGCAGGGCTTGATGAAAACCATCCAATGGTTCTCTTGTCCAGAAAACCTTAGTAGTTATAAAGCAGACATTTATAATATATAGGTGCTTTCAAAGATGCCTTATGGTGATGAGCTCACGCCTGAGTTAATTATTTCTAAGATTCGCGATGTTGTTGGTAGTGAAAATGCCAAATTACACGAACCAACATTCTCAAATTTAGAAGAAGAATTTGTTACAAAATGTATACGATCAGGTTATGTATCTTCCGTGGGTTCTTATGTAGACGAATTCGAATCTCGGCTGCAAGACTTTACTGGAGCTAGAAATGTTATAGCAGTAGTGAATGGAACATCTGCGCTCCATCTGTCTCTTCTTTTAGCTGGCGTAAAGGAAAAAGATGAGGTCATTGTTCCAAGCTTATCTTTCGTGGCTACAGCTAATGCGGTGTCATATCTAGGAGCCACCCCGCACTTTGTAGATTGTGATGAAACAAACCTCGGGATGTCTTCAAATGCCTTAAAAGATTGGTTGCAAAATATTTCCGAGGTGTCAGCTGGAGAGTGCCGCAATAAAATAACTGGAAAACGTATTAAGGCAATGGTGCCTATGCATGCTCTTGGGCATCCCTGTTATATGGATGAGTTATTGCAAATAGCACATGATTTTAGAATACAAGTTGTTGAGGATGCTGCTGAATCTCTGGGTAGTTTTTACAAAGATAAGCATACGGGAACATTGGGCTTACTAGGTGCGCTTAGTTTTAATGGCAATAAAATAATTACAACAGGCGGAGGCGGTGCTATTTTGACTGATAATGACGAGATAGCCAAGCAAGCGAGACACTTATCTACGACAGCAAAGAAAGATCATGCATGGGAGTATTTCCATGATGCTATAGGCTTCAACTATCGTATGCCAAATATCAATGCTGCCTTAGGTTGCGCACAAATGGAAAATATAAAGAAACTAATTGAAGCTAAGCGTAAATTATATTACGCATACAAGAGCTCTTTTTCTAACATTAATGGCTTAACTGTTTTGGGTGAGCCTGAAAATTGCACTAGTAATTTTTGGCTCCAGGCCATCTTGCTTGATAATAAATTTAGTTATCTTAAGGATGAAATACTTAAAAAAACAAATTTCGATGGCCTAATGACTAGGCCGTTATGGAAATTGATTTTTAAACTTCCTTCATATTCCAACTGTCCGCGCTCACCAACTCCTGTTGCCGAGGAGCTGGAAAAAAATGTAATCAATATTCCAAGTAGTGCAGGAATACAATGGAGCATCTAATTTTAATAGGCGGCGGCGGCCACGCGATTTCATGTATTGATGTTATAGAATCAACTAGAAAATATAAGATCAAGGGCATTGTTGAGTCCGACAATAATGAAAATTCATTTTCTTCTTTTGCTCCAGTTATTGGCACAGACAAGGATTTGCCTCGTTTGTTTCAGGACACAAACATTGCCTTTAATGCATTAGGGCAAATTAAATCGGCCATACCTAGGATTAAGATATTCAACCGCCTTAAGCGCTTAAAAGTAGAGTTGCCTTTCATTATTTCACCCCATGCATATTTATCGAAAAGGTCTTATGTCGGTGATGGAACTATCTTAATGCACCATTCTTTTGTTAATTCAAACGTATCGATTGGTGAGAATTGCATTATCAATACTAAAGCAAGTATTGAGCATGATGTTGTTATAGAAGATCACTGCCATATTTCTACTGGTGCACTCGTTAATGGGAATGTAAGAGTTGGACAAGGAAGCTTTATAGGTAGTGGCGCCATAATTAAACAGGGAGTGAAGATTGGAAAGAATGTAGTAATTGGCGCTGGAAGGTTGATTTTGAATGATGTACTCGATAATGCGGTGGTTAAATGAATAATAATAACGTATTGATTATTGCTGAAGCGGGTGTCAATCATAATGGGGATTTAAATTTGGCCCTTGAGTTGGTTGAGGCTGCAGCTAATGCCGGAGCTGATTTTGTAAAATTTCAAACATTTAAGACCGCATCCTTAACTACAAATCAAGCAGATTTGGCCAGTTATCAAAAAACAAAAATGAAAGGTATTGGCTCTCAAAGTGAGCTTTTGAAAAGTTTAGAACTTAGCGATGAAATGCATTTTCTTATTAAAAGTCATTGCAAGAAATGCAATATTGGCTTTTTATCAACTGCATTTGACGATGAAAGCCTTACATTTCTTAATTCTTTAAATGTTCCTTTTTTTAAAGTTCCTTCAGGTGAAATTACTAACAAGCCATTTCTAAAGAAAATAGGTAGCTATCAAAAACCAATTATCTTATCTTCGGGCGCTTCAACTCTTGAAGAAGTCCGTGATGCATTAAAAATATTTGAGCTATCGGGTCTGCCTAGCAGTTTTATAACGGTCTTGCATTGTAATTCAGAATATCCTTCACCTTATTCGGATGTGAATTTGAATGCGATGATCTCTCTGCGAGATAAGCTTGGTATTTCAGTTGGTTATTCTGATCACACCCTTGGTATCGAAGTGCCTATTGCTGCAGTAGCTCTTGGCGCGGTTGTAATTGAAAAGCATTTGACTATTGATACAAGATTAGTGGGACCTGATCACAATGCAAGTATTGAGCCGGATTCTTTCAAACTAATGGTGCAGGCAATTAGAAACATTGAAAAGTCAATGGGCGATGGAATTAAACAGCCAAGTAAAAGTGAAATAAAAAACCAAATGCTTATAAGAAAATCAATAGTTGCAAAAAAAGATATTTGCAAAGGATCAGTTTTTTCCTCGGAGAATATTACAACAAAGCGTCCTGGTGACGGCCTCTCCCCCATGAAGTGGGATTTGGTAATAGGCTCTGTTGCTAATCGTAGCTACAAAATTAATGAAAAAATAGATTCACCTTAAGTGTATTTAGGAAACGACAAGTGGCAGATTTTTCAAAGCGATTAAACAATGCTATTCCAGGTGGGGCTCATACATATTCTCGAGGTGATGATCAATTCCCTTTAAATGCTCCTTCTTTATTAATTTCCGGTAAAGGCGCTTATGTCTTTGATGCAAACGATAAAGAATATCTAGATTATGGAATGGCCTTAAGAGCTGTAACAATTGGTTATGCCGATGAAGAAATTAATGCTGCAGCAATTGAGGCTATTAATAAAGGAAATAATTTGACTCGAGCATCCATGATTGAGCTTGAAGCAGCAGAATTACTTATTGATCAGATACCATCAGCTGAAATGGTGAAGTTTGCGAAAAATGGATCTAATGTAACTACTGCTGCTGTAAAACTTGCCAGAGCTTTTACTGGAAAAAGATATGTTTGTATCCCGAAACAACACCCATTTTTTTCATTTGATGATTGGTTTATTGGTGTTACAGAAATTCCTAAAGGCATACCTGATTCTCACTCAGCCAACACGCTTTTCTTTGATTATGGTGATATTGAAAGTTTAAAGCAGCTTTTTACCATTTATGATGGCCTCATTGCTGCTGTCATGCTTGAACCAGCCACTATAGAAACACCATGTCCCAAGCAATGTGATAAAAGATCGGCTCCAAGTTGTGCTGATTGTTCATTTAAAACCAGAAATTTTTTAAAAGAAGTTGAAGTACTTTGTAGAGAAGAAGATGCATTATTTATTTTAGATGAAATGATTACCGGTTTTAGGTGGGATTTAAAAGGTGCTCAACATTTATATGATGTTAATCCCGACTTAAGTACCTTTGGTAAAGGCATGGCTAATGGTTTTTCAGTTGCCGCTCTCGTTGGTCGATCAGATGTTATGAATCAAGCCGCAATTAATATTAAAGGACATGAAAGAACTTTTCTATTATCAAGCACGCATGGAGCTGAAATGTCATCATTGGCAGCGTTTATAGCTACAGTAAAAGTATATAAAGAGAGGAATGTTTGTAACAAACTCTGGAAGTATGGTGAGAGTTTATGTACCCAGTTTAATAGCTTGGCAAGGTGTAAAGGCATTTCTGAGTATTTAAAAATTGTTGGACCTTTCGTTAGTCCAAATTATCAAACGCTTGATTCTAGTGCTAACACTTCTCTCGAGATGAGAACCTTATTTTCTCAAGAAATGATTAGATCTGGCGTTTTAATGCCTTGGATAGCACTCAGTTTTTCTCATGGAGATGAGGAATTAGATAAAACTTTGTCTGCTGCCGAATCGGCCATGAAAATATACTCAATGGCCCTAGAGGATGGCGTAGAAAAATATTTGGATGGTCCGGCAATTAAGCCAGTGTTTAGGCGATTCAATTAATCGGAATGTCGTAAAACTTCTTTACTATTAGTTCTTTAAAGTTTGTTATGCAGAGCTGGTTGAAAATCGCTTCTGAGGCTCCACCAGATCCATAGGGATTATGCAAATGTGCTAGCTGACGGTTAAATTCTTCAGAGAGTCCCTTTTCAATTGCATTTGAGATGGATTTTTCATTTATATCACAGTTAATTACACTTTTAGCTTGTACTCTTCCTTTTTGCCTATTACCAATATTTATAGTTGGCGTTTTGAAAGAAGGAGCCTCTAGAATACCGCTAGATGAGTTTCCAACTACTGCATCTACCACCGCAAGACAGCTCAAGTATTTTTGTTGTCCCAGTGAATCAAAAAGATATGCATTCGAATGTTTTGTTATAAAGCTTTGAATCATTGATTTAATTTCAGTGAAATTTGGATCTGCATTGGGCGCGGTAAAAATGAAGCCTGTATCTTTCAAGTCGGAAAGAATTATTAAAAGATTTCTAGTGATTTGATATGAATGTTCCTTTTCAAGAGTGGTTGGGTGTATCGTTATTAAAAGATTCTTTTTAAGAAATTTGATACCTAGTTGTTTTTCTAAGTCGTCTCTATCTAAAAGTATTGTCTTTTTGATTGCATCGACTCCAAGTCCACCAACATTAAAAATATAGTTTGGATTTTCTCCCAGTTGAGTGACGCGATCTCTGTATTCGTTAGTTGATACAAAATGAAGGTGAGACATTTTAGAGATGGCATGCCTTAAGGAGTCATCAAAAGCACCTTCAGTTATTTCACCACCATGAATGTGAGCAACAGGAATTTTTAAAAATAATGCTGCAGTAGCAGCGCCAAATATTTCATATCGATCACCCAATATAACTAGTAAGTCAGGCCGGGTTTGAGCAAAGTAAGTCCCAAGATGGTTGATTACATCGGCAGTGGCTTGAGAAACAGATTGTTCCGTAACACTTGAGAGTTGCCAAGAGAGTTTATGGTTAATCTTAAAGCCATCACTTTCTATTTCAGTAATAGTGTTGCCGTGGTCAGGTGATAAATGACTACCTGTTACAACTAAAAGCATCTCAAACTGACTTGATATATCAGTAAGTTTCATTAGCTGTTTTAAAAGGCCATATTCAGCACGAGTACCTGTCACAAAACATATTTTTTGCTTCGACATATTGGGTGATAAATCTCTTTCAAGCTTAATTAGAGTTACTAAAATAATTTAAATCTGAATGTTGTAATAACAAATATAATACAACACTAATCAATTAGTTAATGAGTGATCGGCTACACATTTAAATATTATAGTAAAGCATCATTCTTTCTCGGGAATATAATGTGAATCATTTTGATCGTGATGTGTTTACACAAATTGAAGTTGATCTTCAAGTAATAAGCGCCAGATCTCGGCAGTCTAGGTTATAGTTTCGTTATGCATTTTTGTTTCAACTTCCGCATAAAAACTTATCGTCACTTGATGGGGGCTGTAGTGTTTTTTTGCTTGGTTAAACCAGCTGCTGCGTGGTTGATTAGTTCTCAACCTGGCTTACAAGATAATGTTAGTTCTCATCCTAAACGTATCGAGACAATTAATTCGAGTGTGAATGGTGGTCATCCACCGGTTACATTATCGAATCCAGTTGCCGCTGGGGTGGTGATACCTGAAATGGTGTCACTGAAGGGAATTCCAGAAGGCATGGCCGTTGAGGTGAATGAAGGTGATTATCTGACTTCAAAAGGGCTGTATAAAAAGCTGGAGAATGGTGCTTATTTAACGCCAGAAGGCCTGGTCATTCAGACTGAAAACGGGGCTTTAATTCATCTACCACCCTCTGGATTACAGCCAACAAATCAATAGCCTTTTTTTTATCCAAAATCTCACGACCAATTAGGACGAATTATTTCGAGAAAAGAGTGGTACTAGGTTTGAGAGATACACTTTTTGGTTTTGTAGGATTCGAGGGATTTCCTTTCCTAGATGTCGATAAGGTGTCGGTTAAATAGAAATAACCGAAGTTTTAAGCCTTAAAAGTAAGAAGAGTTGGTAAAGAGATGGTTGGAGTCTAGAGGTTTTTTATTTAATTCAATCACTTAATTTTTTAGTAAAAGAGTGCGTTTTTGCGATACAAAAAAATTTCTCTTTTAGAACAATGGTTTAACTGACATTCAGACAATCCCTACATCTTTTTTACTTGACCTGATGAAAAAGTGTCATTAATTTGGCGTTTCGTTAGATGGTGGTCTAACGATTCTCATATTCGATGAATCTGATTTCCGATTTGGACATCATTTTGTCAAAAACTCGACTTAACGTCCTAGCGCGTTAAAAGAATAATGATAAGAAAGAGAGGAAACGATGTCGGTTGATCAGTTGCGTACGATGCTAATTGGCTCTTCCGAGATCATGGAAGATCTTCGTAAGCAGATCGCTCAAGTGGCGAACACTCATGCAACCGTTCTGGTTTGGGGTGAGTCAGGCACCGGTAAAGAGCTAGTGGCTCGCGGTATACATTCCCTCTCATCTCGCTTTGCTAAGCATCTTGTTCCTCTCAACTGTGGCGCTATCCCAAAAGAATTATTCGAAAGTGAACTTTTCGGTCATGAAAAGGGCGCTTTCTCAGGTGCGATTGCGGCTCGGACAGGTCGTTTTGAGTTAGCCCATGAAGGTACTTTGTTCCTCGATGAAATTGGTGAGATGCCAATGGAGATGCAGGTCAAAATGCTGCGCGCACTTCAGGAGCGTGTGATTGAGCGCGTGGGTGGCGGCATGCCACATCCGGTTGACGTACGCATTGTTG
>Ga0255760_10000870_pt1 | contig 29625 bp, 29 predicted proteins | sample 071ome_25_FD_179960 | JGI IMG/M metagenome (GOLD analysis project Ga0255760, IMG submission 179960) | Coastal salt marsh microbial communities from the Groves Creek Marsh, Skidaway Island, Georgia - 071410BT metaG (version 2) | ecosystem: Environmental > Aquatic > Marine > Intertidal zone >...
CGCCCAATGCTAACTGCAGGATTGCGGCAATCAGCGCAACCCACGATAGATTTACGAGGTTTCTATTTGATATTTCTCGAGGCGCACTTTGCCTTCGAATTAGATAGAGAATTGACAAAGTCGTCATACCACCAAGCAAGTGCCCCATAACAATGACAGGCTTTAGAAGCCATGTCACCGTAAGCATTCCAAGCATGCCCTGGAACATGATGACCGTTAGCAATATCACTCCAAGCTTTATTGATTTTTGTTCTTTCCAAGAAAAATAAAGTATTAAAAGACTCAGTAAGCCGAGAAAGGAGGCAAGGTATCGATGAATCATTTCTCTCCATGCTGCACCCTCGTCAAAGGGCCGGTCTTCTAAAAAATTTTCAAACCCATCTATCTCGTTACTCGTATCAGGGACTAATATTTGTCCATAACACCCTGGCCAATCAGGACAGCCGAGCCCCGCATCGGTGAGCCTAACCCATGCACCTAACATAATTACAATCAGTGCTGTTATTAAGGCTAAATTGGCAATTTTATTTAGCATTAGATTTGCGAAATGATGAAGTAAGTTGGTAAAAGTAAGGTCGCCATTGAGGCCAGAGACCAAAATAAGTCAGCCAAAGTCTTTTTTATGTATAGCGAGTAGCTGGCCAGCGCAAGGCCCAAAATCACGATTAACACATAAATTCTAAAGAGAAAATATGGAGGTAAATCCAATATGCTTATTAAGTTAATGCTTTCCATAAGATGACTAATGAGCTATGTAGAAATTATAACAAATTCAAACTATTTGGTAAGCTGATTTACCATTGAATCGACTGAGATGTAGTCTATTTTCCTTCCTGTTTTTGGCTTGGCCATCTGCGACTTTTTGGCAATGATATAGATACAGTGAGTCGTGACCTCCAGTCCTTGTGCAGGGCCATTTTTTGTTAAATTTTTAATGAATTTTTCCCATCTAGATACTGAAGTTAAGCCTTTATTTCTTCCATTCGAGCAATTCCTTCCTCCAGAATTGCCTAGGTCTTTGAATAGTTTTTCAATAGATGAGAAATTAATTTTAAATTTATCTTGATCGACAACAATATCGGTAAAACGCAGATCACTTAATAGCCTAACAAGATCATCGGCAGCTAAGGCAGGATGGACATGGATGTCATTATCGATTTGGGCCCATGCATTTCTAATTTCTTTTAAATTTTCTTCACCAAAAAGTGTGACGATAAGCCACCCATTTTCATTGAGCGATTCAAATAAATTTTTAAAAATTCTTTCTGGGTGTGACCATGACAGTGCGAGATTAGAGAAAATTAAGTCTACATTCTGTTCAGGGATCCAATTTTCAAGATCATGCTTTGCAAAGGAAATAGTGCTTTTATGATTAAATTTTTTTGCTAAAGCAATCATCTCCTCACTTCGATCTATGGCAGTAATATTTGAGGAAGGAAAAAGTTGTGAGAGATTTAATGAGGATTCACCTAAGCCACATCCAAGATCTATTATATTTTTTGGTGTCAAAGCTACTTCACGGGTTCGCTCAATGAGATTTTCTCTCACGGCTCGGTAAAAATAATCTGCTTCAGAGAAAGTATCAGCTGCTAAATCAAATCTTCTTTTGGTATGGTTAGGATTGGGAAAAGGATCCATTGTTTAAACAGACATATGTTTTTGATTAGGTTTAGGTGCCTCAATGGTAATTCCAAGTTTATTAAGTAATGCTAGGTCTTTATCTTCCTCGGGGTTATCTGTAGTAAGAAGTTTTTCTCCATAAAAAATTGAATTCGCTCCAGCAAATAAACACATTGCTTGCTCAGCTTCAGATAACTTGTTTCTACCTGCTGAAAGTCTGACATATGATTTTGGTAGGATAATTCTCGTAACTGCTATCATTTTTATGAATTCTAACTCACTGGCTCCATGTAGCTTTTCAAGAGGCGTCCCTTTAACTGCTACCAGATTATTGATCGGGACACTCTCAGGATGCTTCTCCATTTGCGAGAGCTCTACTAGCATTTGTATTCTGTCATCTTCATATTCACCCATTCCAATGATGCCACCGCAACAAACCTTCATACCAGAATTTCTTACCTGCTGAAGTGTTTCGATTCTGTCATCATAAGTTCGCGTCGAGATTATATTTTGGTAATTATCTTTTGAGGTATCTACATTATGGTTATAGTAGTCTAAACCGGCATCAGCAAGTATCTTTGCTTGATGCGGTTTAAGCAGTCCTAAAGTTGCACAACACTCAAGATTTATAGACTTAACATATTTAATCATCTCAATAATTTTTTCTAAGTCTCTATCTTTGGGACCTCTGTAGGCAGCGCCTAAGCAAAATCTTGTGGCTCCATTTGATTTGGCTTTATTAGCCTCAGATTTAACATGTTCAAGATCTAAAAGTTGATGCTTTTCGATCTCAGTATGAAATCGAATGCTTTGTGGACAATAAGAGCAATCCTCTGGGCATGCCCCTGTTTTAATAGATAGCAAGGTCGACATTTGGATACAATTCGATACAAAGTTTTTTCTCGTGATTGAATGAGCTAAAAAGAGTAAATCATTAAATGGCAATTGTGAAAGTTGCTTGGCTTCCTCAAAAATCCAATCATTTCTTGGTTCAGACAATGCATCTATATCAAATTTCATTTTACCTTCTAAAAAATAAGTTAAGACCAACGGTAAGAGCTAAACTGATCACTATCATTGATGTGATTGGAATGAATAAACTAAAGCTACCTCTCGCTATTCGTATATCACCCGGAAGCTTTCCAAACCAAGCAAGCAGATTTGGTTGCCATGATAAAAGCAAGCCAATAATAACGAGAATGATTCCTATTACGATAATTGTTTTAGCCATTAGAAAATCAATTTTGTATGATTACCGAATTAAAAGCAAAGATTCTTAATTTTGAAAGATAGAAATTTTTTAACCTTATCCTCAAGTATTCTCTCCCTGACGGTTGCTTTAGTACTCGTTATTTTGAAGGTTTTTGCATGGGAGCAAACACAATCCATATCTATATTAAGCTCATTGGTTGATTCTGGATTGGATATGTTGATTTCATTGGTTACTTTTATCTCAGTACGAGCTTCGCTTGTCCCTGCAGACCATGATCATAAATTTGGCCATGGAAAATATCAGGCAATTGCGGCTCTAGGACAGTGCTTGTTGATCTTAGCCTCTGTGTTATTTGTTTTTTATGAGGCTGTTATACACCTTTCAACGACACAGCAAGTTTTTCAACCAGAACTAGGAATCAGCCTGATGGTCATTTCTTTGTTCTTAACTCTTTCGTTGGTCGGTTATCAAAGGTTTGTCTATGTAAGAACAGGATCAATCGCTGTTAAGGCAGATTCGATGCATTACATTACAGATATATTTACTAACCTGCTAGTCATCATTTCTGTATATTTTTCCTCGAGCTTACAGCTGAACCTTATTGATATAATTATTGGATTAATATTAATGGTCATCGTCCTATATGGTGTAAAAGAAATTTTGTCAGATGCCCTTGCGATTTTGACCGATAAAGAGCTCGAGGAAGCTATAAAAGAAGAAATCAGATCTCTTATAGTTTCGCACCCTATGTGCCTTGGTATTCATGATTTAAGAACAAGAGACAGTGGCACTAAGAAATTTATTCAATTCCATATGGAATTGGATGGCGATTTAAGCCTCAATAATGTGCATCAAATTGACAAAGAGGTAACTAAAAAGATTAAACGCATAATTCCATCATGCGAGGTCATAATTCACATGGACCCTAGGTAGAAAAAGCCAAGCTATTGCTCAGCCCTCTCCATTGCTACCAATTCATCAACCAATCTAAGAAGATCGGGATAATCACCCGCCATTGTTGCGTTCGTGACATATTTACCATTCACAACGACGGTCGGTACGCTTGAGATTCTGTACCTTCTTGAGAGTTCATCGGCTCTTTGCATACGAGTAAAGACAGCAAAAGATTCAAAGGTCTGATTAAATTCATCAGGCATCACGCCATATTGTGCAAAGAAATCTACCAGCGCATTTGTTTCGGTAAGCATATTTCTATTTACATGAATTTCTCTAAATATTGGTGTATGCACTTCATCAATTACATCAAGCAATTCCGCGGTAAAGTAGACTTTTGCATGCGTTTGTAGCACGTTGTTCCAAACAGCTGGAATTCTAATAAAATTCACATCCTCTGCTAGCGTTTCTTTCCAGTTTTCTAGATAAGGATCAAAGGTATAGCAATGCGGACATCCGTACCAAAAAATTTCAGCGACCTCAACTTGATCAGGAGAGGAACTTGTAGGTTGTGTGGGCGATAATCTTTGATAATGAGTACCAAGGACAAATTCACTATTTTGTGCGTAAGCAGTCCCAAAAAATATAAAACTAATAAGTAATGTATTTAAGATTTTATTCATAAGTACTATCTTAACCCTTGTACGTAATTAGATACAGCCTCAACCTCTTCCTGGGTAAGAAGTGTTGCAATATCTCTCATTACTTCAACAGATCCAATGGTTTGTCTTGTGCCATTTGCATAAGCATTTAAAGAAAGCGCTGTGTACTGTGCATGCTGTCCTGCTAGGGAGGGATAACCAGCAAGTGGATTTCCTCGACCATCAGGACCATGACAGGCAGTGCATGCAGGTAACCCTCTATCAATATCACCACTTAGATAAATAAGTTGCCCAAGCTCTATAGACTCAGGTGAAGCTGATTTAGGAGTCATTGCTTGATTTGCATAGTATGCTGATAAATCACTAATATCTTGATCTGTTAGGTTTGATGCAAACGCAACCATAAGCGGTGCAAGCCTTTCACCATCACGGATGGCAGTAATCTGAGTTTGCAAATAAGACTCATGCTGTCCAGCAATAGAGGGCCATGCACCCATCATGCTGTTACCATCAGCACCGTGGCAAGCAGCACAGGTAGCCGACTTCACTTGTCCGGCGTTAGGATCTCCACCTTGTGCCGAAAGCATACTCGAAGTTATTAATAAAAAAAGGAAAACAAAAATATTCGCAAATCTCATAATCTTTTTACTCTCGAAAATAGTGCTAAGCTTATGCAAGCTGTCGTTAAATTTGATTAATTGTACACTATGAGCCAAGAGAATTTATATTTTGAAAGAAAAAAGAACCATGAACTTAAATCCTAAGATTTTTTCCTCACCAGAGTTCCTTTTGAGCGCTTCTAAAATAGAACAAATGCCCAAAGACGAAGGTTTAGAAATTGCTTTTGTAGGTAGATCTAACTCTGGAAAATCTTCATCTATTAACGCTATTCTTGGCAGAAAATCCCTAGCAAGGACCAGTAAGACACCTGGGAGGACTCAGCTCATTAATGTTATTCGATTAACCGAGGACTTGAGATTAATTGACTTACCAGGGTATGGCTTTGCAAAGGTAAAAGAGAGTATACGGGTCGGCTGGGAAAGGATGCTTGCTGATTATTTTATAAAAAGACAGAGCCTGAAACTGATTCTTGTAACTGTAGATACTAGAAGAGGAATAAAAGAGTTAGATCAAGTCATGATCTCGCTGGCAGAGGAGAATGGGATAAAGGTTTATATTGTATTTACTAAGATGGATAAAGTAAGTCGTAATGACAGAGAAAAATGCAGATATCAGTCCTTATCGCTGTATCCTCAGCATGCAATCTTTTTTACTTCGAGCTTAAAGAATATGGGTTTTGATGAGGTTAAAAAATCCATAATTGATGATTTAAGTCTAATGGGCTAAGCCCCAATTTTTTTCAATACCCACATCAACAACCAGAGGGACAACAAGATTGGCAACTTGTTCCATAGTTGTTTTAATATTTTCAGCCTCTTGCTCTGCTACGTCACGATACGACTCAAAAATCAACTCATCATGTACTTGCATGATCATTTTTGTTTGATTTTTATTTTCATAACGATTATGAAGTTCTATCATGGCAAGCTTAATGATATCAGCAGCACTTCCCTGCATCGGGGCGTTGATCGCAGCGCGCTCAGCGTATTGTCTTAAGTTATAATTTTTTGCATCAATATTATCTATAAATATTTTTCTTCCCAGCGTGGTTTCTATATATTTATTTTTTCGAGCAAATGCTTTCGTATCCTCTAAGAAATTTTTAACATCTGGAAATTGTTTAAAGTAGTATTCTATATAATCTTTTGCTTCATTTTGAAATATACCTAATTGCTTAGATAGGCCGAAGGGCGACATTCCATAAATAATCCCGAAGTTGATTGCTTTTGCACTTCTTCTTTCATCGGGTCCCACATCCTTTGGTTTGAGATTAAATATTTGGCAAGCAGTCATCGTGTGAATATCTAAGCCGTCATTGAAGGCTTTTACTAAATTTTTATCTTGAGATAGATGGGCAAGGATCCTTAATTCTATTTGTGAATAGTCAGCGGCAATTATCATAGAGTTTTCTTCAGCAATAAAAGCTTCTCGAATTTTTCTTCCCTCGTTAGTTCTGATGGGAATATTTTGAAGGTTGGGATTGGATGAAGAAAGCCTCCCAGTGACTACATTTGCTTGGTGATAGGATGTATGGATACGATTAGTTACTGAATTTATTTCTAGTGGAAGCTTATCGGTATAGGTAGATATGAGTTTAGATACGGTTCTATGCTCTAGGATTTTTTTTGGAAGTTCATAGCTGACTGCTAAATCTTGCAATACTGATTCTGACGTTGAGGGCTGTCCTCCCGGAGTCTTTCCTAGGATGGGGAGTTCCAGTACTTCAAATAAAATTCTTTGGAGCTGCTTAGGAGAGGATAAATTAAATTCTTCTCCAACTTCAGCAAATACCTCATCCTCAATTTTTTTAATTTTTTTCTTTAGTTCTTGGCTTTGTTGCTTGAGTTTTTTTTCATCAAGCAAAACGCCTGTGCTTTCAATTCTTTGTAAGATCTTAATTAAAGGCTCATCTATCTTATAGTAGATTTTTTCAAGATTTTTATCTTGGCTAATTTTTTTTGAGAGTATTCTATGTAACAGGTAGGTTACATGTGCATCCTCAGCAGCATATTGAGTTGCCTTTTCTACTTCGACCTCATCAAAACATATTTGCTTTGCTCCTTTGCCAGCAACTTCTTCATAGGTGACTGGATTAATACCTAAATATTTCAAGGAAACCGAGTTTAAGTCATGCCTATTCAATGAGGGGTCTAATAGGAATGACTCGATCATGGTATCAAATAATTTGCCCTCAAACTTTAAGCCATATCTCTCTAATACATGCATATCATATTTTATATGATGACCTATTTTGGTAATCTGCTCGTTCTCAATGATCCCTTTAAGCAAATTCAGTGCAGTCTTAAAATCTATTTGTCTCTGGTATGATTTATGTGCCAATGGAACATAATAAGCATGATTTTCATCTGAGCAGATTGAAAAACCTACTAGCTCTGCGTGTTTATAATTCAGGCTTGTAGTTTCAGTATCAATGGCAAAAATTTTCGTTTTTTTAATACTATCAATTACTTTATTTAATTCTTTTTCATCATTAATCATTTGATAGTTATGATTAAATTGCTTGGCTGGTGTTTTTATATTATTAGTAAATCTTTTTTTAACATGATTAAGTTCATACTCATCAAGAATAGGTAAAAGTTTGTTGACATTTGGAGGGTGCCGAAGAAAGTCTTGAATCTTATGAGTAATATCGACTTTGATGTCAATGGTTACAAGCTGCTTAAAAAGAGGTAGATCTGATAAAGTATTTTTAATTTTTTCTATAATACTTTTCTTGCCTTCGATGTTGTCAAGATTTGCTAGAAGATTTTCAAGTGTTACAAATTCTTCTAATAATTTTTGAGCAGTTTTTGGACCTACTCCCTGCACGCCTGGGATATTATCTGATTGGTCTCCAATCAGTGCCAGATAGTCAATAATTTGATTGGGTTTAACGCCGAATTTCTCAAATACGCCTTTTTCATCAAGTAAATTCTGCGTATTGCTATTTATTATCCTTATATCTTTAGTTACGAGTTGAGCCATATCTTTATCTGATGTCGATATCAGAACATCAAGATCTAAGCTCTCAGCTTTTTTAGAAATAGTTCCAATAACATCATCGGCTTCAACGCCGGGGATGACGAGTGTTGAAAAATTTAGAGCATTGATTATATTTTTCAGAGGTTCAATCTGTTCTCTCAAATCTTCCGGCATTTTTGATCTATGCGCCTTATATTCCTGATAGATTTCATTTCTAAAAGATCCACCTGGTGCATCAAATACAACGACGAAATACTCAGGGTCATAATCATCGATTAGCTTAAAAAGCATATTAATGACACCGGTAATTGCTCCTGTTGGTACACCCGAAGAGGTCGATAAGTCAGGCAGGGCATGATAGGCCCGATAAAGATAACCTGAGCCGTCTACAAGTATTAATTTTTCTTTCATTGAGAATTTTCTGAAGCTATATAGGGCAAAGCCTCAGAGAAAGTATCATCAGAATCACTTGGAAGATATAACTCACCTGTTTGACCACAGCCCCATAAAAAAAATAAGAGTAGGACTGCATTCAAAGTAATTTTTTTCATTTATAAAGCTTAGCTATTTCCTGATACGCCTCTCTAAAACTTATTCCCTGATCTTGAACCATTCTGTAAGCTTTTTCTGTTGCATGGAGGCGATCATCTAAGCTTATATTTTCAGGAATAAATACAACGTTTTCAAGCGAGAAGGCAACAGCTTGAATTGTCTCTATTGTAATATCGATACATCTAAATAAAGGTGCCTTAATTCGCTGCAAGTCTCTATGATAGCCAGAGGTCAATTTACTGGTAATTAAGAAAATTTCTTGGATTGTAGCAATCGGGACGGATGAAGCAGATCTTGCAAGCTCAAAAATATCTGGATTCTTTTTCTGGGGCATTATTGATGAACCCGTTGTTATCTCATCCTTTAATTTAACAAAACCGAATTCTTGAGTATTAAATAAAATAATATCAGAGCATAGCTTGCTGAGATCGCATAAGATCAAACTACATTCAAATGCCATGGATGCCTCAAGCTTTCCTCGGCTTATTTGTACTGAGGTAACAGGATATTGGGTTTTATTGAATTGAAGTAATTGGGTAGTCAATTCTCTGTCAATGTTAAGTCCCGGCGTCCCATAACCTGCTGCTGAACCCAATGGATTGAGCGAGCAATTTTCTCTGAGCTGAGCAACTCTATGCTTATTTTGATCGAGTTCAGATATAAAGCCTTGCGCCCATAATTGTACTGAACTTGGCATGGCTTGTTGTAAATGGGTATAGCCAGGAATTAAAATTTCGCCAAAATTTGAATTTATTTGATCGAGCGATTTAGTCAGATCATCTATCGCCTGAGAAATCTGATTACAAACATCCACAAGATATAATCTTAGGGCGCATAGCAATTGATCATTTCTAGATCTTCCAAGATGAATTTTTCCACCTAGCTGATCAAGCTTCCTGGTCAGTGCATTTTCAATCGCTGAATGACAATCCTCTTCATCAGCTGAAATATTCCAGTGTCCTTCTTGGAATGATACTTCTAATTCATTTAACGCTTTAACGATTTGATCAATTTCATCATCATTAAGGTACCCTTGCGAGTGAAGCATTTTGGCATGCGCATCGCTACCCTTTAAATCATAAGGAATTAATCTTTTATCCAGTTGACTGTCTTCAGCTGAAGTGTAGTTCAAAATTAAATGATTAAGCTCAATACCTTTATCCCAAAGCTTTGTCATATCTACGCCTTTTGTTCCTCTTTAGTGAGCGATTCTATGTCTTTTACTACTAAAGTTCCTGTACCTTCATTAGTAAAAATTTCTAATAAGATACTATCAGGTAATTCATGTGAAATGATATGTACTCGGTTAACACCAGCATTAATTGCACTCTCAATTGCAGCTACTTTTGGTAGCATTCCATCCATTAATTTGCCTGTCACTTTCATTTGGTTTAATTGTTCAAGGTCAATATAAGAAATGAGTGAAGTCGGATCTTTAACATCTTCAAGTATTCCAGGGGCCCCTGTAGCTAGGATCAATTTTTCTGCTCCTATTTGTGATGCAATTGCGGCTGCTACCGTATCAGCATTTATATTTAAAAGAGTCCCATGCTCATCCGAGGATAGTGGAGAAATAATTGGAACTAAATCGCTGTCCAGTTGTTTATTGATGACTGAAACATCCACCGAATCGATGTCACCAACAAATCCAAAATCTATCGATTCTTCGCCCTTTTTAACCAAAGGTCGTTTGTGCGCTTTAATTAAGCCACAATCAACACCGCTTATGCCAACCGCATGAATGCCTAGATCACGACAACAAGCTAAAATTTGAGTATTAATTTGTCCATTGAGCACCATAATCGAAACTGCAAGCGAATCGGCATCCGTGACCCTTCTGCCATCAACTATTTTTGTTGAGAGGCCTAGAGCCTTTTCTAGTGCAGTAGATTGAGGTCCACCCCCATGAATCACTACAGTTCTAATGCCTAAATTATGGAGTATTCCGATTTGCTCCATAAATCTAAGTGTGCTCTCTTTATTAGTAAATACCTCACCTCCTGCTTTAATTACGAAGGTCTTTTTTTTGTATAGCTTAATATAAGGTACTGCATGCTTTAGCGCACTAATCATTGTCATTCTCTCTTTAGCAACATTCATCATCATTTAAACTCCTAGTAGCATGTGATAGAGGACCGCCATTTGTGCCCATAATCTATTGTTTGCTTGCTTTAATACAATGCTCCTTTCACTATTGAGTACGCTATCTGATACCACAACATTTCTTCTTACAGGAAGGCAATGCATAAATTTACAAGTTGAATTTGTATCAAACCAATCATCATTGACACACCAATTTTTATATTTAGCTCTGATGGCACCCTCTTCGCTATTTCTTCCGTAATAAATAGGCGATACCCATGATTTTGCATAAATAATATCAGCATCATTCATACAAGATTTTTGATCATGACTGATACTTAAGTTACCGCCATTTTGACTAGCAAGCTGATGTGCAACTTGCATAATTGCATCAGGAAGTATGTATTCCTCGGGGCATAATAAAGTGACATCCATGCCTCTTTTCGTTGCCATTTTAAGAGTAGATGAGGGGACAGCAAGTGGCAGAGCTTTTGGATGATAAGCCCAGCTTAGGACAAATTTACCACCTTTTTTAGGTATATCTAATTCATCTAACGTTTTCCAATCAGCAAGGCTTTGACAGGGATGCTGAATAGCGCTTTCCATATTGATAAGGGGCTTATCGATTAATTTATATATATTATTAAAAAACACATCATCAAGATCATCAGCAAGGCTCTCTTGCTTGGCGAATGCTCTAACGCCAATAATGTCGGCATAGGATGCAATGACTGGAAGTGCCTCCCTTATATGCTCTGCCTTATTACCATCCATTACCACTCCATCTTCGAGCTCAAGATTATGGATTGCCATATCGGGGCTAACCATGAAGCTATTGCCACCGAGCCTAGCCATACCTGACTGAAATGAGGTCATCGTTCTTAGCGAAGGACTGAGAAAAAGTAGGGCTAAAATTTTCCCCTTTAATGCATCAGGTTCTGGGTGATTTTGTAATCTCTTTGCGAGCATTAATAGCTGATCTATTAAATTAGGATCGAGATCAGCAATATCATTAAGAAATTTCATGACATACCTCTTTTAGAGTTTCAATAAATAGCTCAACTTCCTCAACTGAAAGTGTTAGAGGCGGGAGAAGTCTTATAGTATTTTTAAAAGAGCTGCTACCTACAAGGATATTTTTATCAAGTAATCTAGCTTTGATCTCGCCTGCGAAATCTGAAACAAGGCCAATGAGTAAACCTTTTCCTTGTACTTGAGTGATAGGGGGTAATAAACATCCTTTCATAAGCAATGCTGAAACTCGGGAAATATTTTTAAGAAAAGACTTATCTTGAATTGTATCGGTTACAAAACTAACGGCAGCTGAAGCAAGTGGTCCGCCCCCGAATGTAGAACCTAAATCTCCAGGACCCAGAGACGATGCTATTTCCTTTGATACAAGAACAGCCCCCACAGGAACACCACCCCCTAAACCTTTTGCCAGGGTAATCATGTCAGGCTTTATATTATAAAGGTTGCTACAAAAAACCTCGCCACATCGAGCCATACCACACTGCACCTCATCGGCAATCAGCAGTACCTTATGATCTTTACACTTTTGCTCGAGTGCGCTGATATAACTTTGATCAAATGCATAGGCTCCGCCAATACCTTGAACCGGCTCAATAATAACTGCAGCCACATCCTCATCAATCTTATGTAGGCCTTCCATCGAGTCTCTCTCTATAAATTCGACATTCATAGGCTTATTGGGGAAACCGTACCATTTTTCATTACCCCAGGTTACTGCTGCGGCAGCGGCAGTTCGCCCATGAAACGCATGTTTGAGACTGATTACTTTTTTTCGGTCATTACTAATCTTAAGAGCAATTTTGAGAGCATTTTCATTAGCTTCTGCGCCACTATTGACAAAAAAAACTTTATCAACGCTGTCTGGAGCTAGGCTTATAAGCTTTTTTGAGGCTTCTTCCCGAATAGGAAGATTTACAGCATTCGATTGAAAAATAAGATCTTTAATCTGCTTTGATAAAAAATCACTGAACTGCTCATTGCCATAACCAAGCGAAGTGACTGCATGGCCACCATACATATCTAAAATTTTTCTACCATCTTCAGAATAAATATAGGACCCGCTCGCATGGCTAGGGATAAAATTTAAAAAGGGATAAACCTCATTTAATTGCTTTAACATTTTCACCAACCTCTAGAAGCCGATAAGAGACCGGTTGACTCATCAATCTTGTTTAGTTTATTCGCCCACTGAATAGATCCACCTGCGGCACCTTTAATTAAGTTATCGATTACACAATTAACAATAATTGTTCCTCTTTGCTGCTCAATATAGATTTCAGCATAATTTGTTCCAGCTACATCTTTTATCCTTGGAGGCGTATCTAGTATTTTTACAAAGTAGCTGTCTTTATAAAAATCTGTGAATAATTTTTTTATGCTCGTAGTATCTATTTTATTCTGAGGTCGATAGGAGATACTTGAATGAATTCCTCTTACAAAGGGTCCCGAATGCGGTAAAAAGTCTAATTGAATTTCTCGATTATATGAATGTTTGACTAAATCTTCTATTTCAAATTGATGCCTATGATTAAGTGTAGAGTAAGCATAAAAATTTTCACTTCTAAAGGGATGATGCGTGTTATTTTTTGGTGCAGCTCCTGAGCCACTGCTTCCAGTAACGGAATGGACAAGAAAATGATCTTGATGATCATTTAATAAAAGCAGAGGAACCATAGCTAAAAGTATGGAAGTAGAAAAGCAGCCAGGATGAGCGATCCGAGATGTAAAATCTTGTGTTATCTCCGGGATGCCGCAAGTAAAACTCTGGTGTATTTCATGAGCAAGAGGCTTAACCTCATAGAGCATTTCATAGGTTGCTAGGTCACTGAATCTAAAATCTGCAGAGGTATCAACGATCTTGAGATCAATATCATGATCGTTAGCTAATGAAATAATTTCTTCAAGGATTTTGGCAGTACTTCCATGGGGTGCCGCTGACAAAATAGTCACTTTGGATTCAGTTGTTATAGCCTGCTTGAGAGAAGCAAAATTTAAAAACTTTTGGTCTTTAGTTAATTTATGCTTTAAGTGAGAGAAATGATCTTTAATGGTTTCACCTGCAAAACTGTTAGACATTACTCCCTTGAGAGAAAAATGAGGATGGTCGAGTGTTAATCTTATAAGCTCTCCAGATACATAACCTGTACCACCAACAATATAAATTGAAACTTTCTCTTCCATCTAGGCTCCAATAATTTTTTCCATATATAGTCCCAGCTCATTTGCATTAGTCAGGGCATTTATACCTCTAACATTAAGCTGATTCTCAATAATTTTAATTCCAACTGCATTATCCGTAGCTGAGCCGGTGACTAAGTCTGGGTTTATAGAAAACTTGTTCTTTAAAATCTCAACTCCTCCCCATGCACCAACAGGATCATTAGCACATAAGATCCATGAACTGACTTGAGACTTAATATCATCATCTTTTAGAATGGCTTCCACTCCATACTCACCAAGTAGCCCATCGCCCAATTCAAAGACAATCATGTCAGGTTTCGAGGTTTTCATTTCTTCAATGAGCGTTCTCACTATCGTTGGAGCATTTTTGTGATTGGTTGACATAACACCGTAGTCAGAAAAAATTTCTGCTTTTTGGGCGCCAGCATCTTCCATGGCTAAAATATCTCTTCGTAGAGCAACGCCAGTAGCCTTGAAGGCATTGACGACAAGGCCTTTATGCTTGAAGTGGCTAACCACAGCGCAGGATGCAACAGTTTTCCCAGCATCCATACATGTACCAGCAATTCCTATGATGGGAATCTTAGTTTCAGTAATTGCTTGATTTGTGGGCAGCTCTTTCTTTCTACCTATTGCAGGAATCCCAATTCTCTCGCCAAGAAAGGGAAATTCTAAAACAGCCCCAAGTACCCTGCAATTAAAGGGCTCTCCCACAGACGGATTAACAGAGTCACAAATTCCTAATACCCCGCCAAGATTTAGGATTTGTAATTCATCATTTACCTCAACTTTCTCTGGCATATGCCCCGAATAGCCAAAGAGCGCTTTCCTCTCGCCAAGAGCACCAATAATGATATCTCCCTTATTTATCCGAGCCATACGCCCACTGATTAATTCCAGCGTGTTATATCTGGATTTATTATTGAGTACTTCAACAACAAGTAGCGCACCTTCCTTACAAAGTATTTCACTAGATATTCTGACCTCTTGGCCAAGATTATTGTGGACTGCAACAGAAGCAATTTTATCGACAATCTGTGATTTCATTTTCTTGCCCTTTGTAAGAAGATTCCGCTTAATGATTGTATTTTTGTAAATCCTTTTGCGTCATTAGGAGTCCATTCAGAAGCGGACTCCCCATACTTACTCTTAGATGCCTTCATAAGCGAATAAGGCGAATCAACTCCAGTTATAAAGAGCCTACCTGGAGAAATATTAAAACTAATCTCACCACTGACATAGCTTTGACTGCTTGCTAAAAAACACTCAATATCAGCGCATACGGGATCTAAATTTTTACCCTCATGAATGAGATCTACATAATTAAGGGCGATCAACTCTTTAATTTTTATTTGCGAGGAAGATAGCACTAATTTTTCTAGCTCCCGATGGGTCTGAATTATGATCTCTGCCGCAGGGGCTTCGAAGGCAACTCGCCCTTTAGTCTGAATAATGGTATCTCCAAGATGTATACCCCGTCCAACTCCAAATTTAGCACCCATGGTGTCTAGCAACTCAATCAGTTCAATAATATTTAGCTTTTTCTGATCAATAGCAACAGGGATTCCTTTGTCAAAGGTAATGGTATGAGTTTCTTCAGGTTGATTATTTAATAATGCATTTGCACTCAAGTACCATTCACTTTCTGGAATAGAGCCCTGTGATGTAAGCGTTTCTTTACCTCCAATCGTAACTCCCCACAAACCACGATTGATGGAATAGCTGGAACCCTTTGTTGGTACAGGTAATTTTCTCTCTTCAAGATAGTTAATTTGATCTTTTCTTTGCCATGCCTGATCTCGAATGGGTGCGAGCAATTCTATTTCGGGTGAGAGTGCACTTAATATTACTTCAAATCGCACTTGATCATTACCTGCAGCGGTACAGCCATGTGCTATGCTTTTGACTCCTAAATTATTGGCAAGTTCTGAGAGCTTAATTGCCTGAACAGCTCTTTCAGCACCTACGCATAGAGGATACATGTGACCCTTTTTGATATTGCCAAAAATTAAATATTTGACGGTGTCATTAAAAAAATCATTTCTGGCATCGATTAAGATGTGATCTTTGGCTCCCAGAGCCATTGATTTTTCTTTAAGGGCATTTCTTGCATCATCATCCAAGCCTCCCGTATCGATCGTCGCGGTGATGATGTCTTTATTGTAATTTTCTTTTAGCCAGGGTACACAAAAAGAGGTATCCAGACCACCAGAAAAAGCTAAAAGAATAGAGCTATCGTGCATTTGAATTCCTAATGAAGGTTAAGTGTTGAGGAAATTATTTTTTGATCATTTTGATTTCTTGTTGCTATGAGTATCGTATCGTCACCAGAAATCGTACCAACAATTTGTGAAATTTTGAGCCTATCAATTACTGCAGCAACTCTTTGGGCAGCTCCGATAGATGTTTTGAGCAAAAGAATATGAGAGCCAGCATTATCTATAGATTTAATAAAATCTCTTATTTCATGAATGAGTTCATCATTGGCAGGCTTTACCAACTGCTTATAGGCACCATCAACCTTAGATATGTTTAGCTCATCAAAATCCCTACTTACACTCGATTGTGTTACTTTGATATCCAGTGAACTGAGTCTTTGGACAAGCATTGCGTGACTTGTGATTTTATTCTTTTCTATAAGTTCAAGAATAATTTCATGTCGTCTTTTTTGTTCTGTATAATTTCTAGGCATTTTATCGCTCTTTAAAAATGCGCATATATAAACATTTATGTAATTAAAATGCAAGTAAAATAAAAAAATATGTCTAACAATAATAAATATATTGAAAATAATGCGCATATTAATAAGACATATGCGATTGTCTGGATGCATGGTTTGGGCGCAGATCCTTCAGATTTTGCCCAACTTGGCCCCATGCTGAATATTGAAGATTCTTTTTATATTGTTTGTCCTTTTGCGCCCATAAAGCCTGTAACTATTAATATGGGGATGAGAATGCGTTCTTGGCATGACATTAACAGTTTGCATAATCCCGAGGAAAACAACTATGAGGGAATTTATGAAAGCGAAAAATTTATTATAAACATCATTGAAGAGCTAAAAAATAAAGGTTTTGAATATAGAAATATTTTTTTAGGAGGCTTTTCGCAAGGCGGTTGTATGGCGCTTTGGATTGCTACAAGGTTTGCGCATTGTTTGGCTGGCTCAATCTGTATATCTGGATATATTCCTAGGATTTTTTTAGAGCAAGAAAACACCTTAAATGATCACAAAAGTCTTCCTATATTTTATGGCCATGGCAAAGCCGATGAAACGGTATTGCCTGAGCATGCCCAAGCAAGTGCAGACTGGCTGCAGGCAAAGGGGTATGATTTAAAATTTAACTGGTATGAAATGGGGCATGAAATAAACCAAGAACTGATAACTGACCTAAGTTTTTGGATAAGTAAATTAACTCGTTGAGGTAGAAATGTTTAGAGTTTTAGTTTTATTTTTTCTAGTAAGCGCATCGTTATTCGCACAGCATAATAATGAGCATTTACCTTTTTACTCAGATAAGTTTCGACAAATGGAAGAGTTGTTGCCCACACCTAATGTTTATCGAAACGCCTCAGGCGCTCCCGGCTATTTATATTGGCAACAGCAAGTTGATTATTTAATTGATGTGTACTTGGATGAGGATAATCAGACCCTTAATGCTGAGCAGGTAATAACTTATAAAAATAATTCGCCAGATCAATTAAATTTTATCTGGTTTCAGCTGGATCAAAACAGAAACAGGCCCAACTCAATTGATAATATGACAAGAACTGTCGAAAGCTCTCTGGATCAACCCAATGATGAGTTGAGATTAAATATTTCAGATCTCGCCAGATACTATTATCTTCAAGATGCTGATTTAGGTTACAACATTCATACAGTCACACTAGAAGATGGAACTGAGCTTGAGTATACGATTGTTGGAACGCTATTGAGAGTGGACCTGCCCAGTCCTATAGTCAGTGGAGGCGAGCTAGTCTTTAATCTTTCATATGACTTTAAAATGAGAGATGGATCCATTTTAAGGTCTAGAGGCGGGTTTGAAACTTTTGAAAACGACCGAGGGGATGAGCCTAATTACAGCTTTATGGCAGCGCAATGGTTTCCAAGATTAGTGGCATATACTGACTACGAGGGATGGACCAATAAAGAATTTATTGGGAGGGGTGAGTTTACGCTCGAGTTTGGAAACTATACCGTCAATATTAATGTTCCTTCTGATCATATCGTTTCCTCAACCGGTGAACTTGCCAATGCTGGTGAGGTGCTTACGGAGCAACAAAGGGAGAGGTTATTCATATCAGAGAATGCCGATCGACCGGTTTACATTGTGACGCCTGAGGAGGCAAGAGAAAGCAGAAATCAAAAGTCATCAGAAAGGGCGATTTGGAGCTTTGAGGCACAAAATGTAAGGGACTTTGCCTGGGCATCTTCAAGAACATTTATTTGGGATGCCAAAGGTTTTCATCAGGAGAATGAGGAAAATCCAATGGTAATGGCCATGTCATTCTACCCTGAGGAGGGCATGCCCTTATGGAATGACTACTCAACCGAAGTTGTTGTACATACTTTAGAGGTTTATAACCGATTTGCTTTTGACTACCCCTACCCAACTGCACAATCAGTAAGTGCTGGCTTTTTAGGGGGCATGGAATATCCCATGATTACCTTCAATGGACCAAGGACTGAATTACAAGCAAATGGTTCCAGAACATACTCACTGGCTGAAAAGAGATTCCTTATTGCAGTGATTATCCATGAGATTGGCCATTTTTATTTTCCAATGATTGTAAATTCAGATGAGCGTCAATGGACATGGATGGACGAGGGACTGAATAGTTATCTTGATGGGGTAGCTTCAAGGGAGTGGGATGAGGAAATTCCTTGGACTGGAGTTGAGCCAAGAGATTTAACGGGCTACATGCGCTCAATCAATCAGGTTCCTATCATGACTAACTCAGAGAGTATTTTGAATTTTGGGCCCAACGCATATACAAAACCAGCTGTTGCCTTAAATATTCTTAGGGAGGTTATTCTTGGTAGAGATCTATTTGATTTTGCTTTTAGGGAATATTCAAACCGATGGCAATTTAAGAGACCCACCCCTTCTGATTTTTTTAGGACTATGGAAGAGGCCAGCGGCGTAGACCTTGATTGGTTTTGGAGAGGCTGGTTCTATACAACTGATCATGTAGATCTTTCCATTGATAACGTTTATGAGCTTAGGCTTAATTCTCTGGATCCAGATATCGATTTTGCCTTTAATAGAGAAGTAGAAAAATCATTACCACAAACCTATTTTTCGATAAGAAATCTAGAGGAAGGCATAGAGAGCTGGGTGAATAGAAATCCTGACGTAAGAGATTTTTATGACGAGTATGATCAATTTACCGTGACTGATGTAGATCGTTCAAGATACGAAAATTTTATTGCTGGCCTAGAGCCTAATGAGCTGGCTCAATTTCAAGACATTCAGAACCGTAATGACTACTTTTATATTTTAGAGTTCAGTAATTTAGGAGGATTGGTTATGCCGATTCTGTTAAATATTACCTATGCAGATGGCACGGTTGAGGATATGTATATCCCAGCTGAAATCTGGCGAAGGAATACTCAAAATGTCAAAAGAATGATTGTCAGCGATAAAGAAATTGAGCAATTTATCATTGATCCAACGCTCGAGACGACCGATGTAGATGTAAGAAATAATTATTACCCACGTGTAATGACTCCATCTAGGATTGAGCTATACAAATGGTCATCACCTAGGTCTTTATCAGGAAGAGATTTAATGTGTGAATTCTACGGATCTTGTGATGAGCAATATATTGAAGAAAATGATGAATGAAAAAATTTAGCATTTTAACTTTTTCATATTTTGCTTTGTCCTCATCTTTAAGTTTTGCGCACGAGGATAGGGTTCAGTTTACTGAAATTAGCTTTAATGAGCGAAGTGAAAAACTTGAAATTATGCATCGCCTTTCGATACATGATATTGAGCATTATTTTGGGCTTCAACTTGAAAATAATATTTTTGTCTTTGAGTCAGAAGATGATCAGAGGCAGGCAACTGAAACATTGCTCGATCACTTTGATTTACAGTTCTTGTGCAATGACTCTTGTAATCAGGAGATTATTTTTGTGGGATCGGAAATAGACCGAGGTTACTTTTGGGTATATCAGGAGACTGCTTTGCCCAGATCTTACCGTGGAATAACGATTACTAATAATATCTTTATGGATCTTTGGCAAGATCAAGTTAACATGCTAAACATAGAAATATTAGACTTTTTTGATACCTACATGCTGACTCAAAATAGACAATCGGTCTCAGTGCTGATAGAAAACTAAATATGCATGCCCTAAATATTCAAGATCTTAAAAAGGTTTACAGCAATAAAGTTGAAGCAGTAAAAGGAATCAGTCTCCAGGTAGAGGAAGGAGATTTTTTTGCTTTGCTGGGCCCTAATGGCGCAGGGAAAACTACCACGATTGGGATCATAACATCCTTGGTCAATAAAAGCTCTGGCAAGGTTAATGTTTTTGGATATGACCTTGATCAACAAGTAGAAATGGTTAAAACCTGTATTGGAGTCGTTCCACAAGAGATTAATCTCAATGCATTTGAGAAAGCTAAAGATATTCTAGTTAATCAGGCTGGTTATTATGGAGTTACGCGAAAGGAAGCAAAAAAAAGAGCTGATAAATATCTTGAATTGCTACAAATAAGTGACAAAGCGAACCAGATATCAAGAAACCTAAGTGGTGGCATGAAACGAAGGCTAATGATTGCGCGAGCTCTTATGCATGAACCCAGGCTATTAATTTTAGATGAGCCCACAGCAGGAGTTGATATAGAGATTCGAAGAACGATGTGGGCCTTCCTTGAAGAGCTCAATCAGTCAGGAAAAACTATAATTCTAACAACACACTATTTGGAAGAAGCAGAGTCTTTGTGCAGGAATATTGCGATTATTGATGATGGTCATATTATCGAAAATGACTCTATGAAAAATGTGGTAAAAAAATTACAGCGAGAAGTTTTTAATTTAACTTTTGAGTCTGAGGTTGGAGACATACCTCCCTTTGAGGGTATGATTTTTAAGAAAAATGGTACACATGATGTATCCATTGAAATGCCGACAAAAAGTAATATCAATAGTTTAATTACTTTTTTAAGCCAGCAAGGATTGCAGGTAAATTCCATGCGTCCCAAAAGAAACAGGCTAGAAGAGTTATTTGTAAAATTGCTCGAGGATAAGAAGAGCCATGGATAAAAGTATATTCCAGATTAATCTCATTGGTTACAGGTCTCTTCTTAGAAAAGAAATCAATAGAATCTTTCGTATTTGGGTGCAGACGATCATTCCGCCAGCAATTACTATGACTCTTTATTTTGTAATTTTTGGAAGCCTGATAGGAAGTCGAATAGGTGTGATAGATGAATATCCCTACATGACTTTTATAGCTCCAGGATTAATTATGATGTCAATCATTACGAATTCTTTTGGTAATGTGGTGTCTTCTTTTTTCTCCGGCAAGCTTCAACGACACCTCGAAGAGCTTTTAGTCTCTCCCATGGCAAATATTACTATCTTATTAGGGTATGTAAGCGGAGGTGTCATTCGAGGCTTGTCAGTTGCCTCATTGGTGACGGTTGTAGCTTTATTTTTTACCAATTTAACGGTAGCACACCCATTCATTACTGGGCTGGTCATCATATTGATATCAATTTGTTTTTCCTTGGCAGGCCTGATTAATGCGGTGTATGCGAATAATTTTGATGATATCTCAATTATCCCTACCTTTGTTTTGACACCCCTTACCTATCTGGGCGGAGTATTTTTTTCAATCGAAATGCTACCAGGTATTTGGCAGACTATTGCAAGGCTTAATCCAATGCTTTACATGATTAATTCATTTAGGTATGGGATGCTTGGTGTATCAGATATTTCTATTACCACTGGACTGACAGTGATAGTCACTTTTACAGTCTCTTTATTCATAATCGCATATTATTTACTGAAGACCGGTAAAGGAATCAGAGATTAATCAAAGGAGTGAAGCTACGCCCTCTCTCTCCTCTCTAAGTTCTTTATTGGTAGCATCTATCATTTCTTGACTGAAAGCATCTATCTCAAGATCTTGAATGATATGGTATTCACCATTTTCGCAAGTGACCGGAAAACTAAAGACTATACCCTCTGCAATGCCATAACTACCATCAGACATGACTCCCATGCTGGTCCAGTTGTTTTCCTCGGTTCCATTAATCCAGTCATGCATATGATCAATAGCCGCTGAAGCCGCAGAGGCAGCTGATGATGCACCTCTTGCTTGAATAATGGCGGCCCCTCTTTGCTGCACAGTAGGAATGAAATTTTTAACATACCAATCGTGATCAATATCATTGACAATAGCTTCACCTTTATTTTGGCAGAAGCGAATATCCGGATATTGAGTAGCTGAATGATTGCCCCAGATAATGAGCTGTTTGATATCGCTACTATGGGATCCTATTTTTTGTGCTATCTGACTGACGGCTCGATTATGATCAAGTCGAGTCATGGCGGTAAAGTTTCTTGGATTAATATCCGGAGCATTTTCTCTAGCAATGAGAGCATTAGTATTTGCAGGATTTCCAACAACCAATACCTTAATTTCTTTTTTTGCATTTGTATTGATAGATTTACCTTGAACTGAGAAGATTTCTGCGTTTGCAAGCAGAAGGTCTTTTCTTTCCATGCCAGCACTTCTTGGTCTCGCACCAACTAAAAAGGCGCAATCTGCATTTGCAAAGGCAACATCAGGATTATCAGTGGTAACTATATCTTCCAGTAGTGGAAATGCACAATCATCTAACTCCATTTTCACTCCTTCCAGAGCACCCAATGCTGGAGTGATTTCAAGTAATTGCAATCTGATTTTTTGCTTGGGTCCATAGACCTGACCCGAGGCAACCCTGAAAGCAAGTTGATAACCGATTTGTCCAGCACCACCAGTTATAGCGATATTCTTCACATCGTGACTCATAAAATTATCCTTATCTAAAATTATTGGTTTGCGGCTCTAAACGCAGCAATTTGTTCATTGAATGAGGCGGCAACAGCTTCAATTTCTGTTGCTGCAGCATTAAATCTTCCGATCATGATTGCTCTGAACTCATCGGTAGCATCATCACCGGCAACTTCTAGTGCGTTATTTATACAGTCTTGATAATCCGTCATATCAGCAATAAAAGTTTGAATATTACCTTGAGCGGCAACCATTTGATCCAATGTTGCTGTAGCACCATCAGGAATTTCAACAAGCGGTGGATAGGCGCAGTCCTGGGCAAGCAAATTACCCGTAAGGATTGTAAGAAATAGCAGAAAAATAAGCTTTACTCGTATCAATTTATGTCCCCAAAAGGTTATAACTATAGAAACTATATCTCACAACTATAAAGCTGACAAATGCAAACTCTATTAAAAATTGACAGGTTTTTTTAGAAATCAATTTATACTTGTTTCCAACGCACATGCACGTACCAAATCTAAACTTATCTATTCCAGGAGAGGCAATGATGCAGATCAACTGCTGTTTGAAAGGAATAGAGAAAGAGACCCTTAGAGTCGATCGGAGTGGTTCCATTGTAAGTACACCCCATCCCGCATATTTAGGATCAGCACTGACCCATCCTTTTATCACTACAGATTATTCTGAGGCATTACTTGAACTTGTTACTGCTCCTCACCAAACAGCCCTAGATCTTGAAAAATTTCTGTCTCATCTTCATCATTATGTATATCAAGGCATCGGAGAAGAAAAGTTGTGGATCATGAGCATGCCCTACTTTTCAGACTTACCAAAAAATATTCCTATTGCTGAGTATGGCAATTCAGCGAAGGGCTTATTCAAAACGATATACCGCAGGGGACTAGCCAAAAGATATGGAGAGGCCATGCAGGCTATTGCAGGCGTGCATTTTAATTTCTCATTTACTGAGCAATTTTTTCAATCATTTTTTGGAGAGGAGCCCCAGCAAGATAAGGTAACCGATTTTTATTTAAATCTTGCACGTAATTTTAAAAGATATTCCTTTGTCCTTCTCTATCTTTTTGGAGCGAGTCCAATAGTCTCAAAGCATTATAAGAATCTTCAAGGAGAAGAGTATAAATTGATCAGTGACTCCATGCTGGTTAGCAATCAAGCTACAAGTTTAAGGATGAGTAATATCGGATACAACAATTCATCCATCTCACAAATTTATTGTTCCCTTAACTCAATGGATAACTATATTTCTGATTTAACCGCAGCACTGTCAAAGGAAGATTCTGAATTTAAAAATTTAGGCGGGAGAGAAGATCTTGAGCAAATAAACTACAAAAGACTTCAGATAGAAAATGAGTACTATTCAAATGTTCGTCCGAAGCCCTCAAGTCAATTCACCTTAAGGCCATTATTAGCTCTTAAAAAATATGGTGTCCATTATATTGAGATTAGATCATTGGATCTTAATCCTTATTCTGAGATCGGCATTTCAAAGGAGCAGCTGCATTTTGTTGAGGCCTTTCTTATTTTTTGTGCATTTTGTGAAAATAAACACATCCAGTCAGGGGAGCTGGATGAAATTCAGCGCCGAGACTTAGAGGTTGCATTGCATGGAAGAAAGAGAGACATGCAGGTCATTTATGATGGGCAATTAGTTAACTTACATGCATTAATTAAGGAGATTATGCATTCTATCGAGAAAACTATTGATGCCTTTGAGCTAAAAGATCTGAAAAAGTCTTTTGAATATTGGACGCATCGATTTAATGAAAAGTTTTCTCTTTCTCAGGAACTTTATGACGAGTTAGTTAAAGAGAAAAGTATTATAGATTGGGTGCTAGAAAAGTCTGATCGCTACAAAGAAAAAGTTGCCTCTTATGATTTAGATGATGCTATGACAGAATCATTTAACTTGCTCGCAAAATCATCTATTGCTGAACAAAAACAGATCGAACAAAAAGAGATTTCAATTTTTGATTATATTAAAGAGCAAGAACTAAAATAAATGCTCAATCAACATGGGTTCTACGTTTGTATAGTGCTCGTCCATAATTTTTTTTATTTTGGCAAAGTGGATAGGATTGTTCAGTGATTGAAAGCCAACGACCCTAGAGTTATGAGAATAAATCTTAGTCAGGCTTTCTTCGCTAGTTTTTATAGATTTAAGCTCATTTCCAATATGCGTATATCCCATCATTTGAAGTCTATTTTTTCCTTGATTAGACCAAAACCAAGGGATTTGGCTCATTTTTGATTCAATACCTAGAATATTTCTTGCGGCTATTTGCCCCTGATGCGTGGCATGTGAAATAGAAGTCGTAACCTCATACTGTTGGTTAAAGGGATTTTGATATTCGCTGCAGTCACCTATGGCATAAATATCTTTTGCGCTTGTTTCGCAAAAATTATTAATCATAAATCCACGATTTGTATTTATCTCAGCATTATCGACAATTGAGGTATCGGTATAATTTCCAATACAAGTTAACACATGGTCAAGCTCATATGTTTGGTCATTTGTTTTAAGAATTGTTTTCTTATCTGCCTCTTTAACAGACTCGATGAGACAATTTAATTCAATATGGACCCCGCTCGTGACCAGTGATCTTGTCAAAATGTTTGCAATATCTTCATGACATACACTTTCCAAAACACGCGAGGCACGCTCAAAAATTTTTATTTCCTTAACACTTTGCGCTAATGAGGAGGCAACCTCCATACCAATAAAGCCAGCGCCAATGATGCCAAGCCTATTGATTTTTTTCTTTTTTAGAAGCTCTGCATCATGCAAGTTATGCAGATGGAAAGGATTTTGAATGGAGCCCAAGGTGCGAGGCATAGAGCCCGTAGCAATAATGAGAGCATCAAAGCTGTGTTTATTGCCATCAGATAGCTCGATATGTTTTGAATTTGCATAGATTTTTTTAACCGGGCAAGAGAGAAATACTTCAATATTATGTTTTTTGAGAAATTCAGGATTTCTAAAAAAAATTCTTTCCTTATTTAGAGATCCTGAGAGAAATTCTTTTGAAAGGGGAGGCTTCTGATATCCAAGCAATGCCTCTTGGGTAAAAATCTTTATTGAATAATTGGTGTTCTCTCTAATAAGAGTTGAAATGACAGCATCGGTGCCATGACCAAATCCAACAATGATGACTTCTTTTCTCATTTGAGTGCTTAAAATTAGTTTATAGAAAATCTATTCAATTTACAGGACTGAAAAGTGAATACCTTCTAAAAAACGAATCTTTGATTAGTTTCTAATAACTTTAATTATGAGAAAATAAATATATGAATAAGAACTATGCGATTCGACTTGACCAGTTTGGTAGTGAAGATGTACTGAAATATATGCAAGTGGATATTAATGAACCCAGTAATCATGAGGTCGTTATCAAGCATGAGGCAATCGGTTTGAATTTTATTGATGTCTATTTTAGATCTGGACTTTATCCGATCAATTTACCCTCTGGGCTCGGCTGTGAAGGAGCAGGAACTATTGAATCAATTGGAAAGGATGTCACTGATTTTAAAGTCGGAGATAGAATTGCCTATTGCTCTCCACCTCCTCTTGATGCTTACAGCATGTATCGCACGATAGATGCTTCTAAAATAGTAAAAATTCCGGATGAACTATCATTTGAATTAGCTGCAGCCTCAATGCTTAAGGGGCTAACGGTATGGTATTTATTGCATGAAACATACCAAGTTCAAAAAAATGAGACTATCGTAGTCTATGCTGCAGCAGGTGGCGTGGGAAGCATTTTGGTTCAATGGGCAGCTTCGCTGGGCGCAAAGGTAATTGGAATTGTAAGTAATGAGCAAAAAAGACAGATTGCACTCGCAAATGGATGTGAGCATGTCATTATAGATTCTGAAAAAGCATTAGATGAATTTAATGAGATCACTAATCATCAAGGTGTCAAAGTGGTTTATGATTCAGTCGGTCAGGCTACTTTGAATGCATCTCTTGCAATGCTTGCACCCAGAGGTTTATTGGTTAGCTATGGAAATGCATCTGGACCGGTTGATAATTTTTCCTTTTCCACTCTTGCCAAGCATGGCTCTTTGTATGTGACCCGCCCTACCCTATGGAGTTATATTAGTAATCATCATGATCTAATGAGAAGCAGCAGCCTGCTCTTTGAAAAAATTTTGAATAATGCAATCAACATTGAAATTGGGCAAACCTATAAGTTATCCAATGTCGCACAAGCCCATCATGAGCTCTCGAATAGAATGACAACAGGCTCATCTGTTTTATTGCCGGAATGAGACAGCTCTTTCCCGCAATTGAGCCTTTTAGTACGGGCTATTTAAATAAAGGTTTGCATGAAATTTATTATGAACAATCTGGCAATCCAGATGGTTATCCTGTGCTATTTATTCATGGTGGACCTGGAGGAGGCGGCGACATTAATGCCAGAAGATTCTTCGATCCAAACCATTATAAGATTATTATTCTTGACCAAAGAGGGTCAGGACGTAGCAAGCCACTTGGCTGTGTAGAGGACAACACGACTCAACATTTGATTGAGGATATTCATGAAATTAAAAATCATCTAAATATTAAAAGTTGGCATGTCTTTGGAGGCTCATGGGGAAGCACTCTATCATTGGCTTACGCTCAAGCATTTCCTAATGAGGTATCTGCCTTAATTTTAAGGGGTATTTTCTTACTAAGAAAAAGAGAGCTTGACTGGTTCTATCAGTATGGTGCCAGTGAAATCTATCCGGATGCATGGGAAAACTATATTTCGGTTATCAAGGAACCAGAACAAGACAATTTACTTAGTGCATTTTATGAGCTTATTCATCATGCTGATAATGTTACCCAAATGCGTGCATGCAAGGCTTGGTCACAGTGGGAGGGGGCAACAAGTAAGCTCGTCTCAGATAGGGGTTTGATTGATCATTTTGCAAGCGATGACTTTGCATTGGCACTGGCAAAAATTGAAACTCATTATTTTATGAATCGTGGTTTTTTTTCTAGTGAGACACAAGTTCTTCAAAATATTGATAAGATTAGGCATATACCTAGTGTAATTATTCAAGGAAGGTATGATGTGGTTTGCCCATCAAGAACCGCCTATGAATTGCATCAAGCTTGGCCTGAGGCAGATTTCAAGATTGCAGAGGTTTCAGGGCATAGTGCCTATGAAAAAGAAATTACTGATTTATTAATAGAGGCCACAGAAAAATTTAAAGATATTTAGGGTTTTATGAAATATTTATTGAAGGATATTACGGTCATCAACGAAGGCTCAAGAATTGAAACAGACCTCTTGATCAAAGATGAGAGAATTGAAAGAATTGATAGCCATATTTCTGGTGACGGGAATACTAAAATTATTGATGGAGGGAATAAAATTTTAGTGCCAGGATTTATTGATGATCAAGTGCATTTTAGAGAGCCTGGCCTTACCCATAAAGCAGATATAGCCTCAGAATCAAAAGCTGCTGTTGCTGGAGGTACTACGACAGTTTTTGATATGCCCAATACTACGCCTCCCGCAGTCACACGAGAGGCAATATTAAATAAAATTAGCAATGCTATTGGAAAAACACATGCTAATTATTCTGCGTACCTTGGTGCTACAAATGACAATATCGTTGAAATAATGTCTTTAAAGCCTAGTGATGTACCAGGAATTAAGGTATTCATGGGCTCCTCTACGGGCAATATGCTTGTTGATAAAAAAGAGTCTTTAGAGCAAATATTTGCTCAAGCTCCGGTTCCTATCGTTACTCACTGTGAAGATACACCCATGATTGCGAAACAAGAGTCGATCTACCGAGAAAAATTTGGTGATCAGATTGATCCAGAAATGCATGCAGACATAAGATCGCGGGAAGCATGTTATAAATCTTCCAGTTATGCGGTTGAATTAGCAAAAAAATACGGCACAAGGCTTCATGTACTTCATTTAACTACTAAGGAGGAGATTGATCTTTTTGAAAGAGGCGATGTACAGGAAAAGCAAATTACCGGTGAGGTATGTATCCATCATCTCTGGTACAGCAAGAAAGACTACAAAGATTTAGGTAATTTAATTAAATGCAATCCTTCGGTAAAGGAAGAAACTGATCGTATGGCACTAATTCAGGCCCTTAAAAATAATGTACTCAATGTCATAGCTACCGATCATGCCCCTCACCTACTTTCAGAAAAAAATAATAATTATTTTGAGGCGCCTTCAGGGTTGCCTCTCATACAGCATGCTTTTCAAATGCTTTTAGAGCTATGTCACCAAGGATATTTTACTTTAGAGGAGGCAGTTGCTTTGTCTTCACACAATCCTGCAAATCTTTTTAATATTAAAGATAGGGGCTTTATTAGGGAAGGTTTCTATGCTGATCTTGTCATTGTCAACCCGAATGAAACGCATAAAGTAGATGAGAGTGAATTATTTTATAAATGTAAATGGAGCCCGTTAAAAGATTTTGAGTTTCATCAAACTATTGATACTACATTTGTAAACGGAAAAATGGTCTTCAATCATGGAAGGATTTTAGAAGAACCTAAAGGCCAAAGAATATTATTTGAGCGATAAAAAAAGCCGGGTGCTTAGAGCACCCGACTTGTTTAAAAACCAATGACAGGGGGAAGTCATTGGTTTGGGGGAGCCTTTAACCTCGACCTATAAAGAAAAGACTCATATTCCACACGTTACGTCTTGGTGTGTAGTAATCTATTGTTGTCTGTAAGAAAATTTCATTGTTATCAATAATTAATGGCTCAACCTGTGTTT
>Ga0255760_10000873_pt1 | contig 29621 bp, 26 predicted proteins | sample 071ome_25_FD_179960 | JGI IMG/M metagenome (GOLD analysis project Ga0255760, IMG submission 179960) | Coastal salt marsh microbial communities from the Groves Creek Marsh, Skidaway Island, Georgia - 071410BT metaG (version 2) | ecosystem: Environmental > Aquatic > Marine > Intertidal zone >...
CATAGGTCTCTGCCTCGACCTCATTAGGTGTGATGATGTCAACGGCCATAAGAACAGAACCGGCAATTCCATCACTTGGCGCAGGCGCTGGATCGAGGATAACGGTTGCCCCTGCTTTGCGAGCAGCGCGGGCCGCAGAAAGCGTAATCTCTAAAGGTATCTCAAATTGCAGAAGAAGTGCTTTTGCATCTTCTAGCGACTGACCCGCACGAACCACATCAGTCTCATCTACACTACGATTAGCGCCAGCCGCCTGAATGATGGCATTCTCACCGTTAGCGCCCACCAGAATAACACCGAGTGCTGTGGCAACCTCGGGATCTATACGAACTCCTGAGGAGTCAAGATTGAGCTTATCAAATGCGGCTATAACGTGTTGCCCAAATTGGTCATCACCAATGCGACCGAAAAATTTTGTTGGTGCCCCAAGTTTTACGGCAGCGGCAGCTTGATTTGCGCCTTTTCCTCCAAGCCCAGTTATATAATTTCTACCTAGAAGTGTCTCACCTGGCTTGGGCAAACGATCAGCAAAAGCAGCAACATCCCAAGTAACGCTTCCAAAAACAACAACCGTCATATCTGCACGCATTCAGCTATTGATGGGAAAAAATACAACAAAAAATTCTGAAATTTTTTGCGTTGATGACTTACTTTTAGGTGGCCCTAAGAAGCCTTTCATTTTTTTGGCATAAAATTCATTGGACAACTAATAATTTAATTCGATTGGCGTAAAACGCTAGGTAACCAGCAATTTCGGCAACTTCATCGTATGGGGTTTCATACGACCATGCCGCATTTTCTGTACAAGAAGAACCTACTGAAAAACTGTAATAACTTGCATTGCCTTTGTAGGGGCAAGTCGTCAATTGCTCAGACCTTTCAGCTCGTCCCATCAAAATATCTTTACGAGGAATGTAATAAACAGGGTCATAACCGCTTTCTTCGACGCAAAGCGCATCACGAGTGTCAGCAATCACCTCTTCGCCAATGCGTATTACAACCTGCCCTTGGAGAGATGAAATATGAACACGATGGCTTGGGTTTTTGATAAAGCCTGGCGAGGGGTTAGAGGACATCAAAATTCTCCTTCTAAAATCCAGAGGTCTTTTGCAAAATTGAAAACTTCAATTACTTGCCTAAGTGTTTTTACAACAAACATCATATGCCAATGACTCACTATTAAGTTTTGCATTATTTGGAATGGATTATTCCAGTTAAGTTTTGCATCCTATCGCTGGATAGCTTTGCTACCACACCATCAAAACCCTCAAAAAAAGCACTCTCATGTCTGATGCCAATCTTCAAAATATTAATATCCGCCGCAGCCTAAATATTTCTGGCAAAGCTTATGAATACTTTAGCCTTGAAGCTGTTTCAGAAGTAGTCGGTGATATTTCTAGACTGCCCCACTCGTTAAAAGTGTTGATGGAAAATGTCCTTCGACATCAAGAAAGTAATAAGGATATTACTGCAGGTATTTTTCATTTCAGTGATTGGCTTAAATCAGGTGGTAAGATCAAAGCGGAAATAGCTTTCAGCCCAGCTAGAATACTAACACATGATTTCAGCGGCATCCCTGCTATAGTTGATCTCGCATCGATGCGAGATGCAATTATTGATTTGGGCGGGGACGCGAGCAAAATAAACCCAGCGTGTCCTGTCGATCTCGTGATAGATCACTCTGTGATGATTGATTCTGCGAGTGAAAAAAACTCGTTCGCAAGAAACGTTCAACTCGAATTTGAAAGGAACCAAGAACGCTTTGAATTCCTTCGTTGGGGACAGAACGCGTTTAGCAATTTTCGGGTGGTGCCTCCTGGTACTGGCATATGTCATCAAGTCAATCTTGAGTATCTAGCAAAAACTGTTTGGACATCCTGCGAGGATGGAAAAACAATTGCATACCCAGACACGCTAGTTGGCACGGACAGTCATACAACGATGATTAACAGTCTTGCAGTTCTGGGCTGGGGCGTAGGAGGAATAGAGGCGGAAGCTGCGATGTTAGGGCAGCCAATTTACATGCTCTTACCCGAAGTAGTTGGTTTCAAGCTCACCGGAAACCTAAAAGAGGGTACAACAGCAACAGATCTAGTTTTAAGAGTTGTTGAAATACTTCGACAAAAAGGAGTGGTTGGAAAATTTGTTGAATTCTTCGGTGATAGCCTCAACAATCTGCCCTTAGCAGACCGAGCGACAATTGCGAATATGGCGCCAGAGTATGGAGCTACCTGCGGTTTCTTTCCTGTTGATTCAGAAGTTCTTCGATACCTTAAATTTACAGGCCGCAGTGATCATCAAGTTACCTTGGTTGAAGCCTATGCAAAGGCACAGGGTATGTGGCGCGAAACAGGAGCGCCTGATCCAATGTTTAGTGACATTATCGAGTTAGATATTAGCAGTGTTGAACCAGCCCTAGCCGGCCCAAAACGCCCTCAAGACCGCGTTTCACTTTCCAATGTCGCTTCAGCTTTTAACCAATTTGTATCGAAAACAGACGGTGGACAGGCGACAGCAGTCGAAGGCACCGATTACGTAATTGAACCAGGTCATGTAGCGCTAGCTGCAATAACCAGTTGCACTAACACCTCCAACCCGCCACTTCTTATCACAGCTGGTTTACTCGCAAAAAAAGCTAATGAGCGTGGGCTAAAACCAAAACCATGGGTAAAGACCTCCTTCTCACCTGGCTCAAAGGTTGTTCAAGACTACTTGATTGCTTCCGGACTGCAAAAACACTTAGACGAAATTGGCTTTAATATAGTCGCATTTGGATGTGCTACTTGTTTGGGCAATTCTGGTCCGTTTAAACCAGAAATTTCTGAAGCTATCGACGAGGGCAACTTACTTGTAAGTGCAGTGGTGTCTTCAAACAGGAATTTTGAGGGTCGGGTACACCATCAAGTTAAATCCAACTACCTTGCTTCACCGCCATTGGTTGTTGCCTATAGTCTTGCTGGTTCAGTTAAAATTGATTTAACCCAGGAAGCATTAGGTAAAGATCTCGAGGGCAATGATGTCTATTTAAAAGACATCTGGCCGAGCAGCAACGAGGTTAATGACGCGCTTCAAAAAAACTTAACGCCATCTATGTTTCACCAATGTTATGATGACGTTTTCGAGGGTCCAGAACAATGGAAAAACATTCCAACAACAACTTCCGTCACATATAATTGGACTGAGACTTCTACCTACATCCAAAAACCACCGTATTTCGATAAAATCTCTATTAACCCAGAAAAACTCATAGATATTATGGGCGCACGTGTGCTTGCTGTGCTTGGTGATAGCATAACGACTGACCATATTTCCCCGGCGTCTTCAATAAATAGCAATAGTCCAGCCGGAGAGTTTTTGATTAGCCACCAAGTCCGCCCGCAGGACTTCAATAGTTTTGGAGCACGCCGCGGAAACCACCACATCATGATGCGTGGCACTTTTGGGAATAGCCAAATCAGAAATGAACTAGTTCCAGGCACCCAGGGAGGTCTAACTCGACACCAACCCTCAGAGACAGTGATCCCAATATTTGAAGCCGCAATGAAGTATAAGAACGATGGGGTGCCTCTTATTATAGTTGCTGGCAAAGAATACGGCACTGGGTCGAGCCGTGACTGGGCAGCAAAAGGGGTCCGTTTGCTTGGGGTGAAAGCTGTAATTGCTGAAAGTTTCGAGCGTATTCATCGCTCAAACCTTATTGGGATGGGCGTTCTACCATTAGAATTCAAGGATGGTCAGAGTCGAAAGTCTTTGAATTTAAATGGAGATGAAACTTTCGATATTATGGGAATCGGTGATGAAATTCGGCCTCAAATGGATTTGAATTGCACCATTACTTTTGGCAACAGATCTCAAAAAGACATACGTCTGTTGTGTAGAATAGATACCAAGGATGAAGTTGAGCAAATTAAGAACGGCGGCATTCTGCAGCTAGTACTTAGGAGATTTTTGGAAGCTCAGTAATCTTAAATTTTTTATTTTTTAAAAATTAAGCCCTCCCTTCGAGTTTCACCGAAGACAGGGCTTAAAGCTAATAATGTGACTTAGCAGCTCAGGAGTTTAACCACCCTCCATCAACATCCACTGTCACGCCCGTCATAAAATCATTCTGGACAACTAGCATAATTGCTTGCGCTACTTCCTCTGCAGTACCTGCACGTGGAATAAGGTTGGCCTTGGTAGCGTTGGATGTCATTTCTTTGCGCTTCACCTCGTCGGGTCCAAACATTGGTGTATCAATTACACCAGGAGAGACCACATTCAGGCGCTTTGGAACAATTTCCTTTGCAACACACCTGGCCAGAGCTTCAACAGCTCCACCAGCAGACGAAATCGCAACTTGGCCTGGTCGAGCTTTTCTTGCTGGCGCGCCTGAAACCAAAACAGCACAACCGTCACTTTTAAGGTGACTTACACCGTGTCGAAGAACGTTTGCATATCCCCAAACTTTGGCAAAAGAGTTTTGATACGCATCAAGATCCATCTCCATGAAAGGACCTGCTGCGCGCGGGCCTCCAGTGGCAGCGGAAATAAGCACATCGTAGGGACCCGCAGCGGAGCAGACCGCTGCAACTGCATCCCGATCCTGCACATCGCAAGACGCTGTGGTAACACCTTCAGGAAGATTAGTTGCTTTTGAAGGGTCACGACTAACTGCAACAACGGTGGCGCCAGCGTCAGCCAGCATCCGCGTTGTAGCAAGTCCGATACCGGATGTACCACCGAACACAATTGCCTTTTTACCTTTGAGATCCATAAAAAAAGTCCTTTTTTTTGATTTTATGTGCAAGCGACGGCGTAAATGTCTTTCACGTCGCCAGGTATTGAAATTTCCGACCAGGAATTGCCGCCATCAAGAGTGGCAAAAACTTCCCCATTATATCGAGCGCCGACAGCCACCAGATCAGGGTTCGATTTGGAAAGGCCGATGGACATTATTGTTCCATGCACCTGCACCTTATCAAAGCGGCTCCATGTTTCTCCAGCATCTATACTTTTATAGACACCCCCATCGTGACTTGCCGCAGAAACTGATAATGCTGCAAACATTGTATTTGGATCGTGAGGACTGGATTTAATATCTCGTCCATAGGTTGTCGGAGAGAAACGACCAACTTCCATATCGCTCCAAGTTTTCCCTTCGTTCTCACTGGTGAACAGCCCCATTCGAAGAGCTACAACAGGCTTGTCGGGCTTAGCTAGTGCGATAGCCACCGCATGGCAATCAAGCATACCTTCCGCCTTAGTTTCCTTTTGCACAATTGAGCTTTCTAAATGAGGAAGCTTAGACAACTCTTCCAAGTGGTCGCCCGTGTCAGTCCAACTCTGGCCACCATCAGTTGTGTGCATAGTGCCTGCTATTTCAAGGGCAGCAAAAATCTCATTCGGTTTACCGGGTCTCTGAACCATCCGCATCACACGGGGCGGGAAAGGACCAGAGCATCGCTGCTTGATCGGTGGTGTAGGCAGTTTCGTCCAAGACGCTCCGCGGTCCTCGGAGCGATATACGTCTATTGGAGCTCCACCTGCGTAAATAATGTCTGGCTGACCTTCAATAGCTAAGACGCTCCATATTTGCTTATTGGCATCTGGAAAATCAGTCTGCTGGAAACTATCGCCCCCATCAGTGCTTCGAAACACACCATTTGTTGTACCCGCAAAAATTGTGGCAGGATCGTCTGGATGCACATAAATCGTATGCGTTTCATGCTCACCAAAGACATGCTCCCAATCACCACCTGAAGCTTTGCGGCGAAAAACACCCACAGAGCCAGTAGCATCCGGCCTTCCAACATAGCCCGCAATACCGGCAAAAATATATTGGTCCGACATAAGCTTCCTCCAACTAAAAAAATAGATAATTTTGATTTCACTTAATTGGTAAAATTTTGGGGACCTCTGATTCCCCAAGAGGAATCCCTAAAATATTATTTAAGCCTGCCTTTGCTCATCAGGAAAGCAAAATCAAAGCAGCAGTGTGAATTTTAATGCTTAACATCCAGGTTTTTGGCTAATGCACAAACCTAGCCCAGCGCAGATCATTAAAAATCAAGAAAAGTCGGCTTGACGCAAAAGTGCCTGCTCTCGAGCAGTGGACCCTACAAACGCTCTTATTTCATTTTTTTAACCTATCGCCAAGGTTAAAGCGGCTTCATACGCCCTTTATTGCGGTCCTCCAAAATAGGACGCACCCACTTTCCGAAGCGCTCCGCCTCTTCATCATGATAATAACCTGACAGGCAAAAAGAATGACAACCAATGTCAATGTAGTCCTGAAGAGTATCCGCGCATTGCTCAGGGGTGCCAACTATTACAATGCCTGCACCTGGTCGGGCCTGGGTAAGCCCCGTCCACATATGTTTACCCATTTTCTTTCCGTACTCAGCATGGAGTTGGCGGACACGCTGGTTAGCAACTGAATTACCATACATAACCCGCACTTCTTCTTTGAAAGCATCAGTCACATTTCGAATTAGGCCTTCAGCAACCTCCCAGGCCTCCGCCTCCGTCTCTCTACAAATGATTTGCAAACGCATGCCAAAACCAATTTTGTTTTCTCTCCCATGTTTTGCAGCGCGTTTACGAATATCGATCATATTTTCTGAAATCCGCTCGACTGTATCCCCCCAAAATAAATGGACGTCAGAGTGCTTAGCCGATAATTCCGAAGCTTCTTCGGAACCTCCTCCGAGATAGAACTTGGGATGTGGGTCTTGAAAAATGGGGGCGCCAATATGTGCCTGATTTATCTGATAATGCTTTCCTTGGTAACTGATTTTGTTGTTAGCTCCAGCCGCCCACAGCGCCTTGCAAATCTCCACTTCTTCTTGCATTGCGGCGTAACGGTCATCCTTCGGAAGGTTGACCCCTTCTGCCACATTTTCCATTTCATTTTGACCCGCGATAAGGTTGATACAAATTCTCCCTTTGCTCATTTGGTCAAAGGTCGCGATCATTTTTGCCAGTAAAACAGGGTTAATGTACGAAGGCCTTGCTGCAATCAGTGTCTTAATGGATTTTGTCTTGGCTATTAGGAAAGCACTCGACATCCATGCATCCCAGCAAGAGGCATTTACAGGCAATAAAATGTATTCAAAACCATTATTTTCCGCTGCAACAATAACGCGCTCAAACATGTCAGAAGATGGAGCTCGCTGCTGAGGCTCGTTATAATCTAATGTGTCACCCCTAGTCGGGACGAACCACCCAAATTCTAGGTCCTTCATCTGACTACTCATTATCTTTCCCCCAATATCTTATGAGGACGCATTTCAGGAGGTCTTTCCGACATCAAGAACAGGATCTGGTAGCCTGTAATCAAAGGCCGACCTGAAAATCGATGCCCAGCAAATATACAGCTTTCATTTCATATTAAGCCACGAATAGAATTTTCTGATAAGTCTTAGATGAACTACTTACTCATCGAATTTGAAGTACTCTTCGTATCGACCTTTTGACTCGTCAAGATGCTGACAATATTGCCACATACCACCGTTATAATTTCCATCTTCTCGACGATTTTCTTCGCCCTCAAAATTATAATAACCCGGCGTGCACTCACGATTACGGCTGGTTGTACCTCGGTATTTGATTACTTCGCCCACCCACCAGCTCTCTGTTTCCGGCTTCGCATCAATCGTCCGATAACCGTTTTCCCGCGTGTGCCTAATACATTCTGCAATGTGAAAGCCCTGAGTCTGGAGCATGAAAGTCACATTAAACTGAAAACTGGCTTGATATCCCCCCATGATAAATAAGTTAGGATATCCCGCTGAATGAATGCCAAAAACTGTGCGCATGCCATTCTTATACTTGTCGTTTAATTCTAATTCCTTCTCTCCACGTATATCGTTGTAAATCCCAGTTACCTGCACCTCAAATCCAGTAGCGTAAATCAAAAGATCTAACGGATATTCTTGTCCCTCAAAAATGACCCCGTCTTCATAGATCTCAGTAATTCCCTTGCCATCTGTATCTACAAGATGCACGGAGGGAATATTGAATGCTGGCAGATAATCATCGTCATAAGTGGGGCGCTTGCAGCGGTGCATGTACCACGGCTTTAGAGCCTCAGCTGTCTTTTTATCTTGCACAATTTCGTCTACCCGACGATGTATGCGCATCTGGTGCTCAATGTTATGATTTTCATAACGCTGCGTGCGAAGCTCGCGCGGCATCGCCTCAATTTCTTTTCGCTTTTCAGGATCTGGCTTGGTACCTAGCACATGTCGATCCAACCTCTCCTTTTGCCATCCTGGCTTGAGACTTGCTGCCCATTCAGGATCCGTAGGTATATCATCTCGGATATCAATTGCTGATGGAGTTCTTTGAAAAACGAAAAGCTCTTTTGCAGCTTTACCGAGGTGCGGGATAAGTTGAACTGCTGTTGCACCAGTACCAATGATCCCAACCCGTTTATTTTTTAAGTTTTCCAGGTTTTGGCCACAATATTCGTAGTCAAAGCGAGAAGAGTGGAAAGAATGGCCCTTAAATCGCTCCATGCCTTTAATTTTTGTCAGCTTTGGTTTAGCTAAAGTACCATTTGCCACGATCACAAAATTTGCGGTGAGCTTATCACCTCGATCAGTTTGCAGACGCCATATCTTTTCCTTTTCATCCCAATGCGTCTGCGTAACCGTGGTCTGAAATATTGCCAGATCATATAGGTCATACTTGCGGGCAATAGCTTGGCAATGTGCAAAAATTTCAGGACCCTTTGCAAAGAAGCTCTTCGGCACGTAACCCAATTCATCAAGAAGCGGAAGGTAATCGTAAGAAGACACATCGCATGCAGCCCCCGGATATCGATTCCAATACCAAGTTCCGCCGACATCTGAGCCCTTTTCGACTATGCGAATACTTTCAACACCTCGCTCTCTGAGCCTAGCTGCAGTCAAAAGTGCAGAAAATCCACCGCCGATGAACAGGCATTCCACATGATCCTCTATTGGGGCGCGTTCAATTGCACTTGCAGCCCATGGGTCTGTCTCATACTTGGCAAGATCACCAGTTAGATCTGAGGTATACTGGCTCATGCCACTAGGGCGATAATTGAGACGCTTATCACGCTCCTCAGCAAATTTTGCTTTTATCTGGTCATAGAAAGCTTGTGGTTTTTCTGTGGCAACTGTCGGGTCAAAAGCTGCACGTCTGGCCATTTTGTTTGGGTCGTTTACGCGACCCGGCTTCACATCCACGTTCGCTTTTTCCATTATTTACCTTCCTGACAACAGAGATAATTCATTAACTGGGACTAAGTCTGCAGATTAATAATTGTTGTATCAACCCGGTTAAACGTGTTTCGCTCCCAGCAAACCAAGTTCTGTTGCCTTAATTTGAAGGGCTAAAAACTTCGAATTGATACGTACCTGAGCCAAACCTCCTGCTATGAACCAAAGACCTTCTTGGGGTGTCCGGCGGAACATATTATTCAACTCGCCATCTTCCCCCAGACCCCAGACCTGGCCAATTTTCTCAACCATCTCTTCGCCAAGTGCCCGACGCACCAATTCCTCTTGTGGATAGTAGCCGGTAGCAAGAACGATCAGATCCGCAGGAACAATGGAGCCATCTTTCAAAAGCGCCCCATTCTCGACGAATTTCTCGATTTTACCATAATCTAAGAGGCCAATTTCCCCTTTAATCATCAGCGCAGAGCTTCCCGCGTCCAGGTTATACCCCCCTCCACGACGGAAATACTTCATCTGATGACCTGTTTCATCTTCGCCTACATCAAACTTGAAGCCTATGCCCTTCAGACCCTCGATCATTTCCCTGTCCAACTCCAGCATACGCTGAGTGACTTGCTTATAAGCCTCGACCATCAGGGTAGGTGTTGCCGAAGCTACGATGAGGTCACAATCTTCCAGTGGAGGGCCTTCATCAAAAATTGACTCGTTTAACCGAGCACTCGGGTCAATAGATACGACGGTAGTGGAACCCCGTTGGATCAAAGTGGTTTTGACATCAAAGCTATGTAAGTCGAGAGCAATATCATTCGCACTGGATCCTGTACCCAGAATAAGAGCACGCTTACCTGTCCACGGCGCACCACTATCAAAGCCTTCAGAATGAATAACCTCTCCTTTGAAACTTTCCAGGCCTGGTAGATCAGGGATCAACGGATAGCTGCTAACACCATTAGCAAATACCAAGTGACGAGGTCGCAGAATATGTTCAGTTCCATCACCACACCTCAACTTAGCAATCCATCTCCTCTCGGCAGCACTCCATTCACCGGCAACAAATTCTGTATCTGTCCAACAGTTAATTTCCATTGCCTCAGCATAAAATTCAAACCAAAGGCCAAGCATGTCTTTTGGAATATATTTGGGCCAAGTTGGAGGAAACTCCATGTAGGGCAAATGGTTAAGATGAATTGAGTTATGCAACGCAAGCGAGTGGTACCGTTTTCGCCAGCTATCTCCAATCCGTGGCCAATTTTCAACGACAAGATTATCAATCCCAAGTTGATTCAATCGGGCGGCTATAGAGAGGCCAGCCTGAGCTCCGCCAATAACAAGCACTGTAGGGTCACGGTCATCGTATATCACAGCCTTTCGACGAGCATCTTCCCAATTATCACCACCAAAATTGCGCGAATATGCTGCTCCAGTAGGCCTATTTTTGCCTATCTTCTCGGCGTGTCCATCTATCTCCTGAAGTGTCGTTGAGACATGCCATGCAAGCAACTCACCATTTTTTGCTTCAGTTAAACGAACAATTCCGGCCCCTTTACCAATGGAAAGAGAAAATTCAAATATCGCTTCAATGCAGTCTTTGCCAACGCGTCTGACTTCTCTCGGAGGCTTTCGGGCCTCTGGAATATTCAAGCTATGGGCGCCAACATTAAGTTGTCGTTTGGTCATTTCCGATGAGACGGCGGCTCTTCCTTCGAAAGCAGAAAGGTCCCATGTAAAGGCCAGTACATCTCGCCAATGGCAATCTTCGTGAAAAAGCCTGCCAACTTCTTCAGGGTTCCTTGACTTTAATGCAAATTCAAAACTCCTAAGCCACTGGCAAACAGCTTCCCTTGTCGCAACAGCCGAGTGATTACCTTGAAATTTTTTATCTTGAAAGTTCATTTGAAATTTACTCCTGCATGCCATTAAAAGCGACGATACTTCCTCATTTAAGCACTGAGAAGATTTCAGAGCAGCCGCACTCAAAAGCAGGAAGCTAATGCTAAAGCTCGACTTTATGGCCAGCTTTACCCATGGGGACTAGCACTATCATGGATGGCTGGGAATTATGCACGTAGGCTTAAGAAGATTTGCTAGATTCTGATTCCGGTTAAATTATTGTTGTTTCAGCAACCATGTGGGATCTATTGACAATTTTTAAAAAATTTTAATCAAAATTGTTTAGAAATGAGCTCTATCATAGGAAAATACAAATGACTGAATCCATCATAGAGAAAACATTTAAAGATCCTGACGTAAATATTATCGACAATATGCGAATTGCATACAAAGAAAGTAATGTCAGTATATCAAAACAATTTTTAGATATTATAAAACTTCAATTTTCTTTTAACAAAATATCTCCAGCAGAATATTTTTATTATCAATTGTATAAATTACCGGATGCAGAAAAAAACAAATTTTTAGGGAAAATGTCACAGGATAAATTATTTTTATACTGCACCTCTTTGCATTGGTTATTCTTAGCTCACGACAAGCTGGTATTTTACGCGGCGATGAAAGGGTTGGGATTTCCTATCCCTAACACACAAGCTGTGTTTCATCAGAACCGAGCTTTCGGCACAGCAGAACTGTGCACCGATGCTGCCTCTTTGAAAACATTTCTTCTTGAGAAAGCTCAATACCCTCTTTTTGGAAAACCCATATCTGGAATGTGGAGTGTTGGGGTTTCAAAAATAGATGGATTAACTCCAGAGAAACAAATACGACTGCACGATGGACAGATTATTTCCTGTGATAAATTCATAGAAGAAATCAGCCACTTTTATGACTCGGGGTATCTCTTTCAAGACACCCTTAAGCCTCACTCTCAGGTTGCAAAAATCTGTGGAGATCGAATTGCAACAATTAGGTTTATTGTTGCTTTAAAAAATAATGGGCCTGAAATTCTTCATTCCATCTGGAAAATCCCAGCAGGAGGCAATCTTGCTGACAATTTCTGGCGCGAAGGCAACTTATTAGCGGCTATAAATGCCGAAGACGGTAAAATTGAAAGGGCAGTCAGGGGCTTTGGGTCAGATCAAGACTTGCTAGAGCAGCACCCAGATACCGGAGCGCGATTAACAGGAGAAAAACTCAGCCTCTGGTCAGAAGCAAAATCCTTGTGCCTTGAAGCTGCTGCCACCATACCTGGGTTGAAATTACAAGCTTGGGACATAGCGCTATGCTCAGAGGGAGCAGCTCTGCTTGAATTAAATGTTGGCGGCGATTTCAACCTTCCCCAAATTGCGAATGGGAAAGGCCTTTGGGACAGTGAGTTTAAAAGTTTCGTAGAAGACTGCAAAAACGATACCGAAAGCGGTTGGAACAGAAGAAGGAAAAGAAAAGCGGGTAACCTAATCACACGATGATCTCGTTTCAATACTACTGCATAGCAAGAAAACCCAGCTTATCGACAAGCTGCCAAGCTTACTAACGTTCGCTAGACGGCTCACATGACTTAATACTAAGAAATCGAAAAGTAGTCGTTTTTAATGGTTCAACTTTTTCTTGGAACTAAATTTACTAGTCTGACATCCGGTTAGTGAAGTCCCACGCTGTTAACCGTTCTGGAATAAGCTTAACAGCCAATTCGTCATGAGACTGACGCAACAGCATTTCTCTAAACTTAAGGGCGCTATCAGCTGTAAATTTTGCGACTAGCTTTTCCAATATTTCTTGACCATTAGCTTCTAAAATGGCTGTCCCACGTCCGCGCACACCTTTATACGGAGGACTGTTAATTGATATATCAAATGAGCAACGACCATCCCCTTTAAGCGCTCGAGCAAGAGCCGAATTTGGCCGAATAGCAGACCAAAGGGCTCCATCTGACCATAGATGCCAGATAGGTATAACCATTGGGTACCCAGACTTTCGGTTGACAGCCAAACGCATAGGAGCGCGAGTTGCATTTAAATAATCTAAAATTTCCTCAGAGCTCCAAGGGCCTTCTATCAGAATACCGCCAACTGACTTTCCCATGATATTTTTGCTCCTAGTCACCCCAGAATATTTGGTGAAATCAAGAATCTTGTCTACCAATGGCAGATAACATTTTTCTCAATCCAGTCTCGTCATCTTTTTGTGTAAATCGGTGGCGCTACTTCAACAACGGATTGGAGGCAGCCTATTGCGTTCGGCTGTGGCATATCCTAAACCGCGATAGTTCTTCAGCATCACGACGTTTCTCAGTCGAGTACGTGTTATGCATTATTAAGTGTGGCTTTTTTCTGAACTGGAAAATGACACGTTTTCTCTTGCATGCTCGCTTTCACTGAACCACTGTCGAATGCGAGAGGACGAAAGGATTGCTGTTATTCAGCACGCCTTCCTGCATCTTACTAGAACATAGAACACAGCGAGACGAAAATGAGCCTGTATTCCGACTATCTATCCGAAATTGAAAACCGGAAAAATCAGGGCCTACACCCAAAACCTATTGATGATGGGGCTCTTGTAGAAGAGCTCATCACTCGCATAAGAGATCAAAGTCACGCTGAACGCGAAGCTTCATTGAATTTCTTCATCTACAACACCCTGCCAGGAACCACGAGTGCAGCTGGGGTAAAAGCTAAATTTCTGGAAGAAATCATACTAGGGCAAGAAACTGTTAACGAAATTTCATCTGATTTTGCCTTCGAGTTATTATCTCACATGAAGGGCGGTCCTTCTGTGGAAGTTTTACTGAATTTAGCCCTTGGAGAAGACACTCAAATCGCGAAGAAAGCTGCCCACGTTCTGAAAACACAGGTTTTTCTCTATGAGGCAGACACAAATCGACTAAAGGCGGCATACAAATCTGGTAATGAGATAGCTGCAGACATTCTTCGGAGTTATGCCGACGCTGAATTCTTCACAAATCTTCCAGATATAGATGAAGAAATTAAAGTGGTTACATATGTTGCAGCTGAAGGGGACATCTCAACTGACCTAATGTCCCCTGGCGCGGAGGCCCACTCACGAGCTGATCGAGAGCTGCACGGCCAAAGCTTTATCTCTCGCAAGGCGCAGCAGGAAATTGAAGCCCTAAAACTGCAGCATCCCGGTAAGCGCATGATGATGATTGCCGAAAAAGGGACCATGGGCGTGGGCTCTTCTCGAATGTCAGGAGTTAATAACGTTGCGTTATGGATGGGAGAGCCAGCAAGCCCCTATGTTCCCTTCGTCAACATTGCACCAATTGTGGCCGGGACAAATGGAATATCGCCCATATTCCAAACAACCGTTGGAGTTACAGGTGGAATTGGTATCGACCTAAAGAATTGGGTTAAAAAAACTGATGAGAATGGAAAGGTAATCGTCAACAACGACGGCAACCCAATTCTCGAAGAAAAATATTCTGTCGCAACAGGAACGACGCTTACGATCAATACTAAAACTCGTAAACTCATGAATGAAGATAGTTCGGAAGAGTTAGCAGATGTTTCTAATGCTTTCTCACCACAATCTGTGGAATTCATGAAGGCAGGTGGTTCTTATGCAATTGATTTCGGTAAAAAACTTCAAATCTTTGCTGCTGATACCTTAGGTGTAGTGCCAAAATCCGTATTTGCTCCGCCAAAAGTTGTTTCTAACCAGGGTCAAGGATTAACGGCTGTTGAAAAAATATTTAATGCAAACGCAGTAGGCGTTCCTGAAGGAACCATCCTCCACGCCGGTTCTGATGCTGTAGTAAAGGTAAATATTGTTGGGTCCCAAGATACGACTGGCCCAATGACTGTCCAAGAACTGGAAGCCATGGCTGCAACGGTAATCTCTCCAGTCCTCGACGGTGCCTACCAGTCAGGCTGTCACACAGCCTCGGTTTGGGATAAAAAGGCACAGGCTAACACACCCAAACTAATGGCATTTATGAACAACTTTGGTCTTGTTACAGGGCGCGACCCTAAAGGCAAGTATCATGCGATGACCGATGTTATTCATAAAGTACTGAATGATATAACGGTTGATGACCGTTCAATCATAATCGGCGGAGATTCGCACACGCGGATGTCAAAAGGTGTAGCTTTCGGTGCTGATTCAGGAACCGTCGCTCTAGCGCTTGCCCTTGGTCAAGCGAGCATTCCAGTCCCTCAGTCAGTGAAAGTAACATTTAAAGGTAAAATGGCTGACCACATGGACTTTCGGGATGTAGTTCATGCAACCCAGGCGCAGATGCTAGCTCAATTTAACGGAGACAATGTCTTCCAAGGGCGGATCATAGAAGTCCACATTGGCACCCTTCTTGCGGACCAAGCCTTTACCTTCACGGATTGGACCGCAGAGATGAAGGCTAAGGCGTCTATCTGCATATCAAATGATGAAACGCTCATTGAGTCATTAGAGATTGCGAAAGCACGCATTCAGGTCATGATCGACAAAGGTATGGAAATACCCTCAAGAATGCTTCAGCAACTTATAGACAAGGCAAATGAGCGGATTGAAGGCATCAAATCCGGAAAACAACCTGCATTAACACCTGACGACAATGCAAAATATTTTGCTGAAGTCGTTGTAGACCTCAACGCAATAAATGAGCCAATGATCGCTGATCCGGACGTCAATAATATCGACATCGCAAAGCGATACACTCATGACACAATAAGGCCCATTTCCTATTACGAGGGCACAAAACAGGTAGATCTAGGCTTTGTTGGATCGTGCATGGTTCATAAGGGGGATATGAACATCATAGCCCAAATGTTTAGGAACATAGAAAAAGCAAACGGCAAAGTTGAGTTCAAAGCACCTCTCGTCGTTGCTCCACCAACCTACAACATCGTTGACGAACTTAAGTCCGAAGGTGATTGGGATATTCTTCAAAAGTATGCGGGTTTTGTATTTGACGACACAACCCCCAAAACTGAGGCCAGAAAAGAGTACGAAAATATCCTTTACCTGGAACGCCCAGGTTGCAACCTTTGTATGGGCAACCAAGAAAAGGCGGCGAAAGGCGATACCGTCATGGCCACCTCGACGCGTCTTTTCCAAGGCCGTGTCGTAGCGGATTCTGACGAAAAGAAAGGGGAGTCTCTATTAGCATCCACACCTGTGGTAGTCCTTTCGACAATTTTAGGACGGACCCCAAATATTGATGAATACAAATCAGCAGTGGAGGGCATAAACCTCACTAAATTTGCACCCCCGTCTGCATAGTTAAGAAAGTTAAAGGTCCAACTTTTGGTGGCGAAGATCTGACTAGAGCGCGTTTACCATAGTAAAGTCCGCTGAAATCTCTTCAGGATCGCGCCGAACTTGCTAGATTGTTCAGACACGAGCCTACCAAGTCAGAAACGCCTGAAAACGATAATCAGGAGACGCCTAGTGTCAGACCAACCAAAGGGAGAATTGACGCTCCGAACTCTAGCAATGCCTGCTGATACAAACCCAAGCGGGGACATCTTTGGCGGGTGGGTTCTATCGCAAATGGACATTGCTGCAGGCATAGCAGCAGGAGCAAAAGCTCAGGGTCGTGTCACTACTGTTGCCATTGACGCCATGAGATTTCATCGTCCAGTAAAGATTGGTGATGTTCTTTGCGTATATGCTCTGGTATCCAAAATTGGAACGACGTCAATCACGATCAATCTAGAGGCGTGGGTGCTTAGAAATCGGATTGGCGATCGAGAGAAAGTAACGGAAGGCATCTTTACTTTTGTGGCAATAGACGCGAACGGGCGACCTAGGTCAGTCAGCGGTTAAGGATTTGTAGTTTTTCAATTCCATAGTACAATAGTGTAGTTAACAATTCTGGTCGTCATGCGCATTTTTCTTATCATTTTACTGGTTTGTTCGACGCTCGGACTCTCTGGCGCCGGCTTTCTTTTATTAAACAACCGGAACTCTGCGCCAAAGGTTAAAGAGCCGCCAAAATCTTTCGTTATGGTGCCTCAAAATGACTTGCCAAAAGGCCATACAATTGGCCCAGGCGATCTAGCCTGGATGGAATGGCCGAATGCATCCGCGGCCAATTTTATTTCATCACGAATAAAAGATGAATCTTTCCTATTAAAGTTCAATGGAAGAGTAACGCTATCAGAAATATCATCAAAAACACCGATCCAGGAACGATACCTTATTTCTGCAGACAAGACAGGTGGCTTAGTGTCTTTACTCCTACAGCCAGGGAAACGTGCTTATACAATTAGTGTAAATATCGACTCTGGCGGCTCCGGCTTCATCGTCCCTGGAGATTATGTTGACATAATCTTGACCCAAAATTTACGCGATAAGCTTCCCCGGTCGAATTCCAATTCCGCACCCAGTAAATTAACAGATAAAATTTTAAATGCCGCTGCTGAAACATTACTGAACAACGTCAAGGTAATTGCCGTTGGCAGTAAAACCTATGTGGCAAGATCCTCTTCAGATACAGAGGCCACTCCAGTAGACACAATAACCCTTGAAGTAAGCCAGGAGGAAAGCGAAAAGTTAGCCCTGGCTAAGACATTAGGGTCATTGTCGATTGTTCTTCGGTCACTCATGGACAAGCCTGAAGATAAAGAATTCAATTTCGTAGCTGACACTAATGTATCCAGGGCTTTAGATAAGGTGACGGAAGAACTGCAGAAAAACATTGATGAAGCTTCGGGTTCTAATTCGCCAACCAGCGGATCATCGAAAAAGAAAACAATCAAAATATACAGTGGTCGAAACGTATTTGAAAAAAACATTTCGTTGCGATGATGTGAGGATAAAGTTGTGCACTCACTAACGAAGAAAATATCTCTTTGCATCTTCTTAGCGCTTTCCATCGCAGGATTTGGGGCGACGGGATTTGCGGATGAAAAGTCTTCAAAATTGTTTATGCCCCATCTGCCAGAGACTAAATCTGAGCGGCTTTCCATTGAAAAGGGTTCATTCGTTGATATCGAAATTGGGTCGCAGATAAAGGATGTGAGTATTGGCGATCCAAAAATTATTGGCGCTAATATCATTCAAAATGGCGCAATTAATATCTTTGGAATTGATTTTGGGTCATCGAGAATATCCATCAAAGGGAATGATGGGAAAATATTAAAGACGTTCGATGTAGACGTACGTAGACCAGTGCAGGTAGTGCAAGAAACCATTCGGTCTCTATTGCCCAACGCCGAGGTAAAAGTTGCAAGTGTTGGCGCTTCTTTGGTTTTAAGTGGCAGCGTTCCATCAGCACGCGCCAGTCTTGATGCGGAGAAAGTTGCCCGGCAGTTCGTAGATGAAGATAGCCAGATAATAAACATTCTTGAAATCAGGTCAGTTCAGCAAGTTTTATTAAAGGTACGAATTGCTGAAATGGAACGCACGGTATTGAAAAATTTAGGCGTTAGCCTTTCAGGCACTGATGGAACATTAGGACAATTGAACACTAGGTTAGGAGCCGGTAATGGAATTGCGGTCGACTCGTTTGCAGCCGTTAACGTGATCAACCCTTCCGTTGGGTTTCTAGATAACGCTCTAATCTCCGCTCTTGAAAGAGAAGGACTAGTAAAAACGCTTGCAGAGCCAGCTTTAACAGCCATTTCTGGCGAAACAGCAAATTTTCTTGCGGGTGGCGAATTACCAGTTCCATCAGGGCGAGATGCTACTGGAAATATTATAATTGAATTCAAGACTTTCGGTGTTGCACTAAGCTTCACCCCAGTTGTGCTGTCCGACAAGCAGATAAGCCTGCGAATTAAAACAGAGGTAAGTAGGATAAACGAAGAACTAACGTTGAATTTGGTCGGGGTGACTGTCAAAGGTCTTTCGGTAAGGCGCGCAGATAGTACCGTCAATTTACCAAGTGGTGGCCAATTGATGATAGCTGGACTACTCTCAAATTCGGATAGCGCTCAAGTTGAAGGCCTACCATTTTTCCAGGACCTGCCAATTTTAGGCCCCCTTTTTAGAAGCGCTCAATTCCGAGGCAACAAGAGCGAACTCGTAGTTATCGTTGAAAGCTATTTGGTATCCCCACCTAATGACAACAAGCAACTATCAACTCCTCTGGCCCACTCCACAGAGATTAATGGGTTTGATCTATATTTTAATAGAGATCTAGATAAGAAAGTCGAAAGAAAACAGGATAGTGACGCGGCGTCTATTCGCAAGAAAGCCATTGGGGATTGATATGAATAAGATAGCTCCGCTTATAATGATTTCTCTGTTGGTGTCATGCACAAGCAATGAAAAAACGATTGAACAAAAGGCATCCCAATTCGCTCATAATATCTCCAGCCCCCTTGATGAGCGCTCTTCTTTAGGAAAAATTGAGATTTCTGAAGAAACAATTTCAGTAGACGCCAACACCACCGACGCCAATGAAGTGCTGGCACTAGTCGAAAAAAACATCAGTCAAAATAACGTAAAACATTTTTTTCTTATCGATCTGAAATCTCAAGATACCCCATCTGCAACTCGCGTCGCAGTTCTTATCCATAAGGCCCTTGAGCCCTTGAATATCAACTATGACATCAAAATCAGCACGGACAGCCGAGAGTTCAAAGAACAAAATGTCCTATTAAGTCTTCGAGCAGTCAGCATAAAACCAAGGGATTGCAGCCCGATAACGGCGAATGTCCCAGGTAGAGTTGGGGGTTACAATGAAGCTAGATTTGGTTGTGCCTTTGCTAACAATATCTCGGCAATGATGGATAACCCAAGAGATGTCATAACGCCTCGCGGCACAGCAGTAGCTATAACACCACGAACAATTAAAATTCTTAGATCCTACCTGGAAGGCGAAGCTGCAGGTGCCGATCTGCCAAAGAATGAGGCAGGTGAAGCCAGTGAAGTTTCTCCGTCCGAGTAGGCCCATTAACTATTAAAACGGTAAATTTATAGCCATGAAGACAACTCGCCTCGGATTTTACAGCACCTCAGGAGACGTTGCTTCACATTTTGATTCTATAGCTCAGTCATATACCCAATCTTGGTATTCAAAAGATGTTAGCACTGGTTCTCCCGATGATTTGGCAAAACATATTTCAGAAAAAACGGACCCGGATAATTTAATATTTTTTGGTACTCACGCTACAGGTGAGACATTACTGACCGAACTTGATACTCTTGCCAATGCTTGCCAGGCTGAGACTCAAGTGTACGTGTTTTCACCAGAGAGAGATGTATTCGTATATCGTCAAGTACTTGGCATGGGCGTTTCGGGTTGCGAGACCTTGCCCATAGACCCAGATTTCGTATCAAAAGAAATAGGAAAATTCCTGAATATTGAAGGAAGTGGGAAGTTAGTTCTTGGTGCAACAGTTCTAGCTGGCGTCGGATTTTCTACAGCGTTTCTGAATATTGCATCACGATGTGCTTATCGCCTTGGGGCATCACGCAGCGTGGCTTTAGTCGATGGCGATAGCGCAGCAGGGATCACTAATTTATTCGTTCAGCAAGGCCCAAGATCATATGTTCAATTCGACACCAGTGCAGGAACTGATTTTTTTCAAGGATCCGTTGAAAGTGAAACAGCAAAATTCGAGAATTTTCGAATTTTCCCAACTCCTGCAAGAGTTTTAGACAAACGCGGAATGTCAGATGTTTTTCTAGATGAGGGCCTTACTGAAGTAACCGACAAGTCTGACTATACGTTTGTGGATTTCGGCACTACCAATAATTTATTAGATTGCCAAGCAATCGAACATTGCGACCATATATTACTAGCATCGAGGCCCTCCCTAAACGGCGTCCGTATAATGCGAGAAGTACTCCAAAGTATTATCGATAACAGCGGTGCGATTGAAAAGATTTCGTGTATTTTCATTGGGCGGGGCCGAGGTGGTAAGAAAGAGGTTAATTTAAAGAAAATAAAAGAGATTTTGCCCAATATTAATGTTTTTGATATCCCAGATTCTCCATCTTATGTGTTCAATAACGAAAGTACCGGGTCTCTTAAATTTTTAGGTAAAAGACCTTCTAATAAGTATGAAAAGTCGATTGACCAAGTTGTTATAAGTTTGATGGGCTAACGTGGGAGTTATAAATGGCTTTCGGCAAAAGAGATTCTGCTGCCCAACACCTAATAGAGCGTGACAGCGCGGAAACACAAGTACCATTCCAACCCGTTGTGGAAACTAGTCCAGCACAAGAACAGCGCCACAAGGCTGTAGCTAAAAAACCCAATGCAGAGGCTTCGGCTGCCTTTAATCCCAATACAAAGCAAATGACCGACGACGGCGAGAGCGGAGACTTTGACCGCCTTCAATCCTTGAAGGTCAAAATTTTTGCAGACCTCATCAAAGTTGTTGATCTAACACAATTCGTAAATGAAGACAGAGATTCCGTCGAAGAAATGCTTGGTGACGTCGTGGCTGAGCTTATGGCAGCCAATGCGTATGATGTCAGAGGCGAGGCAGAACGCGAAACATTGGTTCGGGATATTTGTTATGACGTTCTGGGATTTGGTCCTCTAGAGCCGTTACTGGAGCGCCAAGACATCGCCGACATCATGGTAAACGGCCCCAACAAAGTATATATTGAGACAAAGGGGAAAATAGAACTGACAGGCATCAAATTCAGAGATGCCGCGCAGTTAATGAATATCTGCCAAAGAATAGTTTCAGCCGTTGGGCGTCGGGTAGATGAAGCAAATCCCATATGTGACGCCCGACTGGCTGATGGATCACGCGTAAACGTCATCGGCCCACCGTTATCCTTAGATGGTGCATCACTTACAATCCGGAAATTTTCCAGTGATAAACTACAACTTCCTGATCTAGTAAAATTTGGGTCGGTAACCGAGGAAGGCCGCATTCTTCTGGAAGTTCTGTCTGAGTGCCGTTCTAACGTTTTAATTTCAGGAGGAACTGGATCCGGTAAAACAACACTTTTAAACTGTCTAACCGACTATATTCAGCCTGGGGAACGCGTAATTACATGTGAAGATGCCGCTGAGTTACAGCTAAAAAATCCTCATGTTGTCAGATTGGAAACGCGCCCACCAAACTTAGAAGGTGCTGGCGCCATAACTATGCGTGATTTGGTGCGTAATTGCCTTCGCATGCGCCCAGAACGTATAATTGTGGGAGAGGTTAGAGGACCAGAAGCTTTTGATCTTTTACAGGCTATGAATACAGGTCACGATGGTTCGATGGGAACAGTTCACGCCAATAGCCCCAGAGAAGCCGTCTCACGCCTTGAAAATATGATTGCGATGGGAGGATACAATTTACCCACCAGCGCCGTTAGAGAACAAATTGCTGGGTCAGTTAATGTGATCGTCCAAGCGGAACGACTTCGCGATGGCTCAAGAAAAATCACAAATATCTCTGAAATTACAGGCATGGAAGGCGATGTCATTACCATGCAAGAATTACTAGTCTTCCAGGTAACAGGAGAGGACTCTGATGGGAAACTAGTGGGAGACCACGTTTTATCTACTAACCGACCAAATTTTTGGGATAAAGCAAAATACTTTGGCCTGGAAAGCAAACTTAACGCAGTCTATCGGTAAACACATGTACATCGAAGACAACATCATTATTTTTTCGCTATTTATATTTGGATTTATTGTTTTTTTTATTATTGTATATTTATTCTTACTTAAAAAACAAAACTCCAGTGACTATGAGGACCGTCTAAGACGGCTCGGAATTGCACCTGTAATTCATCTCAAAGATGACTCTGATCAACAAAATGCCGCTCTTCAGCGTGTTCTTAGGGCCAGGCTGTCTGAGATAAAGAAAATTGAAAAGGGTGGGTTTCGTTCGAATATAAATAACTTATTGTTACGCTCTGGTTCAAAGTACAATTTCAAAACATATATTCTGATTTCAGTAGTCGTATCCTTTATGACTTTTGCAATCACTTATGTTCTATCTTCAAATTTACTTGTTGGAATCGTTGTAGCTCTTCTTTTAGGTATTTTTGGGCAGAATTTGTTCTTGTCATTCAAAGTCAATGCTAGACAAAAACAGTTCACGGCCGACTTTGCCAACGGCCTAGATATAATTGTTCGCGGTGTATCAGTAGGGCTTTCAATTAATGAGAGCATGAGAACAGTTGCATATGAGGCCCAGGGACCTGTCGCTGAAGAATTCCGCCGGATTGTTGATGGTCAAGCAATGGGTATTGAATTTGATGAAGTTGTAAAAGACGCAATCAACCGAATGCCAACTCCTGAGTTTCGCTTTTTCTCCATAGTCATGCAAATTCAACGCCAAACGGGCGGTAGCATGGCAAAAACACTAGCTGATTTATCCTCGCTTTTAAGAGGTCGAAAAGAAATGCGCGACAAGATTACCGCTCTCAGTTCTGAAGCCAAATCATCAGCAAAGATTATAGGCGCGCTCCCTATTTTCATCACTGGCTTGCTCTATGTAATGAGTCCGGATTTCCTGGATCCGTTGCTTGAAAGTACCGTAGGCCAATTTTTGATTGGAGGGGCTATCGGGCTGATGGTAATTGGTATTTTCGTGATGCGTGCAATGGTTAACTTTAAGATTTAACATGGAATTTTTGCTAATAACATTACCCTTAGTGATCTTATGTCTTGGCTTGATCCTGTTCAGGGAAAAAAGTCTAGACGAAGAGAGGGTTAACAGTTTAGTTCTTGGATCAAATGCGGGCCTCAAAGACTCCCCCCGTCGAACAAAATCCAAAGCTGGATTGATTGCAAAATTTTATGCGATGATTCGAGACAAAAATGCTGAGTCTTCAAAAAAAATAACCAAACTGCTTTTGAGCGCCGGTGTTCGCGGGGAAAATGCCGTTGAAGTCTTTCGAGTTAGCCGGTTTTTCGCCGCTATATTTCTCGGGGGATTTACTTGGTTAATACTTACCTTTGCCGAACAGTTTGAAGTCACACAGCCTTTGAAAACGCTTATTATTCTAGTAGCGGGCATTGGAGGTTTTTATTTACCGATGATCCTCATGATAAATAATGCTCAGAAAAGGCGAGATGACATTAGAGCTGGCCTGCCCGATATGTTGGATCTAATGGTCATATGTGTCCAAGGAGGACTCAGCTTAGAACCAGCCTTAGCAAGAGTATCGAGTGAAATCAGACATTCTTATAAGATTTTGTCTGAAGAGCTGACGACATTAAATGTCGAGCTTTCATATCTAGGTGACAGATTTCAGGCCTATCAAAACCTTCAAAACAGAGTAGAGCTGCCCGAAATAAAGTCACTAGTATCAATGATGTACCAAAGTGAAAAGCTTGGAACACCACTAGGGGTGGCGTTCAATACATTGGCTTCAGAAACACGGAAAGAGCGGATGTCACTTGCTGAGAAAAAGGCTGGGGCACTTTCATCAAAGCTCACTGTACCCATGATTCTATTTTTTGTTCCTGCGATGTTTGTGGTCATAATGGGCCCCCCCATACTACAACTTGTATCGTTGTAAGCAGTCACGAGCGGTTTTCATCGTCCAAAATTTCCATCAGGTCCAACCGGTTCATTTTTCTTAATAAACTTTGAGCCTTAGCATTTTGGTTGGTTTTTTGCAGCAGCAGAACATAATCATACAAACACCCTTCATCTTTTGGAGCTTGAGATAAACACAGCTTGTATTGGTCTTCTGCTAGTTCGTTTTTCCCTTCATTTAGAAATATTGCCCCTCTCAACCAATGGTACGAGGCTTTAGGTTTTATATATTCCTTTTGGTCATCCAATAACTGAATCGCAGCCGTGTTTAAATCAAAGCTTAGCATTGTGAATACGTGTTCTGTGAGCAGATTGACTTGTCCATTGAACTGGCTGTTATCTAGCGTTTCTTGATATTTTAAAAATGTTGTAAGGTCTTTCGTATGTCGAAGAGCACGAACATAGCCAACGTGGTAGCTAATATTTGAAGGATCTAAATTGCGAAGTCGGCTGTATAATTTTGCTGATAGATGGTAGGTTTTAGCTTGATCAGATAGCTGCGCTCGTTCAGTTAACGCGTTTAGAAGTGATGCTTGAGGGCTTGGTCGTGAAGAGGTACATGCATTTAGTGACATTATGAAGAAAACAGACGCTAAGATTAAAAATAGCCAAGACCGCAAGTGGGAGACAGTAGAATTATGCGTGTAATTTTGATTTTTACGATGGCTGTAATTCATTGGACTCTTAGCATCTTTAACCCTGCACTAGGACAAGATGACTCTCTTTTAGTTGGCGAAGTTCGAGCAATTGCAGTTCCCTTCGAAATTAGAAGCATATTAAATGGCTCAGACGAAGTAGTGAATTTGAATGTGGAAGGCCCACGGACACTCATCTTAACCGGCATAACACCAGGACGCACGAATGTCATAGTCTTCGGCTCTACGGACGAGAGATTAGATCTTTCCATTTCCATCACAGCAGATCTGCGTGACCTGGTGTTTTTACATGAAGGTGCAAGTAATAGTGTGACCTTTAGATGCGATAAGCGCTGCACGCGCGATGAAAATAACGAAAAAGGCTCTTCAAATTCATCCAGTTTAGGAGGATTGCCGCCAACGTCTGGCTCAGACAGCACAGCTAGATAGCAGCAGCAGTAAACAGGTCCAAAATATCCTGCGCGAAAACGGATAGCGCAACTACGATAGCGACAGACAAGGCCGCTATTATTAGAAGGTATTCTAGAGACGCTGCACCGCTCTCAGAATACAAAAATTTATTTATCTTGCTCAACGTAAGAGGGGGCACCGGTTTGTTTTCATAAACTGGTGCCCCTGATCTTTAGCCGCCAAGACCAAGGCTTGCACCAAGGCCTTGAATCGCTGCAAGCAATTGCTGTCCAAAGACAGCGATACCACCAACGATTACAACTGCAATACCAGCAACAATCAATACATACTCGACGGCGGTAGCACCATCTTCATTGCGAACAAACTTTGAAGTTAGTTGTCTTAGCATCTTTATATTCCCCTTAAGCTAGTCTCCCGTTACGGAGATGATCATTTATACCAATTAGTGATTCAGTATACAAATACCAAAAATACACATAATAACGAGAATTATATTCAGATGGACGGTCATTAAATTGAGTAAAATTCTAGCCAAAAAATTTATAGACAATCAAATTGGAGGAGTAACAGTCGAATTTGTTTTGCTGCTTCCAATAATTTTTATGCTTTTTGTAATGATTGCTGACTTTGGCTCTTACTTGTTGAAAAGGCAAAATCTTTCTTCTGTTACTCGTGGGGTTATCACCGTCGTGAGCAACACACCTAATTTTGCGATTAATCAACCCGCTTTACTGACGATGGCACAAAATGCGCTAGGCCCTAACGCAAGCAATATCGCGTTGAGTGTAAACACTGTCTGTAGCTGTAATACTGCTCCTACAGGCTGTAACATGGATTGCAATGGAGCACCATCGAGGATGCAAATACAGGCAACAATCTCTTATGATCACACTCTCATGTTTCCGTATCCGGGTATAAACCAAACAGTGAGCATTAGTGACACGCTTGCGTTTCGGGTTCGTTGAACAATGGGAAAAGAAACATTAAAATTACTTGTAAGGTTTATTACAAACCCTTCGGGCGCAGCTGCAGTGGAATTTGTATTATTGGCACCACTATTCGCTGCCATCATGTTTGGAGGATTTGACTTAGGGCGATACATTTTTTTTCAAAATGAACTGACGTCCGTCACTCAGGAGGCAGGCCGGTTTGCAATGATACGTGGCTCTTCGGCACGTACCCCCGCCACCCAAGCGGATATCATCAATTTTGCAACGCAACGGTTGCGCTTCAATGACCCTAATAACGTCACGTTCACAGTAACATTTAATCCCGATAACTCCAGAGGCAGTACCATTCAAATAAGGGCACAAGCCAACTTCTCAGTTGTTGGGGGGTTATTAGATTTTAGTGCGTTAACTCTAGATACGACGTCCACAAATATATTTGTTAACTAAAGATAACGTTCACAAAAACCAATGAGGACAATATTCCAGGAGCAAAGGGAATTCTTGTTTTCAAAAATTCTGATATTTTCAAACGTTTAATTTCTTTGTTTCTGCATAAAAAAAATACAAAGCCCCATAACAAGCCACATATAAAAGATCCTGTGATAAAATATGGGATGGTCATAATATCTAAAAAAAATATTGACACTGATATCAATTTAGCGTCACCGCCACCCCAAATTCCAAATACAAAAAGAAAAAACCCAAATATAATTGAAATTAATATGCAAATTAAATAAACAAAAATATCTATCAGTTCTTTGTCTAGAGAAAATTGATAAATTATACCCAATATAAAAAGTAATATTATATTCCAATTTGGTATTTTGAGATATTTAAAATCAAAAATAGAACTAAATAAAAGTACAGAAATCGCCGCAGTAAAGATTAAATATCTAAATTCCATTTCTATTTTTATTTTTCACCTAGATTTTTTAGCGAAAACAGATCCAAGACCAACATATCTCGGTTGCGCCTAATAATTAGTCCATCATGCATCAACTGACCAAGTATTGAACTTACAAATGACCTGGATGTTCCAGTCCAGGAAGCGATTTCATCATGTCTCGGTGTAGGGCTAATCAGCCATTGCCCGGGATTATCTGGCGATGGTCGGACTAGCCTAATAATCTGTTGAATCACTCTTGCAGATGGCGATGTTGTAGAAAAATCCTGCAGACGCTGATTTGTTTGGCGTAATCTTGTAGTGAAAATTTTCAGCAGTCTAAGGGTTATCTGAGGTTCAGTTAAAAGTATGCTTTCAAAGTCCTCGTGTTGAAGCTCCGCCACCTCTCCAGTTGTTCTACACCGAACATCTGCGGAACGAGGCAGACCATCTAAAGCAGCTATTTCGCCAAAAAAATCATTTGCTGACATATCCGCATATCTAAGATCTTGATCTTTATCAATCGTTGTTTCCACGGAGTAAGTTCCTGATATTATGAAAAAGATACTCCGATTTTCTTCCTCACGAGCCGCAACCAGCTCGTTTTGGTTGTAAGTTTTGAACTCACAAAGATTGTGTACATGCTGAATGATATTTTCTGACAATCCTATCAGAAGATTATTTTCAGAAAGCCCCATCGCTACCTCAATCTATCAAAACCACGCTGCCATCACCGCCTGTTCGTTGCGGAACTGGCTGGGTTGGCGGGTGTTCACCTAATCCTATAGAAGTGTTACCGCCAACAACTAATGATTTAGCAGTAATGGACACGGATGCACTGGACAAATTTGAATTACCGTTGATGTCGATCACGTCGCCTGGGACTGATATTCCTCGTCCAGGACTAATAGAGATCTGTCCTCCACCTCTAATGTCATGAGTGGCATTGTTTGTTTCAGAGGCTACAATACTTAAACCCCTAAAGACGTTAGTTTCCACCTCTGGCTGCAGTATATTTAAATTCCCACCCGCCTGAACATTCAGCCGGGCACCGTTCAAAAACACTAATGTTCCTCTAACGTTTAGAGTTCCTCCCGATCTAACGGTCAGGTCATGACAAATTAATATTGGTCCACCTATGTTACCAGCTGAACTTCCTGGATTGAGGGTCACAGTAACGCCATTTTGTACCGTTATTTGGGACTGTGAAATATCCTCAGCCTCATATGAAAATTCAGAAATCACGTCAGGACCATTGTTGCTTCCAGCTGGTGGATCAACACTACCGCCATCTTTTTTACCTTTACCACCGCCACCACTGCTAGCTTGTACTTTACCCCCAATAGTCACTTGTGGGTCGCTGTTGCATTGTGGCTCAAGAGCCTTGATGTCTTCCTCCAAAAATTCATACGGATTGGTAATCTGCGGACAACCCGTTTTGGGAACGGAGGAAATTGATGATCCTGATTGCGTGACAACTCCACCATTCACGCACACATCATCTGATATCAAGCGCCCTTCCCCATTAATTACAACAGCACGTTCGTCGCTACTATTAACCTGCACTCCACAGCCTTCTCCCATCACAACGCGGCCATTACCATTTATGCGAAGCCCTTCTCCCATCGGGTCTAGTAAATTTAAGCATGCCGGCGGGTTTATTTCGCCCGCTGTTACTTGCGCTGTTGCAGCAGCCGCAATTCTTGGAGGATTAGATATAAAGCTACCAATAAAAAATGTTTGCGCCGTTGCTTGTACCACCACTCGAATCAGGTCGTCGGCAGGAAAGGTAGTGGTGATTTGAGCGCCGCCACCCGCATTTAAAGTCGCTATATTATTGGCTTCAGTAGAAGCGGAAGCTTGAGACTTGGTCCTCAAAAGTTCAAAGCCGCCCCCCATCGCTCCTGCGTCTGCAGCATTCTGAAGATCTCTTTTTGATGAATACCAAAAGCCTACATCTACAGCCAATCCAGCTCCTGCTATCAAGATAGGAGCCATAATCGCAAATATAGCGGTAAAGGCTCCACTATTACACTTCAGAAAGTTTGTAAGAATATTCATTGATCTCATATCTAAACATTTGTGCATATTTGCATAATTGGTGAAACCTGAAATGTCTTAAGCGAAATATCAGCAGCGGGAATTACAATGTCAGTTTTTCAAAACCGTTAGCATTATCCTAACATTGATGCCGGCAGTTAAAAAACCTTTTTCCTACCGAGGAA
>Ga0255760_10000883_pt1 | contig 29522 bp, 33 predicted proteins | sample 071ome_25_FD_179960 | JGI IMG/M metagenome (GOLD analysis project Ga0255760, IMG submission 179960) | Coastal salt marsh microbial communities from the Groves Creek Marsh, Skidaway Island, Georgia - 071410BT metaG (version 2) | ecosystem: Environmental > Aquatic > Marine > Intertidal zone >...
AAATCAAAACCGCATGTCAAGAATCTGATGTCCCGGTTCCAAATATTTTTACCGAATTTGGGAGTTTTACCGTCGGTGAAAGTGGTGGCGCCATCTATGAAGTGCTCTATCAAAAGCAACAAAACGATCGTGAAAAGTGGAATTTGATCAATTCTTCATTCATCACAACCATGCCCGATACCTGGGCAATCAATAAGCGTTTTGTAATGCTGCCCATCAACCGCTGGAACGACGCTTATGAGCGGGTATTACTCGGTGGGCTTACCTGTGACAGTGATGACTATTATAACAGCGAGCAACACGTAAATGCGATTTATTTGCCGAGATACGACGAAGAAAAGCCCTTATATATTGGGTTTTTTAACACGGGCGCCTATCAAGAATCGATCGGAGGCTTTGGAGGACTTCAACACTGTTTAATTCCCAACCCCAAACATGTGATAATCGATCGTGACGCACAAGGGCAATTGACCCATAGGTTATTTGCTGAAGAACAAACCGCAAAAGATTTTATGGCCCTATTGGGGTACTAATACTATTTTTAATTTAAAATGAAACAATCAACTACCTATGCTGGAATACCTTCAGAATACGGTGTTCTAGAACAATCAAAAATCGTTTTACTTCCAGTTCCTTATGACGGAACAAGTACCTGGAGAAAAGGAGCAGACAAAGGCCCTGAAGCCTTTTTACATGCTTCTGAAAACATGGAACTCTACGACATAGAGACCAATTCTGAAGTATATAAAGAAGGGATCTATTTGGCAGATGCTATTACAGAAAATAGCTCTCCCGATGCTATGGTACAAAAAGTAGAAGAACAGGTTCTAAATTATATCAAGCGGAACAAATTTGTAACCCTTTTTGGCGGAGAACACTCGATTTCTATAGGTGCCATACGTGCATTTAACCGCAGCTTCGAAAACCTAACCGTGGTGCAAATAGATGCGCATGCCGATTTACGCGCCAGCTATCAAGGCTCAAAATACAACCATGCTTGTGCCTTGTACGAAGCCAATCAAACCACCAATTTGATCCAAGTCGGTATCCGAAGTATGGACCGCATCGAACGCGCGGCAATGAACGAAGAAAATGTGTTTTTTGCCCACGAAATTGTCAACGATGCCTATTGGATGGACCAGGCAATCGAAAACATGACCGACAATGTGTACATCACAATTGATTTGGATGGGTTAGACCCATCAATTGTTCCGGCAACGGGAACCCCCGAACCCGGAGGACTACTTTGGCATGAAACCTTAGATTTTTTACGTTCTATTTTTAGTGAAAAAAACGTCGTAGGCTTTGATATCGTCGAGTTGTGCCCAAACCCTCAGGACCATGCTTCTGATTTTTTAGCAGCCAAATTATACTATAAAATGCTGAGCTATAAATTTCGTCGAACAGACACCGACTCAGAAGACGGCTATGCTTATGACGATGAAGACCCAAAATCCGTATCAAAATTTAAAGACGATGACGAATCCTAAAGGGCCCATTTCCCAATTTATTCAAAACTACTATTTGCATTTCAATGCTGCTGCATTGGTCGATGCAGCCAAGGCCTATGAGGCACAACTATCTCAAGGCAATAAGATGCTGGTTTCGCTAGCAGGAGCAATGAGTACTGCAGAACTGGGTAAGATTTTTGCAGAAGTGATCCGACAAGACAAGGTACATATTGTCTCCTGTACAGGAGCCAATCTCGAAGAGGACGTTATGAACCTGGTTGCCCATTCGCACTATAAAAGAATTCCAAATTATAGAGACCTTACTCCAGAGCAAGAGTGGGATTTGCTCGAAAATGGGCTCAATCGTGTAACCGACACCTGCATCCCCGAGGAAGAGGCATTTAGACGGCTTCAGAAGCATATTTTTTCAATATGGAAAAAAGCCGAACAAGAGGGCAAACGCTATTTTCCCCATGAGTTTATGTATCAACTTTTGCTATCGGGTGTTTTGGAGGAGTACTACGAAATCGATGTTAAAAATTCGTGGATGTATGCTGCTGCAAAAGCCAATTTGCCTATGGTTGTTCCTGGCTGGGAAGACAGCACTATGGGAAATATTTTTGCCAGTTATGTGATCAAAGGAGAACTTAAAGCTTCGACCGTAAAATCTGGAATCGAATACATGACCTTTTTGGCCGAGTGGTATGAAAAAAACGCAAATAATGGAATTGGATTTTTTCAAATTGGTGGAGGTATAGCTGGAGATTTCCCCATCTGTGTTGTGCCCATGTTGGCTCAAGATTTGGAAAAAGAAGACACCCCTTTTTGGAGCTATTTTTGCCAAATCAGTGATTCGACAACCAGTTATGGATCCTATTCTGGGGCGGTACCTAACGAAAAAATTACCTGGGGAAAATTGGACATCAATACACCAAAATTTATCATCGAGTCCGATGCAACGATTGTGGCACCATTGATTTTTGCCTATTTGTTGGACTATTAGCACTTGATTTATGTGCGGTTCTTTGATTACCTTGTGGAACAATTGAACGTTTAAAAACACTTGATTTTCAAACAACAAAGCAATGCATCAATTCTATATCGATCCAGACATACGAAAAGCAACTACCCTGCCCACGAGCTTTTATACCGATCCAAAGGTTTTTGAATTGGTAAAAGAAAAAGTATTTGCGACCACTTGGCAATGGGTAGGAGATGCTCAGACTTTGATCCCATTGGAGGGGTCTGTTGCTCCGTCTAGTTTTTTAGAACCCTTGATACCCGAACCAATTTTGCTGGTTCGCGAGGCTACAGAGCAAGTGCAATGTGTGTCTAATGTATGTACCCACAGAGGTAACATACTCGTCCATCACCCTGCCAAGGTCAAGCAATTGGTTTGTACCTACCACGGCAGGCGTTTTGAACGGAATGGACGTTTTTTGAGTATGCCCGAATTTGAAACTGCGGCCGATTTTCCCAGACCATGTGATGATTTGCACCGATATAATTTGGTTAATTGGGCACAACATCTTTTTGTAAGTCTTGCCCCGGCCTATGATTTTTCGGAGGTTCTCAGCGATTTGAACCAACGTGTTGGTTTTCTTCCTTTAGAACAATTTAGATACGACCCTTTGCGAAGTCGCGACTATATGGTCAATTGTCATTGGGCGTTGTATTGTGACAATTACCTCGAAGGGTTTCATATCCCTTTTGTACATCAGGGGTTAAATACAGCAATCGATTTTGAAACATATACCACACTTTTATATCAATATGCCAATTTGCAGATTGGTTATGCCAAAGGGGACTCGGAGAGTTTTGACCTCCCCAAGGGACATCCAGATTATGGCAAAGAGGTTGCTGCTTACTATTATTGGATTTTTCCCAACATGATGTTCAATTTTTATCCCTGGGGACTTTCGATAAACATTGTCCGGCCTTTATCGATTCATAAGACCAAAGTTTCTTTTCTTACGTACGTTTGGGATGAGACTAAAATTGAGACAGGTGCAGGCGCGGCTCTGGATAAGGTAGAGCGTGAAGATGAGTTTGTGGTTGAAGCAGTCCAAAAGGGGATTCAATCGCGGCAATACTCCACCGGAAGGTTTTCACCAACTCGAGAGCAAGGCGTACACCATTTTCATCGCTTGCTTGCCTCATTTGTTGGTTGATTGAGGGTTATTTGTTCCAAATCGTGAAGCCCTCACCGGATTTTATGACAGACCAATCGCTCCCGGCTTGGTAGTTGCCAGCCCCGATTTTGACCAATAAGCGATCGTCTATTTTTGCGACATAGTGACCTGCGTTACCATCTACCGTTTCGATTAGGGTAACTGTACTGCCTGCATGTATCCTGTTTTCTTTTCTGATTTTTATGAGTTCTTCCAAATCTTTTTTAAGGCTACCTGAGCGTTCCGAAAACCAATAGTGGTATCCCCAAATCATTGGAATTCCGGGGTGTGTTAGTAGGTAGGCATAGGCTTTGGTAAGTTCAACGGGGTTTTGAGAAAATAGGTTGTCGCAATCGGTGCGGTTGATGCAGCCCGTATCATGGTTGTCAATAAAGGTGATGGATTTTTTGGCGTAGCCTTGTGAGGCGAGTGAATGGTTGGCCTCAAGCACGCTGTATTTTTTGCCCAACAAGGCTTCGTGGAGTTTGTATTTTAGAGAAAAGTCAAAGGCTGCAGCGGATTCTGTGGTTTGGTTTTCGTGAGTAGTCTTGGTTTTGTCAATCCAATTTTTAAGTGCTGTTACGTTTCCATCCCAATATTCTCCTACACTTTGGTAGTAGGATGTTGATTGGTTGTAGGTGGCCACGTATTTGGCGGGAAAACCTTTGACAAAATCGTACCGCCAAGCGTCAAAACCCAGATTTTTGAGGCGTTGTAGATATGCTTTAATTCCTTCTTGTACTTCGGTGCTTTGATGATTGAGATCGCGAGCACCCCCCCAGCTTTCTCCCTCATCGGCTGCCCCACAGGGTTTTGTTCCAAAGGCATCGGGGTTGGTATATCCTTCATCATCAATGCAGATTGCTTCACAAGACCAAGCCGGTTCTGTAAAATCAGTCCAGGTAGCGGTGCCCACGCGATGATTGAGAACCAGATCGGCCATGGCGTGCATTTGACGCGATTGCAAAAGCGCCAACACTTCTTTGAGTTCCTCAGTACTTCCATGTTGGGAGTTAAAGTCAAACAGCTTTCGAGGGTGATATCCCATTCCTTCACCTTCGCTCGAAGGGGGAAACCAAAGCAGGTCTATATGTGCATTGGAAAGGGGGACAATCTGGTCTTCTAAAAAATGGTAGTAGGAGTTGTAGTTTGCAATTTTGGCGTCTGAAAAACTGTCCCACCAAAAGGCTTGAAGCAGCACATCGTTGGTTGGATCAGTATCAGCAAATCGACTGACACCTTGGTCTACAAATACCGTTTCGGTTTCTGCCGTTTCTTTTTCTTTCTTACAGCCCAATAGCAATAAGAGTAACCAAAAATATTTTTGAGGCATAGTTTACTTTATTGAGCGTTAGCTAATAACGCTGTGTAATAATGTCTATTCTTCTTTTTTGAGAACGACTTTTACTTTTTTGCCTGAAGCATGGTGCAAGGTGTCAATCATTATATCGATATCACCAGGCATGCCAAAGGGCATTTCTCCATCACTTTTCCACATAAAAACATCATGCCCTTTCATTTTATTCATATGCATGCCAGGGCCGTCCATCATCATGGGGCATTGGTGGTGGGTGTTTTGTCTTCCGATAAGAAAGCCAAGGAGTCCAAAAATCACTGCGGTGAGCGTGATGGCAAACCAGTTTTCGTTTAAAGATTTCATTGTGTATTTGTATAAAATGTTTAGGTTCCTGCGAAGGGCGTATTAAATATTCCGACAGCCAACTCTGCCCAGATTATTGCACCTACAAAAAATAGGGCTATAATCCAGACAATTCTATTTTTGGGGTGCTCAATTTTCCTCAAAATTAGTTCAAGTCCGGTTGCCATCAGTGTTAATAGTGCGCCCATAATAACAAAATCAAAAAGTGACCATTGTACCTCATTGGTAAATTGCATTGCCGTTAATGGAATTAAAAGGAGGCTCAAAGCACTAAAAAGTAGTGTTCTAAATCTTTTGGAAAGGGTCATGTTTATTGGTTTTTGCTAATTTAAAAAATATTATGCCAAGTAAAAAAAAAACTATAACTCGAGGCGCATCATAATATCGGTTTGGAGATCATCGCCCAATTTGAAGAGGTGTTTGTCGTAAGGAATAAAACCTAGAGTGGTATAAAAGGCAATGGCCCTTGGGTTATTTTCCCAGACACCGAGCCAAACAAATTGCAGCTGTTTTTTCTGTGCAATGGCAAGGGCTTTTTGAAAAAGGGTTTTGCCAATATGTTGGCCTTGAAAATTTTTGAGAACATATATTCGTTCAATTTCCAGTGCTGCTTTTTGGGTTTCAGACTGTGCTTGACCCATATTGAGTTTTAGGTAGCCAACAACTTGTGTTTTGTGTCGCGCAAAGTAAAAAAACGACTCAGGGTTGCTTATTTCCTTTTTGAGCTGGGCCAATGAAAAATGCGCTTCTAAATAGGCGTGCATATTTTCTTGGGTGTTGCCCCCTGCATAAGTATCTGTAAAAGTTGTTTTGCTAATTTGTTGCAATACTGTCAGGTCTTGATGTGAGGCCCTAACGATTTCTATTTCCGTAAATGAATTTATAAATTTCTTTTTTTGGAGTATTTGTTAGACGCTGTGTTGGGGGGTAATTCTTTTTGGGACTTTGATGTGCCACTTTGTAGGCTGCCACAGCTGATAATTAAAAGTGAAAAAATTAAGAAAGTAATTTTTTTAATCATGGCTAAATTGTTTAGTCAATAATGGATTGATAGACCAATGCTCTGAGTTTGTTGTGATCGTCTAAAGTGATTGGAATGACTTGTGTAAAATAGACCACCAGAAGATCTTCTTGAGGATCGGCCCAATACACAGAGTGGTAGGCACCTCCCCAACCAAAAGTTCCTTTGGATCCGATTGCACCACTTGCTCCCAAATCGGTGGTTATAGAAAAACCAAGCCCAAAACCGGTCCCTGTTGACCAAAGGTAGGGGATTTTGTCCAGATGATTGACGGTCATTAACTCTACAGATTTTCGGGACAGAATACGTGTGCCATCATAAATGCCCCCATTGAGTACCATTTGTAAAAAAACCGCATAGTCATTGGCTGTACTTAACAGGCCTGCACCGCCTGAAAAACTTTTTCGCGGACCTTTGACATAGTGACCCTGTGAATTCATAGTACCTTGTTTTGGGGCTTTTTGAAGTACGCCCTTTTCTTGATTATACACTACTGCCAATCGGTCTGCTTTGGACCTTGGTAGATAGAAATGGGTGTCAGTCATCCCTAAGGGGGTTAGAATTTTTTCTTGCAAAAACGTTTCTAGGGTTTGTCCAGAGACCACTTCGATCACGGCCCCCAAAATATCGGTGTTGTAACCATAGACAAATTGTTCTCCCGGATGTGCTTCGTTGGGAAGCGCTCCCATTTTTCGAATGGTTTCTTGCACTGGGACATCGCGATGTGCAAAATACCATCCTTGGATTTCGGCGGCCTCCCAGGCATCGGCAGCAAGACCGTATCCATATCCGATACCAGCGGTATGGGTCAACAGATCTCTTAGTGTAATCTGACGTTTGGCAGGGACGATGTCGTAGCCATCAGTGTCATTTTTTACAGCAACGGTGCTGTTTTTAAATTCTGGAATGTATTTGCTCAGGGGATCGGAGATCAATAATTTGCCTTGTTCTTGTAAAATCATAATCCCCACACTGACCAATGCTTTGGTTTGAGATGCAATTCTAAAAATATGATCGGGTTGCATGGGTATGTTTTTTTCAATATCACTTTTCCCAAAGGCGTATTGTAGCGCAACCTTACCATTGCGTGCGACTAAAATTACACCACCAGGAAGTTTTTGATCTGCAGCATATTGATCGAACGTATCGGTAAGACGATAAAGCCTCTCGGAAGAAAGACCTAATTTTTCTGGGGTCTCAGGCAATAGCTTTTGTCCAAAGGCTATGGAACAACTGACCCATAAGCTAAATAATAGTAATTTTTTCATTCCCATAATTTACAAATATCAAAATAAAAATGGTGCAAATTCGGTCAAATAATCTGCCCCCTTTACCAAGTGCGCCCCTTCCATTTTGAGGGAAGTGTAGGGTATGCCAACGGCCGAAAAGGTTTTTAGAAAAGCGTAATATATTAAAAAAGACTATTTAGATATTTTTTTTAAATTGTGAAGATTAATCATAAACCAATATTAGATGAAAAAACTATTTTTTACACTATTTTTCATGTTTACTATAACGGCTGTTTTTGGCCAAGTGTCCTCTTTTATGTATGTAAAAGTGGCTCCTGAAGACCAGGCAGAATTCGAGCGAATCGAAATGACCTACTGGTCACAAATTGCCAAAAAAGCCATTGATGCTGGCAAGATGCAAGCCTGGGGGATGATGCGAAAAGTGGGCATGGCGGGTAGTGAAGCCAACTATCTGTTTATCAATATTTTTAAAGATTTTGAGCAAGCTACCAATGCCAACGGTATTTGGGACCCAGCTGTAATTGGAATGCATGTCAATGATATTGAAACCCAATCGATGCGAACCCTTATAGGCTGGCATTATTATCAAATCGAAGGGTCGATCCAAGGATCGGGCAAATATTCGATACATAACTATGCAAGTCCTGCCAATCTCGAGGGTTTTGTTTCAGAAAACCTAAATCTTTGGAAGCCCTTTTTTGAGCAAAATATCAAAAACAATCGTACAAAACAGAAAAATTGGGGCATTGGAACCCGCGTATATCCTGCCGGAAGCGCATCAGGAGCAACGGTGTTTACCAGAGATGGTTTTGATACTTTGGCAGATGCTTTGGAGGCCCTAAGCTATAAGCCTTCTGCGAATACTATGTATGCGCCGATACTCAAAAAATCTAAAATGTCCGAATATGCACCAGATGGATTTACCCATCGAGTAATTTATGAATCGTTGATGTGGCAAAACTGATTTTCTTCACAAAACAAAAAGCCCCTTCAAGGGGCTTTTTATTACATCAATTTTAAAATTCGGACAACAAACACATCCACTACTTCAACAAGAATCAACAAGATAATTATCCACTCGAGCTTGCTGCTTTCTCGATGATCCATTATATCTTTAAAGAGTTCCAGATCTTCTTTGATAATAGCCGTTCGCTCATAGATATAACGATAGCGATCTTTGAGGTCAAAGGTCTGCTTGAGGGCTAGGTTTAGCCGGTTTAGGGATTCGTTTTCCCAAGTGATGTCTGGGGCGTCAAAGATGTAAAGGTTTTCGGAAATTTGATTTTTGATGTTGAGTACTTTTCCGATAAAGCGTTTGAGTTTTTTTCCAGAAATATTGAGTTTGCCAGTCAGTTCAAGGGATTTAATATATCCGTTGGTTTCTTCGAGTAAGGCGTCGGTGATTTCTAGATATTTGTCCAGTGCAACGGATTGTGAGGTGTTCAGCAATACAAGACGTATGGCTTCTTGATCAAAATTTGGCAGTACGACTTGATCAAACGTTACCTGTTGCGCCCCTTTTGTGATCGACACTTTGATGGTCTCACTCAATTCTTGTTCTTGCCAATAATCCGCAGTAGGATTTAATCTTTTGACAATCTTGTTGATCTCTCTGGTAGTGTGATTGAAAAAAGCAATTACGCCATATTGAAATATATAGATGAATTTTTCTGAACCATTGGATAAGAACAATTCGTCCGAATCCGAATAGCAAATGGGTAAAGCAAGTTTTTGTTTGCACTGTCTAATGTTTAGACTATTGGCTATTTGAAGGGCAATTACGGTGTACATTGAATAATAATAGATGTTAGTAAACGTAACAAAAACAAGCAAAAGTAAGCGATGTTTTGACCATTATCAATTAATACGTTGTTTTTTAAAATTGGAGGTTAACTAAAAATCTAGTTTTGAGTGCTCTGGATTTGCACTCCAAAATCCGTATAGCTTTGGTAAATGGTTTGCAAAAGGGAGTATTTGGAAAACGAATCTTGTCCCAATTCCCAGATCATGATACCGCTAAGCGTTTGTGCAGCAAGTTTTACTTTTTTGGCCATAGTAGGCCGTCCATTGTAGTAAAGGTTGCCAACCTGGTCCACTTCAGAATACGAAGAATTTTCAGCTACAATGGCTCCGAATGATTTTGAGACCACCCGATCACCCTGAAAAGAGTAGCCATAGAAAGGAACCCCAAGATTTAATTTCTCTCCGGGCACCCCAATGGTATTTTTCCAGTAATTGACACTCAGTTTGGCCTGGTCAAGTGAGCTGTGTTGCCCTGGTGCTGCTGGGTTCCACGGTCCTGTAAAGTCATAGGCCATAATATTGATAAAATCAAAAGCATTTAGGGCAGATGAGCTAATTTGCGAATACTTTGTCGTGCCAGGAAGTGCAGCGGTCATGCCCTTGTTTATAGTATTAAGTGCTTGTTTTAAATCCAATACAAAATCACTATATCCAGCAGTAACCGCTCCCCATTCTAGGTCGACATCCACACCGTCAAATTCGTTTTCTTCGACATAAGACACCAATTCACGGATCAAAATCGCCCGATTATCAGAATGATCGATAAAGGATTTCCATATGGCAAGTTGCTCTTCGGACAGCCCCCCACCAGCAATAGATATATAGATTTGGAGCGTATTGTTTAGTGCTCGAGCATTATTGATAATATCGCGAAGGATATATTGGTTCGAAGACTCAGGAAGGTAAAATTTGCCATCTGCACTTGGGTTTGCAAAAGCGATATTGAGATGGCTGATTTTGGAATAGTCAATTTTTTCGGCTACCGAAAACTTATAATAGGGTAGGTATCCAACAATGCGTGCGCTAGTGGCGAACAAGTTGATAGGAGCCTCGATATTGGTGCAACAGTCTTCGTCTCGAGAACAAGAGGTCCAAAAAAACAATGAGCCAATGAGTAGCCCAAATAAAATCTTTCTTAACGTCATCGGGAGTACTCAAATTTAGTACTTGTGTTAAAAAAAATCCCCATTTGTAAATTGGGGATTTTTAAAGCATTTAAAGTTTTCGAATCCAAATATTTCTAAAGCTGACCAAATCGCCATGATCTTGAAGCATCAAAGACCGTTTTAAAGAAGTAGGAGGCTCGCTTCCTGGCATGATATCACGTCCTTTTTTGGGTTTCCCAATATATTCTGTGGTACCAAGCACCTCGACTTGATTTTGTACCAACACCCCGTTATGAAATACGGTTATCGAACCGGGTTGTATTTCTGTTCCTACATCGTCGTATTGAGGGGCATTAAATATGATGTCATACACTTGCCATGCTCCAGTGGGTCGCATTGCATTGACAAGGGGGATGTGTTGCTTATAGACCGCGCCAGCTTGTCCGTTAGAATAGGTGCGGTTGTTGTAACTGTCGAGTACTTGAACTTCGTATCGGCGTTGAAAAAATACGCCACTGTTTCCTCTACCTTGACCTTTACCTTTAATTACTGTTGGGGATTTCCATTCGATATGTAATTGAACAGACCCATGCTCTTGTCGGGTTTCTATGGCGCCCGTTCCGGGTTTTACGGTCATGCTCCCATCAGCATTAAGGGTCCATTTTACATCCTCACCAGAAGTTTCGTGTTGCCAATTTGAAAAATCTGAGCCATCAAACAAAACAATTGCATCACTTGGTGGACTGCCATTTTGCCCAGGAGTAACTATCGTTGGTTCGGGTTCCCAAACTTCGGTATCTTCGGGCTTCATCTTTTGCTGTGCCCAAAGGGTTGAGATAAAAAAGAAGGCACCAAAGAAAAAGGTGGTTTGTTGCACAAGTTTAAAGTAGCTCATTGTGTTTCGATTAAATTTTGTCCAAAATAAGAAAAACACTTTGGTCAAAAAATATCTTCCACGCTAAATTCAAAAAAGCCATAGTATCTTTTTACCTTTGATAGTGGAAGGGGGTGTTTTAGTCAGAGGTGGTTTTTAGAAAAAGTATCAAACCCAATCACAATACGGGTCTTTATATAATTATTTTGAAAGAAAAAATTTTAATTACTGGGGCCAATGGCCAGCTCGGAACGGTGTTGACCGATAGTCTTCGGCAAGTTTTTGGCTTAGAAAATGTCGTTGCAACCGATTTGCACCCCCCTACAGCACAAACAGGAATGTATGCTACCCTAGATGCGACTGACACAAAAGCACTTCGGACCCTCATCAAAAAATTTGGCATCACCCAAATTTATCATATGGCAGCTATTTTGTCCGCCAAAGGAGAGCAAGACCCCGTAAGGACTTGGGACCTAAACATGAGCTCTTTTTTTTGTGTGTTGGAAGCCGCTCGAACAATGGGTATACAAAAAGTGTTTTTCCCAAGTTCAATTGCTGTTTTTGGAAAGAATGCTCCCAAAACCAACACCTCTCAATTTACTTATTGCGATGCGGGTACCGCCTATGGAATCAGCAAAATAGCCGGTGAAAATTGGGCACTATACTATTATGAAAAATACGGACTGGATGTGCGTTCTGTCCGATACCCAGGAGTCATCAGTCATCAATCGCTACCAGGAGGCGGCACTACAGATTATGCGGTAGCAATTTTTCATCATGCCCTTCAAAAACAATCATATGATTGTTATTTAAAAAAAGACACAATCCTTCCAATGATTTATATAGACGATGCTATCAGAGCTACCCTTGAGCTTATGGATGCACCAGCCAATCAACTGCGGATACGGACTTCTTATAATTTGGCCGGCATGAGTTTTAGCCCCGAAGCACTGGCGGCCGAAATCAAAAACCACCTCCCCGATTTTCAAATCAATTATACGCCTGACTCAAGGCAAAAAATTGCCGATCAATGGCCGCAATCTATCGATGACCAATACGCTCGAGAAGATTGGGGTTGGAAAAGCAAATTTGATTTAGCAAACATGGTAAGCGCGATGGTCAATCATCTAAAACCCCTCCAACAACTAAACACGCAATTATGATCCCTTCAAACGTCAAAGAATCGCTGCAAGAAGAATTATCAACTACCAAAGCATCGGGTTTGTACAAAACCGAGCGCATCATTACAACCCCACAGCGAAGCGCAATTCGAACAACCGACACAGATGAGGTAATCAATTTTTGTGCTAATAATTATCTGGGACTCTCCTCAAATCCAGAGATAATCGAGGCCGCAAAATCCTATTTGGACACCCATGGTTTTGGGTTGTCTTCCGTACGATTTATTTGTGGAACGCAAGACATTCATAAAGAGTTAGAGGCTAAAACAGCTGCTTTTTTAGGCATGGAGGATTGCATTTTATATGCCGCCGCCTTCGATGCCAATGGAGGGCTTTTTGAGCCGCTTTTATCCGAACAAGATGCAGTCATCTCCGATGCGCTCAATCACGCTTCTATCATTGACGGCATCCGTCTTTGTAAAGCAAAACGGTTTAGGTATCAGCATAACGATATGGACAGCTTGGAGCAAGAGCTTATAAAGGCCAAAGGCAGCAGACGAAAACTAATCGTCACCGATGGTTGTTTTTCTATGGACGGAACCATCGCCCAACTCAATCATATTTGTGATTTAGCAGAAAAATATGAGGCCCTAGTTATGATTGACGAATGCCATGCCACGGGCTTTATGGGGCAAACAGGAAGGGGAACCCATGAGCACCACCACGTAATGGATCGGGTAGATATCATCACCGGAACCTACGGAAAGGCTTTAGGAGGTGCAACAGGAGGATTTACGGCGGCCAGCAAAGAAATCATTGCGATATTGAGACAAAACTCAAGACCGTATTTGTTTTCGAATGCCATGGCTCCTTCAATAGTCGGCGCCTCCATTAAAGTTTTGGAATTGATCAGCAGCACAACAAAATACAAAGACCAATTGGATCAAAACACCCAATTATTTCGCAGCCAAATGGCCGATGCCAATTTTGATATTATTCCAGGAACACACCCCATAGTTCCCATCATGCTTTATGATGCCAAAAAAGCACAAGAATTTGCAGCTGCCCTTTTGCAAGAAGGAATTTATGTAATCGGATTTTTTTATCCTGTGGTACCCAAAAATTTAGCTCGAATTCGCGTACAACTTTCCGCAGCGCATTCGGAAGCGCAAATACACCGTGCGGTTGAGGCATTTATTAGAGTCAGAAAAAAATTAAATTACTAGGGAAGGGTAAAATCTACGGACTTCAATTACCGATTCAAAACTGGTCCATTGATGCCAATTATACGCATCGCAGCCAACAGGGTACCGTTTTTTTATTTTGGGCTTCGGTTATTTTATTAAAATAGCTAAAAATCAACACCCCAATCTTTATTCAAGAACAATGTTACAAATGCATTGGAATTTCGTCTTTATAAAAAATTAAGGGAATGAAATATTATCTAATTACATGTTTATTGGTTTGCCATTTTTCTTTTTCAAACAAAACCAAAGAAAAGGATATTTTGGGCAAATGGACGCTACAAATCCAATTGAAAGAACAACTAAAGGACGCGTCTAAAGACCTTAATCTGTTCGAAAAAATTGTGATTGGAAGTGTCTCAGGACTTGTAGAATCGGTTATGGAGGAAATCGAAATCACTTTCGAATTTAAAAAAAACCAAGTGCTCCTTCTTCATATCGAAGTTGCTCTTGATGAAAAACAAACCGAGATCGAACAACTCACCTGGCACATGGATGCAGACGGTAAGATTTTTATTGACGATGTCCAAAATGACCGTGTCAAAATTGATGCCGACGGATATTGGAAATTGATGGCGGGCAAATTGGTTGCCTATGATGAAAATGACGAGCTCGAAAAAAATGTTTTTATGACTCGCAAACTGTAACAATCTCCATAAGCGATTGTCTTATCAATAGAAAAAAACACAACCAATGAAAAAACTATTTTTAGCCGCCCTACTGCTTCCTTTTTGCTCCTGTGTTATTGTCAAATTTCCCGATACCGTTCAGATTGATGTAGCGGCAAAGGATCTCGAATTTCTTCAGGGGAAACCCCACTATATCGAGTTTGGATCTCGAAAAATCCCCATGGAAATTCATATTCAAAAAGCGGCCGAAAACGACACCCTAACCCTCCGAAAGTAGGACAAAAGAATTTTACCCACCATCAGGGTACCGCTTCTAATCTATTTGGGGTGCTAACCTTTCGTAACCAACACGGGCTTGAGCTGTTTTTTGGGTTTCCGAATCCAAATACAACTCATGCCCTACAAGGAGTATAATTTTCTTGGTTTTGTTGGGCTTCACCAAAACCGTTTTGAGGATTTTACCTTTTTGTTGAATCCGAACAGAAAATGCTGTAGCCCCCATATTTTTTATCACAGCAAGACAATCTTCACCTTCAAAGGGATTTATTGTGGCGTCTTGCCCCTTGCCTTTACCGAACATCAACATACTTTGACCGGGGGTAATCTCAAAAAAGGTTTGACCGTAAAGTCCCGCATGACAAAGCAACATTAGGATCGGAATTATTCGCATTTTTTTATAAAAAAAATAAGTAATTAGATTCTAAACTACGGCATTTTTTTGAGAAATCGTAATGAATTGTTGTTGTGTCTATTTTAGTCAAATCCAATTTTGATTGTTAGTTTTTAAAAAATATATTTGCCTCCTAATGTAAAAGATTAATGATGATGAAAAATTTCAAAACACTCTTATTATTTATTATGACTACTGCTTTGGTGGTTTCCTGTTCTAAGGATGAAAACACTGGCGCAGAAGAAGAAGTAAATCCGCTTGCAGGAAACTGGAAACTGGCACAAGAAGCTGGTTCTTTGGCGGTTGGTGAAAACCAAGGCAACTACAACTGGTGGTCCATCAGTGCCGAAGATCTTACTACGCGTTCTTGTTTGTACGATGATGTTTATGGGCTTGGCAAAAGTTCATAATTCTGGTGAAGATGGCGCGCCCGCTAACAACGAAATCACCTACAACTATGTCCTTTCTAGTGATGGAAAATCACTCGAATTGACCATCGCGGGTTGGTTGCCTGATGTACCTGCTGCTACTTGGTATTATAAATTTACAAAGCAATAGACTTTGAAGTTTAAACTTCTTATTGCTTCTTTCATTTTGCTTTCCACCTCTTGCAAAAAAGAGGTGGAGCAAACTGAAGACATTGAGACTCCGCTTGTGGGTGAGACCCTTACAGATCAAGATCGTATTGGCCTTGTGTGGTCGGATGAGTTTGACGGGTCAACAATCGACAGCCAATATTGGACTTATGATTTGGGAGACGGAACTTCCGAAGGTATTCCTGGATGGGGCAATAACGAAGCCCAATTTTATACCAACAAGTCCAAAAATAGCTACCTAAAAAATGGCCTTCTATACATTGATGCGTACAAAGAATCCATAGGAGGTAAAAATTATTCTTCTGCGCGGATCAAAACCCAATCCAAATTTGATCTCACCTACGGAAAAATCAAGGTTAGAGCAAAACTTCCAAAAAAAATAGGCACTTGGCCCGCAGTGTGGTTATTGGGAGCTTCAGTTTCTGAAATCGGTTGGCCGGCATGTGGCGAGATCGATATTTTAGAACAAACGGGTCAAGATAAATCAAAAATTCTTGGAACAACCCATTGGCTTAACACCCAAGATAACACCAACGCCTCATATTCAAAAGCATATAGTACTTCCGGCCTAACGGATACTTTTAAAGTCTATACCTTAGAATGGTCGGCTGACGCCATCAAAATATTTGTGGACAATCAAATGTTTTACAACATGACCCTAATGGAGGACATGCCTTTCAAAGATCCTTTTTTTATTATCATAAACTTGGCAATGGGGGGTACCCTTGGTGGGGATATAGATGATGGATTTTATACAGATTCTTTGATTGTTGACTACGTTCGTGTTTACGAGTTATAATAACTTTTAGGGCCGTATTAAGACCGGTTGTGTCCACGCTTGTTTTGTTTCTTTTGTGTTTGGAGGGCTGTCTTTCTGAGCATTAGAAATAATTTTTGCCCGTACAAAAAGGTCTTCTTTTCCAAATGTGTAGGTGGCCTTGATGCCCTTAGTTCGTGCTAATTCTTTTACATCATTTCCACCCGATTGGTATCCTAAAAAAATGATTTCATAATCGATCCCCACTTCTGGATCCACCATAATTGTCAGTTTGTTTTGGGTCTGTTCTATTTTTTTGAGGGTCACTCCGGTTGAAGCATAAAAATCGCCATTTTCCATCGCGGCAATTAAAGCGGCAGGTTCTAGTTTTTGGGATTGTACCATAACCCATCCTCGACCTGTATTGCTCCGGTCAGCGCCAAATTTATGATAGTGGTGACTGTCATCTGTAGCAATACCAAATAACAGTGGTTTGTTTTGATTGAGATAATGAATGTTGATCAAATCCCACATAATTTCTGTGCTAACATGGCTTTCGTTTCCTGCATTATTTACGGCAGGGTGGCCGTTATAGACTTCAAAAAAACGTTCGCCATTTAATTTTTTAAAATCATCGGTACTTATTCCGTAGCCAAAATTGGGGTGATTTATATGCGCGAACATTGGTATGGCAAGCCGCTCACGCTGTTCATAGACCCTATCTAGCGTTTTTTGCATGACCTCTACGACTGAGTTGCCCTGAGCCGGTTCGATCTTTTCTTGTATGTTGGTTACGTTTATATGTATGGGTTTTTTTTCCCATGCGGCCGTTACTTCTTCAGATCGTATGATGAGAAATTTTTCTGGATCTTCTAACAGGCCACGGTATTCGTCATAAGTTTTTAGTCGTACACGTGTGCTTGTAGTATCTGATTTTGCTTCTACCCACGCGCCAAATGCGGTTTTATATTTTTCTAACACCTTATTTTCTAAATCTTGTTTTGTCAAAGCATACCAGCGATTTTCGTCTGCGATTGTGTTGTGGTCCGAAAGGGCTATAAATTGATAATCGTGGTCTTTGTACCAACCAATAATCATTTCAGGAAAATCGTTTCCATCGCTCCAAAAAGAATGCGTGTGTAGATTTCCTTTTTGCCATACTTGTTTTTCTTCCTCAATCGTACAGCCAAAAAATAGTGTAACTACAAGGAGGCTTGATGCGATTTTTTGAAATGCGGATCGGATTAAATTTTCCATGGTTTATAAAATATTCAATTTAACATTTAAAATAGTACAATTCAAAATGTTGGTCAAGGATAAACTGTTTTATCGCATGACGAGCGGGGAGGTCTATTTTTCAAATGCATTTTTGGCGGCAGTTATCAACTCAACAGGTTTGAATTATTCAATGACGTTAACTTAATTTTGGACTCCCTTTTCTTGGAGGTAGAAAAATAGGAAGTGTTGCGGTTATGGTTATTTAGAAAAAATAGTGGCAGTGATATGTCCCCTTATCGTGTGTTATTGGAAATAAAAATTTTATTTTTATAAGACACACCCATGGAAAAAAAGACTAATATTTTAAAAATTCACCCACGAGACAATGTTCTCGTAGCACTACAAAACTTGTCTCGAGGACAAACAGTATCGCATGAAAGCACCTCAGTGGTATTGCAGCAGGATGTCCCGGCAAAGCATAAAATTGCCCTTGAAGATATAGCGGTTGGTGATCCGATTTATATGTATGGGGTGGTTGTAGGAAGTGCCATTCAGAGGATACCCCCAGGGGGGCTGTTGAGCACCGAGAATATTTCACATAAAGTGCAAGCCTATAGTGTCCCACAAAAGGCGGTTTCTCAAGTTTGGTCGCCGCCTCTTTATGAAAAATATGCCTCTAAAACGTTTATGGGGTATCCTAGAGAAGACGGAAAAGTGGGTGTAGAAAACAACTGGCTTGTAATTCCCATGGTTTTTTGCCAAAACAGAAATATTGAGGCCCTAAAAAAAACCATGCTTCACGGCTTGGGTTATGAACTACAAAACCAACCCCATTATGTGTTGGAAAACTTAATCTCTCGCTACAAAGCGGGGGCTACCGAAGAGGAGCTGTTAAAAGAAAAAATTGCAAAATCCTCTGAAGAGGTTGCCCTCAATCCATTGTTTCCAAACGTGGACGGAATTTATTTCTTAACCCATCAAGGCGGCTGCGGAGGAGCCACCTCCGATGCTGTTGCCCTTTGCCATCTCTTGGCTGGTTACATCAATAACCCCAATGTTGCAGGAGCAACGGTCTTGAGTTTGGGTTGCGAGCACGCTCAAATTCGAATTCTAAAGCAAGCCCTTTCTCAAATGGCCCCCGATCTGAAAAAGCCGCTTTATTTTTTGGAGCAACAATCCAGTACTTCCGAAGCGGATTTTATCGAAGAGTGTATCAAAAAAACTTTTGTTGGCTTGATAAAAGCCAATACAATTGTTCGCAAACCGGCACCATTGAGCAAATTGACCATAGGGCTGGAATGCGGAGGATCGGATGGTTTTTCGGGGATTTCTGCCAACCCGGTTCTTGGTTTTTTATCCGATGTAGTTATCGGTCAAGGGGGGGCAGCAATCCTTTCCGAATTTCCAGAACTCAACGGAGTAGAGCAAGAACTAATCAATCGATGTGTGAGCCTAGAAGACGCCCAAAAATTTGAAAAACTCATGCATACCTACAATACCAAAGCCACTGCTTTGGGTGCTGGGTTTGATTCCAACCCCTCACCGGGAAACATAAAAGACGGCCTCATAACCGATGCCATAAAATCCGCTGGAGCAGCCAAAAAGGGCGGTAGCTCGCCCGTAGTAGCTGTTTTGGATTATACGGAGCAAGTAGTTCGTCCGGGCTTACATTTGCTATGTACTCCAGGCAATGACGTTGAGTCTACTACCGCTTTGGCAGGTTCTGGTGCCAATTTGATTTTATTTACAACGGGCTTGGGCACACCAACCGGAAATCCTGCCGTACCCGTAGTCAAAGTAGCTTCAAACACCTTGCTTTTTGACAAAATGAACGATCTTATTGATTTTAATGCAGGGACGGTTATAGATGGTACAACTTCTATTGAACAATCTGGAGAAGCTTTGCTGGATTATATTGTAGCGGTCGCCAGCGGAAGTATAGGTGTAAAAGCACGAAAATTAGGACAAAATGACTTTATCCCATGGAAAAGAGGGTTGTCCTTATAAATAATGTAAAACGATGAACGCAAAATTTTCTTTGAAAAACAAGACAGCCATCATTACGGGTGGTGGCAGTGGTATTGGAAAAGCCATCGCAACCACTTTTGCCCAACATGGGGCTTTGGTACAAATTTTAGATTCGGATATAAATTCTGCAAAAGCAACTCAAGAAGAAATTTTGGCGCTGGGATTTTTGGCACAAGTACATCAATGCGATGTAAAAAACACAACACAGGTGCATGAGATTATTCAAAAAATTGGGAAAGACACAACGATAGACATTTTGATTAATAATGCTGGCATTGCCCATGTGGGCACAATTGAGCAATGCGAAGAAGAAGATCTGGATCGCTTGTATGCCGTCAACATAAAAGGGGTGTATAATTGTGCCAGGGCAGTGCTGCCATTCATGAAAAAAAATAAGGGAGGTGTAATAATCAATATGGCATCTATTGCTTCTTCGGTAGGAATTCCAGATCGTTTTGCCTATTCGATGACCAAGGGGGCGGTATTGACCATGACCTATTCTATTGCAAGGGACTATGTTGAGGATCAGATTCGTTGCAATTGTATCGCTCCAGCCCGTGTGCATACCCCATTTGTAGATGGTTTTATCAAGAAAAATTATCCCGGCAATGAGGCGGCAATATTTGCCAAACTTTCAAAAACCCAACCGATTGGTCGTATGGGACAACCTCAAGAAATTGCCGATTTGGCATTGTACCTATGCTCGGACGAAGCCCGTTTTATCACGGGTTCAAATTTTCCCATTGATGGAGGCTATATAACTTTAAACTCAAAATAATACATGAGCCTACTGGGTCAATCATTTTTCACCAAAGAGGTTGATGCATGGGCTGTTGTTGAACAATTAGAAACAGGATAACTTAGAACATATGAAACTCATACGATTTGGAAACTTAAACAATGAAAAACCAGGGGTGCTGTTAACTGATGGTACACGCTTGGATGTCTCTTCTTATGTCTCGGATTATGACGAGGTATTTTTTGCGGATGAAGGCCCCAAAAAATTGGCTTCATGGCTAGCGCAAAACCAACAAAGCTGCCCTGTTGTTGCTTCAGATGTTCGATTGGGGGCTCCGATTTTGAAGCCTTCAAAAATAGTTTGTGTTGGACTCAATTATGCCAAACATGCCGCCGAGAGTGGTATGGAAGTGCCTAAAGAACCGGTGCTGTTTTTCAAGGCAAGTTCAGCGCTGGCTGGGCCTAATGATGCTATAATAATTCCTAAAGGAAGCGAAAAAACCGATTGGGAGGTAGAGTTGGCGATTGTCATCGGAAAAAAAGCATCCTATATTTCCAAAGACGATGCCCTCGATCATATTGCGGGATATGTGCTTCACAATGATGTGAGCGAACGCGCTTTTCAGTTGGAGGGTTCTGGACAATGGGTCAAAGGAAAAAGCTGCGACACCTTTGCGCCACTCGGGCCTTTTATTGCGACCACAGATGAAATAAAAGACCCAAACAATCTACATCTTTGGCTTAAAGTTAATGGGGAAATGATGCAAAACAGCAATACCTCAGATTTTATATTTAACGTTCAAGAAGTGGTAAGTTATATTAGCCAGTACATGACCCTGCTTCCTGGAGATCTAATTTCTACCGGCACCCCTTTTGGAGTAGGTTTGGGATTGAATCCCCCACGATACCTCAAAGCGGGGGACGTTGTTGAGTTGGGGATCGATGGTCTTGGCGTTTCACAACAGCATTGTAAAGCCTACGCATGATAATAGACAGTCATCAACATTTTTGGAACTATGATGCGGTTCGTGACGCATGGATTGATGATCATATGCAGGTTCTAAAACGCGATTTTCTTCCTAAAGATTATGATCCCATACTCCAAGAACATCAAATTGCTGGATGTATTGCTGTACAGGCCGATCAATCGGAAGAAGAAACCCTTTTTTTGTTGGACTGTGCGGCAAAGCACCCCTTCATCAAAGGCGTCGTGGGATGGGTAGATTTATGCGCGTCAAATGTGGCAGAACGCCTTGAGTATTTTGCCCAGAATCCACTTTTTAAGGGGGTTCGGCATATAGTGCAGGCAGAAGACGACGATTATTTATTACGTAAAACGGTTCAGAATGGAATCGCTTGCCTGTCGCAATTTAACTTGACATTTGATTTGTTGATTTATCCCCGACAGTTGCCTGCGGCAATAGCTTTAGTGGCGCAGTTTCCCCAGCAAAAATTTATTTTAAATCACATTGCCAAGCCCCATATATCAGCGCCACTATCCGAAAATTGGACGACCCAAATAAGCTTGCTTGCCCAAAACCTAAATGTTTATTGTAAATTGTCGGGGATGGTAACTGAGACGACAAATTATCAATTTGAAGAAGCCCAATTTCGACCGTATTTAGACGTTGTTTTCCAATGCTTCGGTGCGCAACGCCTTCTCTTTGGCTCTGATTGGCCGGTATGCTTGCTTGCTGCTGATTATCGAGGTGTACTCGAGATTGTCAAGAATTATTTCGAAGAATATCCAAAGGATATAAAAGAACAAATAATGGGCCTCAATGCAATAAAAATTTATAATCTATAACGATGCATCTCGGATTAGAAAATAAGGTAATCATTGTAACAGGCGGGTCCAAAGGCATCGGATCTGGAATCGTAACAACATTGGCACAAGAAGGTGCTTTGCCTATAATAATTGGTCGCGATCAAGCACACATATTGGAGGTCGTAAAAACCTATTCGGATCAAAACCTTCGTGTCGGATATGCCTTTGCAGAGCTTACAGATCCTGATCAATGCGAACAGGCCGTCCATCAAATAAGAAATAAATACGGTGCAATTTATGGATTGGTCAACAACGCAGGCATCAACGACGGTGTCGGATTAGAAAAAGGCACCTATGAGGATTTTATTAAATCCATCAAAAGAAATTTGGCACATTACTATACAATGGCGCAATTGGTGCTCCCCGATTTGAAAAAAGGCAAGGGTGCCATTGTCAACATTGGTTCCAAAACAGCCACTATAGGGCAAGGCAATACCTCAGGTTATGCAGCCGCAAACGGCGGGAGAGATGCGCTCACGAGAGAGTGGGCGGTAGAACTATTGCCCTACTCGATACGTGTCAATAGCGTTATTGTAGCCGAATGTTATACTCCGTTATACGACAAGTGGATCCACACCTTTGATAACCCGGAAGAAAAGCGCAAATCAATTACTAAAAAAATCCCTTTGGAGAAGCGTATGACGACCAAAGAAGAAATTGCAGATATGGTCGTTTTTTTACTGTCCAATCGGTCCAGTCATACAACAGGACAATTGATCTATGTGGACGGAGGCTATACCCACTTGGACAGAGCAATACAATAAATATTTTAAAGTCAATAGGTACCCTATGAAAGAAGCGCATTTAAAAAAATTTTGTTTTGCACTGGACCTCAAAGATGACGCTGAAGCAATTAACACTTATCAAGAATACCACAAGGCCGTATGGCCAGAAATCAATCAGAGTCTCAAAGATTCTGGAATTGTGAACGCAGAAATATACAATACGGGCAATCGACTGTTTATGATAATTGAAGCTGCACCCGATTTTTCAATAGCACAAAAATCCCAGATGGACCAAAACAACCCAAGGGTACAAGCATGGGAAACCCTTATGTGGGAATTTCAACAAGCCCTTCCTCATGCACCCCAGGGTACCAAATGGGTGCTGATGGAAAAAATTTACGATCTAAACGATCAAGCCTCAAGCCCAACTCCTAAAAGTGATAAAAACGATGCAAAAAAATAAACTAACGGTCGTCTCCAAAGCCAACCTGATCCCCTTTGTTTTGATAACCTCCCTTTTTGCGCTTTGGGGTTTTGCAAATGACATCACCAACCCTTTGGTGGCGGCCTTTGCAACCCTAATGGAAATTTCAAATGCCAAGGCGGCATTGGTTCAATTTGCGTTTTATGGCGGTTATGCAACCATGGCCATTCCTGCAGCCTTATTTGTCCGGAAATACAGCTACAAAAAAGGAATCTTATTTGGGCTGGGATTGTATGCTGTTGGAGCATTATTGTTTTTTCCTGCAGCAAAATATCAAGCCTTTGGCTTCTTTTTGATTTCGTTGTATGTTTTGACCTTTGGTTTGGCCTTTTTAGAAACCACAGCCAATCCATTTATATTGTCCATGGGCGATGAAAAAACAGCGACCCGACGGTTAAACCTCGCACAGGCATTTAATCCCTTTGGATCGCTACTTGGGATGTTTGTAGCCTCCCAATTTATCTTATCCAACCTGCAATCCGATCAACGTGATGCAGCCGGGAACGTACTATATACCACCTTAGAGCTTTCGGAAAAAGCAGCCATCAAAACCCATGACTTGGAGGTAATACGAGATCCCTATGTGATTTTGGGTTTTGTTGTTATTGTCATGTTACTGCTCATCGGTGGGGCAAAAATCCCTGAAAATGAAACCAAGCCAAAAGACCTAAACACCGCACAAAGTTTTAGAAATCTGATTAAGAATAAAAAATACCGCGAAGGGGTTATTGCTCAAATGTTCTATGTAGGCGCACAGATTATGTGCTGGACCTTCATAATTCAATATGCGCACGCATTGGGAATCTATAAAGCGGCTGCCCAAAATTTTAACATATTGGCCATGGTGATTTTTTTAACCAGTAGGTTTGTAAGTACTTTTTTGATGCAATATGTCAATTCCAAAAAACTCTTAATGCTTTTTGGAATTGGCGGCGCAATGACCCTCAGTATAACCATCTTTAGCCAAGGGATGTTGGGACTCTATGCGTTGGTTGCCACTTCTGGATTTATGTCGCTGATGTTTCCAACCATCTATGGCATTGCCTTAGAAGGTTTGGGAGAAGATGCCTCATTGGGTGCCGCTGGACTTGTCATGGCCATTGTTGGAGGGGCACTGATGCCCCCTTTGCAAGGGCTGATTATAGATATGGGAACGGTAGGAACACTACAAGCAGTAAATGCTTCCTTTGTGTTGCCGCTTATTTGTTTTTGTGTGGTGACGATCTATGGATACCGTAGTCTTCAAATTCATCAAAGTGTATAATTTATGAAAAACGATATTCATTTTATAAACCCTAAGTATCCCTCGGTTCCGGATTTGAGGCGGCGTGCCAAAGCCAAAATTCCAAAATTTGCTTTTGAATATTTGGATGGGGGGTGCAATGATGACGTTAGTCTAAAAAAAAATACCGATCGAATACGTGCGGTCGAACTCAAGCCCAAATATTTGGTAGATTATCAACCGCCTCAACTAAAAACCGAACTTTTTGGACATGTTTATGATGCCCCGTTTGGTATTGCACCGGTGGGCCTGCAAGGATTGATGTGGCCCAACGCTCCAGAAATTCTTGCAAAAGCCGCTGTTGACCACAACATCCCATTTGTATTGAGCACGGTAAGCACCAGCAGCATAGAAAAAGTTTCCAAAATTACTGATGGGCGCGCCTGGTTTCAGTTGTACCATCCCACAGAAATGAAAATCACCAAAGACTTATTGCATCGAGCGGCAGTCGCCGGCTGTCCGGTTTTAGTAATTTTGGCAGATGTTCCTTCTTTTGGCTACCGTCCCCGAGACATCCGAAACGGCTTGTCCATGCCCCCAAAAATGACCTTAAAGAACCTCATAGAAGTTGCCAAAAGGCCCCATTGGGGCTTTAGAACATTGGTTGATGGCACCCCACAATTTGAAACCCTAAAACCTTATATGCCCAAAAATTTGGATTTGAGTCAGTTGGCAAAATTTATGGATGCTACTTTTTCGGGACGCTTGGACGAAGAAAAAATCAAAAAAATAAGAGATCTGTGGAAAGGAAAACTGGTGCTCAAAGGAGCCGAGTCGCTCCATGATATCGAAATTGCCGAACGACTGGGACTTGACGGTGTGATTGTATCAAACCACGGGGGTCGTCAAATCGATATGGGGCAGGCAACAATAGATTCATTAAAATCAATTGTTCCGGTGTATAAAGATAAAATTACCATAATGATGGATAGTGGTATCCGTGGAGGAGCCGATATTGCAAGAGTTTTATCTCAAGGAGCGGATTATACTTTCTTAGGAAGAACTTTTATGTACGGTGTATCTGCGCTTGGAAAAAAAGGCGGAAATCACACCATCGCCATGCTCAAAAAACAACTCAATCAAGTCATGGAACAGTTGAGTTGCCATCAGGTATCCGATTTGCAAAACAAGGTTGTATAACCTAAAACAACGATAAGATTCCCCTTTTTAATTTTAAAATTGATTTTTAAAAAAAACACACATAAGCAGTAGATAATTTCGTTTTTTAAACCTAATTTTCAATACTATTATTAGCATTTAATGACCCTAACCTAAATCGGTTTTATTTGAAAAAGAGTGTGTTATATCTGTTAATCAATCTACATTTTCCGTTATGGATTATAAAAGACAGTAGTTGGTTTTTTTCTTTGACCCTTGATGGGCATCCAATTTTTAAATTTGTCTCCATCGCATTTGCTTTTATCACCTTAGTGATTTCGGGTATCTTGGTTAAAAATTCGGAGCATAAAATGAATTTTTTAGAAAATTTTGTTTTGACAATTTGGTTGGCAGCCAATACTTCATGGATGCTTCACGAACTCTTTGAGATTGATTTTGCCGCTACTTTGGCGATCGGTTTTTTTGGTTTTGGCATTTTATGTATCCCTCTTTATGTAAAGGAGATAATTAAGGATTTTCGAGCGAAAAATAGCTTCAATTCTCCAAAGTAGTCTTCATTAGAAGAAACTGTGTTCGGTTATGGGTCTAAGGAGTGGAAAATTAGTTATTGTAGTCGCTGGGGTTCCTGTACTACAAATTTTTATAAGGCATAACCGACCAAAAAATCCATGCGATTGGAATTGTATAATTGCGATTTTGCAATTCAATATTTGTCTATATTTGAGGACTTATTTTATTGATTGAAAACAAAAAAATTAGAGACCCAATCAAGAAAGTTCTTGGTCGTTTCTAAATGGGGAGATTCCTTAGATCTTGCATATAAGATACAGCAAGAGGGGAATGAGATTCTAATGTATATCCAGGACAAAGCTTCACGAGAAGTGGGGTATGGCTTTGTAAAAAAAACAAATTCTTGGGAAAAATATATTGATTGGGCGGATGTCATCATCTTTGATTATACCGGTTTTGGTGAAATAGCAGATCAGTTAAGGGCCAGAGGCAAGCGGGTATTTGGCGGATCAAAATACACAGATTTGTTAGAACTTGATCGAAACTTTGGTCAAGACGAGCTCAAAAAACACGGGGTCAAAACGATTCCGTCGAAAGAATTTTTTAGCTTCACGGAAGCCATTCAATTCATCAAGAAAAACCCTGACACCTATGTTATCAAGCCTTGCGGAGAAACGCAAGAACTTAAGCAGTTGCTTTTTGTGGGCAATGATGAGGCGGGCGCCGATATCATAAGAATGCTTCAGGCCTACGAAAAAACATGGGGTGATGCTTTTGGTGCATTTCAGATACAGCGCAAAGTAAAAGGGGTGGAGATTGCTTTTTCGGGGTTTTTTAATGGAAAAAAATTTATAAAACCACTTAATGTAAGTTTCGAGCACAAAAAGCTTTTCCCCAATGAACTGGGTGTTTCTACGGGAGAAATGGGAACCAGTATGTTTTGGGCCAAAGACTCTTTGATTTTTGAAAAAACCCTTCAAAAATTAGAAAAAACTTTGGCAGAGCACAATTTTAGGGGACATTTGGACATCAACTCTATTGTCAATGGCAATGGAATTTATCCACTAGAATTTACCTCGCGATTTGGATATCCGCAGGTTTACATTCAGCAAGATGGTCTTTTGGAGCCTATCGGAACAATGATCTATAAAATTGCTTCGGGGATCGACTTTGATCTAAACGTTAAAAAGGGGTTTCAAGTAGGGGCTTATATTGTGGTTCCCCCTTTTCCATTTGAGGATAAAAAAAGCTTTGAATTGTTTTCTAAAGACTCGGTTATCGTTTTTAAAAAGCCGATCAAAGAAGGGGTGCATCCGATTCAGGTGAAGAAAATCAACGACCAGTGGTTGGTCACTGGAAATACTGGAATTGTGTTGTTGGTTACCGGTACAGGAATAACCATGAGAGAAGCCCAAAAAACAATGTACAATCGCATTTCTAACATCATCATCAACAACAGTTATTATCGCAACGATATCGGCAATCGTTGGTCCGAAGAATCCGATAAATTGTTGTCTTGGGGAATGCTTTAGTTTTTCATTTTATGGAATTCAAAAACATTGCACATCCAGACCACGCTTTTTTTGATTTTCTTCCTCAAGATTGGAAAGACGAATTGTTGCCCCAATGGATCAATTTAAAGGCTACTGCACAAGTTTTTGTGTTAGAAGAACACCTACAGGTGGTCTGTATGGGGATTTTATTTTATAAGGCATTGCCCAATCTATCGCCTTTAGAAAAAATTGTTAGAAAGCAGTTTGAAGATTATTTATACATCGGTTATCTCTATACCCTTCCACAATATCGATCTAGAGGCCTGGCGTCAAAATGGTTGGAAGCAGTAAAGCAGTATGCCCCCCAAAAAAACTTTTGGTTAACGGTTGAAGACCCTAATTTGGTTCCTTTTTATACCCAAAATGGGTTTGTCCCTTTGGCAAGCCCCAACCTTAGCGGCATTGAGACCCAAGAAATTATTCTCTACTCCAATTGCTTTTGAGAAGGGCTTGTATGGCTTTACGTGCTAGATCTTTTGGATAAACATGCTTTTTTGTTTAAGAATCTTATATTGTTTAGTTGAAGACAAAAAACCGCTACACTACAACGGTTTTATCATTATAAGTTGCTCTCCCTATTATTCAAAGTTGCAGCACCACTAAATCTTTTAGTGAATTAGGTTGGAACTGAATATTAAAGCGGTCTAATTATCATTTAGTAAAAGTGATACTTCATCATAAGCTTCTTGGGATAAGACTTCAGTCCATTCAGTTTCACCCTTATAAATAGCTAAATAAGTTACGTCTTGATGTTTTGAGGAGGAGTGCCAGTGCTCTGTATTGGCAGTACATTTTAAAACATCACCTTCCTTGATCACAATGGGTTGTTTCCCTTTTTCTTGGTAATAACCTTTTCCGGAAACAACAATTAAAACCTGACGATCTGTATGCTTGTGCCAATTCAATGTTGAATTTGCCTTGAAAGTTGCCTTAGTAATATTGTAGGATAACAATTCATCTGATCGAATCAGTGGATTCAACCACGCTTCACCTAAATAATTGGTGTTTGGTGCTTTGAATCCCTCTGCAAGGTATGATGACACTTCGTATTGATTGGTTTGTGCTTGAATGCTTAGAGATAAAAAAGTAATGAGTAATATGAGGAGGTTTTTCATTGTTCAGGTTTTAATAAATGTAAAAAAATCGCTACAATATAACAGTATAACGGTTTTATGATTTTGCCTGAGCGCCAGCTCGCTCCTTTGCTAAAAATGTCCACTAGATATTTTCTTTACCCTCGGCCGTCTCTATTTTTAAATATTGCAGGACAAATAAGTCTATTTGTGACTTAAGTTTTACTTGCCATTCTGAATAGGTTCAGTGTTGGGCATTAGTTTATTAAGGATGAAATAGACTGGGCAGAACTTCGTCATTGGACTTATTAGTTGAAGTCCACCAACAGCCACTGCAATCCATACAAAATTCAAGTTGGTAGTGTATAGTGTTAAACCTGCACTAATTAAATATAACACTCCCACGATAGCATCATGTGCTCTTACTTTAGAAACATTTTTTTCCATATCGATTTATTTAATTGGTTGTAGTAATATAACTATTTTAAATTAAAAACTGCTACACTATAACACTATAACGGCTTCATTTTTAACTAGCTTTTGAGAAAATATAAATAATTATTGAGGGTTTCCCAAAATTTCTATCAGCTCCCAAATAATTGTATCGAAAT